>JACLAB010000012.1_pt1 | contig 12261 bp, 21 predicted proteins | sample 8027921 | NCBI WGS metagenome assembly JACLAB01 (sample SAMN15725117, study PRJNA655200) | protist metagenome | isolation source: fluorescence activated cell sorting (FACS) single amplified genomes of... | place: USA: West Boothbay Harbor, Gulf of Maine | collected 2000-07-19
ATACCAGTAAGACTAGTATAAGGATAAGCAGTAGCATTACTTAAGTTAAATGCTGGAGTAGCATCAGTATCACCTAAGTTAAGTGTTACACCACCAATAGCAATACTAGAATTTACTAACTTACCATTAGCAATAGAACCTGCTAACTGGTCATTTGTTATGGTTCCAGTGAGATCTGTTGTCGGCAAACTACCACTAAAAGTAGTTGCCGTTACAATACCAGTAACCTCAATACCATCAGCATTAATAGTAACTCCGGAACCAACAACTGCAGAAGTAAATGTTGGGGTATCTATTGTAGAAATTGTAGTTTCGCTAATACTTAAATTAGTACCTACAGTAAGGTAAGTTAATTTATCTTCAGAATCATCCCAGAATACTATTTTATCTGCACCAGCATCATCAGCACTAATTTCTCCAGAACTTACACTAACAATATCATCAATGTTTACATTTGCAGATGATAATCCATTTAGTCCTTGAGCACCCTGAACTCCTTGCGTACCTTGAGCATTCTGTACTCCTTGAGCACCTTGAAGACCTTGAACTCCTTGAAGACCTTGAACTCCTTGAGTACCTTGAGCATTTTGTACTCCTTGAGTACCTTGTAGTCCTTGAGTACCTTGTAGTCCTTGAAGACCTTGAACTCCTTGGTTACCTTGAGCATTCTGTACTCCTTGAGGACCTTGTACTCCTTGAGCACCCTGAACTCCTTGGTTACCTTGAGCATTCTGTACTCCTTGAGGACCTTGATTTCCTTGAAGTCCTTGAGTACCTTGAAGATCATCCGATACTAAGAATTTTATAGTTGCAGAACCACCCATTCCTGAGTGATTTTCGCAATAATAATACAGAGAATCTGGAGCATCATAAGGTACAATGAATTCTAATATTCTATCAGTACCAACAGTTCCAGTTTTTACAATTCCACTAGTATACTCAGACCCCAAGTCATGAGTACCATCAGTTAATGTAGAAAATGCTAATGGATGACTACTATTACTCGAATCTGACTGATCTAATGTATATTTTTGCCCTCTTAAAAGATATAATGTATCTTGAATTACGCCATCAATATAAAATCTATTATTGCCAGAAGCATTGGAAACAGTTACTACAAATGCTCGTGCAATTGGTTGACTACTAAGTAAACCTTGAATTCCTTGAGTACCTTGAGTATTCTGTACTCCTTGAGCACCTTGAAGACCTTGAACTCCTTGAGTACCTTGAGAATTCTGTACTCCCTGAGCACCTTGATTACTAAGTCCTTGAGCACCTTGATCGCCCGAACCCTGTAGTCCTTGAGTACCTTGAGAATTCTGTACTCCTTGAGCACCTTGATTTCCTTGAATTCCTTGAGCACCTTGACGACCTTGAGAACCTACACCTTGGAGTCCTTGATTGCCTTGAGTTCCTTGATGATCACTTAGTGGACCTTGAAGTCCCTGAAGACCTTGAACTCCTTGAGTACCTTGAGTATTCTGTACTCCTTGAGAACCTTGAAGACCTTGACTACCTCTATCACCAACACGCGAGAAAGAAGCATTAAATAATGTTTCATCAAGATGTGATGGTTCGCCACTTACATAATCAATCGGTATTGTAAAATAATCGCCATTATCTATAGGTTGACCATTAATTACTAATAAAGTAAAATTATTTTCTATATCATTAGAAACTCTTAATGTTAAATAAGCTTTATTGGTTGAAGAAACAGTTCCTAAGGAGTTGATAAATGCAGAAATATTAATATTATCAGCATTTTTTTCACTGAAATAAAGTTCTGTTGCTTGATTCAAAGCAACATTATCAAATTTAAATCTACCAGTTCCAGGATTAGAATTATCTACTGTTGTACTATCATAAACATAATCAAAAGTAGTTCCACCATAAAATCCTTCATTACCAGTAATTCCTTGAGAACCTTGAGTCTCTGCACCCTGCAATCCTTGAGTACCTTGACCAGCAAATAATCCATCAATACCTTGTGGTCCTTGAATACCTTGAGCACCTTGATTACCCTGTATTCCTTTTCCACCTACACTACTAACAACTTTTACAGACGAATCTTGCCCAATTTTGGTATTTACCTTTACATCTTGTCCAGTTTGGGCGTTTACTTTTACCATTTTTATGAATAATAGATATCCTTAGACAACTGAATTGGACTTTTTTATATTTATATCCAGTTTCAAAGATAACAATTATACTTATGGATTTTTTGAATCTATACCCAAACTTTCAAGGTAATCAATCCACCAATCAGCATCTTTCATATACTTCCAATTAGGAACTGGTTCACCTTGTTCTACAGTATAATACTCATATAAGGCATCATCGATAATCTGTGCGGTCTCCATATTCTTCTTCCTCCTCATCAACATCCGCATATGCATCTGCCACATATGGTCCTCGTTTTCGTAGAGGTTCTTTTCCGACATAAGAGTTTTCTGAATTGACTGTAGATACCCACACCGCAAGTTTCATTACTATGAAAATAATAATCAGAGGTATAAAGCAACCAATTAAAATTACTGGATTCATTTATGGTTATTAAAAGGTTCCCAATGTTGCCAATTATATTTATGGACTGCCCACATTCCCATGACAGGAACAATGATTAATATGAAACTTAAACTGCCAACACCCCACGGATTATTGAGTGTTGCAGAGGCAAAGTGTGCTGCCTTGAGTGCTATGTTACCCATAAGTAATCTCCCTTGTTTTCCAAAGATTTAGAAAATAACGATCAACTTGATACAAGTCTTTAGCAGGTGGTGTTTCATCAATATTTTCAGACCACTCTTCACATAATATTCTCATCTCATATGAAATTTTATTTGGTGTGAACATTCTACCAAATGAGGACATGGCAAACGCATGTCTCATCTTAATGCGCTGTTCCATTTCCGTCATATTTGTCACTTTCATAGTAGATATTTTCACCTTTTCTGTGCCCGAAATAGATGGTGGCACATAGAAAGGGTATCGTTCCCCAGAGTAAGACATCTGCTAAAGTCATATAATATTTCCTGGTGATAAAGATTGAAAAATTTTGGAGCAAGCATCAATAGCATAAGGTGCTCCATACACACCAGAGAAGATATAAGATATACCCAACTTAGAGCAGTACTTCTCCAGTTCCTGACATTTTGTTATATCAGTATTACTATAATCAATAATGATATCACCCTCCTCAAGTAATGGTAGCAACTCATCAAGTGTGTCTTCTACCTTTACTTCTGGAAGTGTAATTTGAAAGATACCAGGAACTTTTCCGGCACTAGTATGTCTAAGACCATCGGATTTAACTGCCTGAACAAGATACTCTAGTGAGGTCACACATCCACTAATGTATCCTGCTTCATATTGTCCACAGGCACTTTCGTAATTAGTACTACTATAACCCCAAACTTCAATTCCCTTTTCAATCATACGACGAGACATACCTTCACCAGTACGACCCAAACCAATCATTCCAACTTTCATTTAATTGCCTCCAAAATTTTAATTTTATATAATATGGTTCACATCTTCCCAATCTTTTTGGAATTGCTCTAAACCATTATCAGTTAAAATATGCTTATACATTCCCCAAAATACTTTTGGTGGTATCGTACAGATATCAGCACCTGAAGCAAAGCAACGACCTACTTGATGAACTTCACGTACAGATGCAGCAAGAACTTTAGTCTTTACTCCATGCACAGCATAAGTTTCGGCAATAGATTGAATTAATGCAATACCACTAAAGGAATTGTCATTAAGTCTTCCAACAAATGGCGAAACATACGTTGCCCCCGCCTTTGCTGCAAGAATCGCTTGAGAAACAGAGAATACAAGAGTCACATTAGTTTTTACACCAATTTTTGACAACTCCTTACATGCTTTAAGACCTTCAACAGTACATGGTACTTTGATTGTAATTGCTGGAGAAATAGTAATAAACTCTTGCGCTTGTTCTAACATCTCTTCCATAGTGTCTGCCACTACTTCAGTAGAAATACTTTCCAAATTTAAAAGTCCACTCAATTCATGAGCAACATCTTGAAGCGTTCTCCCACTCTTCAAAATTAAAGTGGGATTTGTAGTTACTCCATCAATAAGTCCCGTATCATATGCTGGACTTATCAATTTAATATCTGCGGTATCTAAAAATATTTTCATTAGTTGACATGTATAGTTCCGGTCATACCTGCGCCTTGATGAGGACCACAAAAGAAATTATAGTCACCAACATCAGCAAATACAACATCTTGCGTTTCTCCGGGAGCAAATAATAATGATTCTCTGGAGAGATCTGGACGAGATTCAACAATAATATTGTGTGGAGGTAATGCTTCGTTAATAAAATGAACTGTGTCACCTGCAGAGATTGTAATCTCATTCGGTTCAAACACTAGGTTTCCACCAGAACCCATTAAAACATCTACTGCCCATACGGGAGATGCAAGAAAAAGTGTAGTGAAAAGTGCGAAAAAAAACTTCATTAAGTTCTACTCTACTGCATTATCTAGGTTAAATTTAATATAATATAAAATGATTTTTTAGCAGTTCCTAACAATCAATGCATTCCTCAAATAAACTCACCCATATCATAGATATACATTCTTCCCATCATAATCCAGTAAGGTGTAAATAGATCCTCAAAGTGTTCTGCGAAAAATCTAAACTTCTCATCAATAAGTTGACGACCTAATACCTGGAAGTGTGCTTTTGATAATGCAAAGAATTCATCAAGTGCTTCTTCATCTCCCTGCTTAAATCCACGAACGTATAAATCCCTTGCAGTATTCATAATCTCATGGCATTCTTCTGGAAGTATCACCTTTGTTCTTCCATCTGGTAATGGTAATACCTTATTCTTAATTGTTCCCATCGAAAGTTTCATACACTCTCGACTCTGCTCAACGGATAGTGCTCTCTCATCACCATCTCTAAATGCATGTTGCACACATCCATTCGTACATTCTACAACACGAATAAGTGCAGTCGCATCTAATACTTCTTCGGATTGAGAACTCCAAATGTCCTTCCAATACTTATAATACTGTTGATTAACTTCCATAATATTCACTCATTTAGTTTTAATAGTTCCAATGTTCCAAGACCTCATACCAAATGGAGTATCGGCAATCAAAGTTTGAGTGTGTTCTGCTACTTCTTTTGGCACTACCAAACAAAATCCAATACCACAGTTGAATACATTACGCATCTCCTCCTCGGCAATGTCTCCTGCCTCCTGAATCTTGTTAAAGAGTTCTGGTCGTTCCCAAGCAGACCAATCAACATCAACTGTAAGACCTTCTGGAAGGCATCGTGGAAGGTTCTCAGGGATACCACCACCTGTGATGTGTGCCATGCCTAGAATAGGAACCTCGTCCAACAGGTGCTGTATGAGACGGGCATAAATGGTGGTAGGTCTCAGCAACTCAGGCATCTCTTTATAGTAAATATAATTTCGCCACAGCATATCATTAACAAGAGTGTATCCATTACTATGAAGTCCATTACTCTCAATACCAATGACTACATCACCAGGTCTGATGTTACTACCATCAACAATCTCATTCTTCTCTACAATACCAGTGCAGAAACCAGCAAGGTCATAGTCAGTTGCTCTGAAATGCTCTGCCGTTTCTCCACCTAGGAGTTCCATACCAGCCATTACACAACCAACATTAACTCCATACACAATGTCACTGACATTAGCATCAAGTGATTTAGTAGAGATATAATCTAGAAAATATAATGGTTTAGCACCAGAACATATAACGTCATTGACGCACATAGCAACAAGGTCCTGACCAATAGTGGTGTAATCAAAAGCAATCCTACAAATGTTAATTTTAGTTCCGACACCATCAGCACCAGATACCAACACAGGTTTCTCATATCCTGATGGCACTTCCATCATTCCACTGAACCCACCAATGTTAGGTGCCAATACCTTTAGATACTCTACAAAGGAACGTCCCTTGATAATATCAACTCCAGAAGTCTTGTAGTCCATCAGTCTCTTCCTAAACGAATGTATAATGTAATCAGTGATTGTGAGATTAGATCACAAGAATAGGTGAATCCTTGTTTGTTTTCTTCATCCCAATGTTCTCTTTGACTTTTAAGAATAGCAGAGAACTCTTTGATCTTAGTTCTCATCTCATCTTTTGATAACTTATCCAATGATTTCACCTCTGGCAATTTTCTCACGACGGTCTAGTTTCCATACTATGTAATCCATTGTTGGGATACACATAGGGTTCCAACCAACAAAGGTTGTTGACTCTCCACTTGGTATCTTCCAACAGGGAGCATCATCATTCTCAAGGTCTAATGATTTACGATACTCCTCCTCACCATACATAACGACTGCTCTCTCTGCTTCATTCAAACTCTTGAAGCAATCAAAGCAGTTCTTTCTAATCTCATCAGGGATGTGGTGTTTCATTTTGAATCTCAAGTTTAAGTTTACGAATGCCAGTGATGAAATACCCAAAGTCCCTGGTTTCTGTGATAGGTTTTGTCTCACCACATACACCACACTTTGATTCATAAACAGATGAGCATCCTACAGAATAAACTCCATACTTATGTCCACAATCAAAACAAGTGTTGTAGGCATTCTCAAGTGTTTTAAGCAGTGCTTTCTTTTCTTTGATGGTCATTGGATTGCAAGGGGTTGTAGTCGGTCAAGGATCTCACGATAGGCAGGAACAATATCACCTTCATCTTTTCTGAATAGATCCTTATCGAATCTTTCGTCACTACCAATCTTCCAGAGCCTCATACTATCAGGACTAATCTCATCGGCAAGATACAAATCACCATGAGCATCATAACCATACTCAATCTTGAAGTCAACCAAATCAATACCCATGATGTAAAACATCTGACGGAGATAATCATTGATACGCAACGTCATCTCAATAAAAGGTTCAGGATTATATCCCATCAAACGCACACGGTCTGGTGTAAGTAAAGGATCGTGCTTGCTATCATCCTTTAAAAAGAACTCAACAATAGGTTGTGGTAGTGGCGCACCTTCTGTCAGAGTTGTCTCACGAACAATAGATCCGGCAGCACGATTACGACAAATAACTTCTAATGGAACGATATCTACCTTCTTACAGATCATTTTATTAGCACCAACCATATTAATATAATGTGTTGGGATATTTTCTTTGGCAAGTTTCTCAAAGATGATAGATGAGATACTACAGCAAAGGGATCCTTTTCCTAAAGGATGATCTTCCTTCTCCCCATTACCAGCAGTTACCTTATCATGATATTCAATGATGACACGATCAGCATCGTCACCAGTATACACAGTTTTGACCTTGCCTTCTATAATTACTTCCATAAAAAAGAGGGTGTTTAACCCTCGTAGTATATCATCATTCGTCCTGCTTGTAAAGAGGCAATTTGAATGAATAATCTGGAAATCCACAAATTTTAGTTAAAATTCATTTTATATGCAAGATTAATTCTCATAGGACACTCTTGGTAAGCATAAGAGAATCCTTTGTGCGAATGATTTCCATCAAACAAAACCAATCTACCCTGCACAGGTTCAATGATGTCTTGTCTACCATCTGGGTGAGAAACTTGAGTAAATCCACCCCAACCTATCTTATATTCACTAATATAAATTAATGCAGTTAAATCACATCCATCTTTATGTATTTTTCCCTCTCTACCACAATTCTGTCCATTGAAGTAAACTCTTTTCAACTTGACATCGATATCTAATTGCTTTTTTACTTTTTTAAATAGTTTCTTTGTATAATATTCATCAATAACATTGTGCATAAGAAACGAAATATTAGAACTATTATCACTTCTTTGAAGTATCCATTCTATATTAGATGTATACTTACATATCTCTTCCAATTTTCCTACACTAAGAAATTTATCTACAACTTTAACTTCTTCCATAAAAAGAGAATTTGTAACAGTAATAGTATATCATATTTAAAGCATTCCTACAAGCATAATGAAAAAACATAAAACTGTGAATAGTAATAATCCTATGCTAGTCAACCAAAGCCATGGAGGAATAGTATCTTCACCGTTTCGGTGGTGGTCTGAATGGACAGTCATAGCATCCTGCTCCGCAACATCCTCTATTTGTCTTCATTAAATTTAACTTCATCCATAATACCTTTCACACTATCAAACACCTCATCTGTTGAATAAGTTTTTACCTTACCAGTTTCAATATCCTCTACCATTTGCATTAGATGCTCAAGAAATTCTTTAGGATAAACATCGTCCTCACCAAGAGTTTGCCAAAACCATTCTCTACATTCTGTGTATGGGTCATCATAATCAAGCACATTATATCCATCATAGTTTGATGTCATAAGATCTGCCCAGATGTTGAAGGCATGTCTAATATTTTTCCATCCAGTCATCCAACAATGACCTATCCAATACTCATACCAGTTCATCATTCATTTTGAATCAAATATGCTTCAATAATATCTATAATCTCATTACAATCATCAGCAGTATCCTCATCAATTAATATAGAATAATCTTCAACGGCATCAAGAATGATATTGAGTTGTTTGTGAGTGAGATTAATCATTAATATCTCCTTTGATCTTGGGTTCACTACCAAAGTTCTTTTTGTAGTCAGAGCGCATCTTTGCACATTGTTCATCACGAATCTTCCACTCTTCAAACTTCTTGTCGAGGTCTTCATCCATGGTAAGTTCATACTCATCACAGACCTTACGCTGCTCTTCTTCACTTATCCAGTCATTGAAGACTAATGACATAGCACCAGTATAAATGCTCTTGGGAGACATGCCCACACAGAGCATGAACTTCTCAAATAATTTGAAGTATTGATTGGCATTGAGATCACCAGCAGGAGCAGTGATCAGGTAATGCTCTTCTGGGATGTAGTCATCAATGACCCCTACAGTAGACCCACTACCATAGGTGGGCGTGTAGGTAGCGTCGAATTTTAACTGGACGGTTGCTTCGTAGGTCATGGTGTCTGATGTGTATGAGAGTATTATACAATAAAAAACCACCCCTGTGATGGAGTGCTGTGACAGTTGTTCAACTGTCTGAGTCTATGGATTTATGAATGGTCCTCCTTCTTCCATACTATTTGGAGACCATGTGTTGGGGCGGTTACGATCCTGAAAGTCACTAATAGTACGTCTCGCGACTTCTTTTGAAATTAATCCATCTTTAACAAATCCCCCAATATAATATTTTAATTGATTTAAGTCTCTAAGATATTGATAGTCAGCAGTATTCCTTATTAAAGATTCGTGGTCACAAAGTCCACCCCTTTTATAAATCCAATAGCTAATAATATCACGAACAACTTTTTTAGACAAAGGACGTTTTCTAGCCATAGTAAGCCTCGTTTGCTATGTATGTAGTATAAGGTATCTGTGTGCCCTGTGGAACATTAGTGGTCAGTTTGGGAAGTGGTTTTAGTCATTCATTTTCCCGTTAAGAATTTCGTAATAATCTGGGGAAGGACGTTTACCATTCTTCCATACAGATTGTGTTGGATCTCTTCCAGTTAGATTGTAAGGGTCAACACCTTCCGGGATTGGTTTATCCCAGTCATCTATCTCACTGATAGATTTGACAAGATCAATAATAGTTGCATTCTTATCTTTGTTATTTACAAACACATCGTCCCACCAATCTGCAATTACATCGTAAAGTTTTTGTTCGTATTCAGTCATATGCTTCGTAGGTCATGGGTCTAATTGACTATAAGATAAAAAGCACCCCTGTAAGGAGGTGGTGTGACAGTTTGTCAAGTGGTTTAGAGAGCTTCCAAATTTTCTACCAGTGTTTTGAGTTCTGTAAGTGTGGCATCCCATTTTAGAGCATTAGCCCTATAACTTATTACCCAGATATTATCAGGAGTATATCCTTTTCCAGGAACTTTTTGATCTAAACTTGGATTTCTTGGGTCTGTCTTATCACTTGTAGATACTAATGGTATTCCAAGTAAAGGACAAACTTCTGGGATTACAATATCATCCATAGAGATTGTAAAGGGTATACCTTTTTTCTTTGCTCTGTGTTGAGCATTATGATACATCTTATATCTTCTGTCATCTCGTTTGAGAGTTCCTTCAGGTTTCTTTTTAGTTTTATTGAAGGTAATTGTAGTTTCTCTTCTAACACACCCACAACTTGTAGTTCTTCCAGTCGTTAATCCACTTCTGTCACAAGTTTTTTCTCCACCACATTCACATTTACAAGTTGCATATACTCTGGTTTTTCCACTCTTTAAAATAACTTCTTCTTTTAAAACAGTAAGTTTTCCAAACTTCTCATCAACTAAAGCACCACAAGGTTTTGATTTATTATTTAATCCCATGACACGAACTATGAATAACTATTATTATTTATATAATATCATACTCTGGGTCTTATGTAAATAAAAAAGACCCCGAAGGGTCTTGAGTATCAAAGAGCATTTCCTCTTGGAAGGATCTCCTCAATTACAGGAAAGTTTTCGTGTGGTTGGTCAATAGTCATCATCCATTCACGGAGTCCATTGTTCAACAAAATATTTTTCGTGTAGAAAGTTTCGTATGAAGCGTCCTCTGCTGCTCTGATCTCTTGACTCACAAAATCATAAGCACGAAGATTAAGAGCAAGCCCAATGATGCCAATAGAAGATGTCCAAAGACCCATGACAGGAACAAACAACATAAAGAAGTGAAGCCAACGCTTATTGCTAAACGCAATCCCGAAGATTTGCGACCAGAAACGGTTCGCAGTAACCATCGAATAGGTCTCCTCCTCCTGAGTGGAATCGAACGCTTTAAATGTGTTTGCCTGTTCTCCATCTTCATACAATGTATTCTCTACAGTTACACCATGAATAGCACTGAGCAGTGCTCCTCCCAGTATACCAGCAACTCCCATCATATGGAAGGGGTTGAGCGTCCAGTTATGAAAGCCCTGGAGGAAGAGAAGGAACCTGAAAATCGCCGCAACACCGAAACTCGGCGCAAAGAACCAAGATGACTGTCCCAAAGGATAGATGAGGAATACAGACACGAATACAGCAATAGGACCAGAAAAAGCAATCGCATTGTAGGGACGGATTCCAATTAGACGTGCCAGTTCAAACTGACGTAACATGAAACCTATAAGTGCAAAGGCACCGTGGAGAGCAACAAAGGCCCAAAGCCCTCCAAGTTGGATCCACCGTTGAAAGTCCCCTTGAGACTCAGGACCCCAAAGTAGAAGAAGAGAATGACCCATAGCATCAGCAGGCGTTGACACAGCCGCTGTAAGGAAATTAGCACCTTCAAGATAGGAAGTTGCCAACCCGTGGGTGTACCACGACGTAACGAAAGTTGTGCCAGTAAGCCAGCCACCAATTGACAAATAAGCAGTGGGAAGAAGTAGTAGTCCAGACCAGCCCACAAAGACAAAACGATCGCGTTTAAGCCAGTCATCCAAGACATCGAACCATCCTCTTTGTGAAATTGGGGGTGAAAGTGATGAAGTAGTCATAACTCCGTAGTAAACTTATGGTATTTAGTTTACACTTCTTTACAATAGAAGTCAATGAGAAGTTATACCTACTTTATGTTTTCGATAGAGTTGAGGCCAAGTATCCCGTATAATCTCTGCCAACTTATCGGGTGTGGATGAACTAATCATTTGTATTAACTCTTATCCCAACAACAAAAATCTTTTTGTTCTCTTCAGTATATTCACCCTTGTGCATTACTAATGCAGAAAAAACTGCGGCAAGATTTTTTTTAGGTTTCACTTTAATTTTAGTTCTATCAGAATATTCTGGGTTACTATGATTTAAATGAAAGACAGTTTCTCCACTATTGCATGTTTCCAAATAAATGAATAACACATAGTCTTCATTATGCATATGATTGTGATAGTCCATAGAACCACCATTTTCATATTCCAACATGTGCATCCAGTGATATGAAACATTAGATTTATCAATTCCAATTTGAAATGATATTATATCCAATAATTTATTTTCACGAAAGTTATTAAGTTCTTGATCATCCCACTCTAATAAATTTAAAGTTTGATATCCAGAATTTTTTTCTTCATTTGTAAACGCATTTCTATTTGCATTATTATTAATATATTCATCATCGTATAGATTTCTATACTGTTCTAATTTTTTATTTAAAAAATTTGTGACTGAAGATTCTACTTCAAACGTTTTTAAGAGTGGAAAGTTGATCATACCTCAATTTCAATTAACTATAAATTTATAATCAA
>JACLAB010010223.1_pt1 | contig 12252 bp, 7 predicted proteins | sample 8027921 | NCBI WGS metagenome assembly JACLAB01 (sample SAMN15725117, study PRJNA655200) | protist metagenome | isolation source: fluorescence activated cell sorting (FACS) single amplified genomes of... | place: USA: West Boothbay Harbor, Gulf of Maine | collected 2000-07-19
ACCAGATAATTGGATATCAGTCACGGTTGAGTCAATATTGGCACGTACACCACCCAATCTACTCGTAGATGTGATTGTTGTAGATGATAATGGTATCCCCGGACATCATGGATTGCCAACCAATATACGCAAGAATGTTGATGAGGATGAATGGGAATACATCAAGTCACTATCACCCAAGGTAAAAGTTATTCAACATGATGATAGAGAAGGTTGTGCACGAAGTCGCTTAACAGGTGCCAAGGTGGCCACCGGTGAGATACTAATGTTTGTAGATTCACACATTGAAATGGAAAGTAGTACATGGTATCATCACCTTGCCATGCCCATTGTGGAAAATCCTCAAACTATTACCATGCAAACAATTGATGTTATTGATGATTTGGGAACGAAAGATTATGGTGCAGGTGCAGGACCATTGCAGTATGGGGTTGTGAATACAGAATTTTGGTTTAGTTATCAAGTTGATCGATTTGGTGACTACATGGAACCATTGAATCCAGCGGATTTTACCGAAGATGAGTTGGCAGAACGAAAGGGATTCAAATACAATGCAGAAAGTCCCCATTTGAGAGAACCGTACGAAACTCCATTCGGACCTGGAAGCTTATTCGCTATAAGACGTGATGAATTTTGGAGATTGGGTGGTTATGACGAGGGGTTGTATGTTTGGGGTGGAGAGAATACCGAGATGGCCTTTAAAATGTGGATGTGTGGTGGTCGGATGCTCATGGTACCCTGTTCACGCGTGGGTCATATGTACCGTCAACATAAAGAAAAGGATGGACGCGGAGCCTTAACTCGTTGGCCACCCACCTTACCACAGGAAATGACCGATCGTCTTGGATGTGCTTACAAAAATGAGACGTACACGGGCAGATTCATTGTACTGCGTCATCCAGCTGACAACTTCACACGTATTACAACACGGAACAATTTGCGTATTATGGAAACCTATGTGGGCGATCATCCCGCAAAGCTGGCGTACTACAAACGTATGTTTGGTCAAGAAGAGTTAAAGCCCGAATTTCAAAGGTTTATAGATGATTGGAAAGTCGATCCTCGTGCCCAGAAGCAAGTCAATCTTATGAAGAAGAATAAATGTCACGACTTCGAATGGTGGGACAAATTTGTGTTCATGAGATTGACAGGAAGGCATCATCCCTGGCATCCTGCCAATTCGAAGTACAAAACTGTTAACTGTGGTAATCACAAGGCCAAAGCGTGCCATCTTTGTCCGCAGGGTAACGGTAGGGACTGGTGTAATGGTGATTGTTCTTGGTGCGATGCCTCCAGTACGTGCTTTCCCTTTGAAGAGAAAGCCCAAAAGTGCAAAACGTTGCCCAAGAAGTCTGCGGCTCTCGAGGCATCCTTGAAAGCTGTAGTTGAGGCATCTAAACGGCAGAATAAAGTGGATGATAGTAAATTTCTGCCAGAGAGAGAACGTGTGGTGCTGCCGGAGAGTATGAAAGATAAACCTCTCCTCACAATAAGCGTTGTGCTCCCATGCGGCTTTGAACATGATTACTTTATCCGCACAGCCCAGTCAGTATATTATGAAACGCCGGCGGAGGTTTTGAAAGAGATCGTGATTGTAGATGACGCGAGCGAACCTCCGCTGAAAGATTCATGGAGAGAAGATTTGGCCGCTAAATATGGAGTGAAATATGTTCGACTAGACAATGCAGCAGGCCTGATTGGAGCAAAGCAAGCCGGAGCGGAAGCCGCCACTGGAGATATTATTGTTTTCTTCGATTGCCATGTGAAGCCTGACACTGATTACTGGGTGCCGTATGTGAAAGAGATTAGCGAAAATTACAGACGAGCGGTGATACCTGTGATTACTGTGCTCGACGTTGATACCTGGACACAACGAGAAAGGCCACAAAAAGGAAGCGGTATGAGCAAATGCTACTTAACATTTGATGCGGAGTTTAAGTGGACAACAGATGATACACCTTATGTTCCCATCATGAGCGGTGGCCTGCTGGCAATTAGCCGGAAGTGGTTCTTTGAAATTGGAGGATACGATTCCAGCATGAAAGGATGGGGCGGGGAGAATCTTGATCAATCTCTACGTATTTGGACGTGTGGTGGGGAGATTGTGAGTGCTCCTGATTCGTATGTTGCGCATATGTGGCGTGATGGCTCCGAGAAGACGAGAGCTAAGTACAAAATCGGAGCAGGCGATGCCATTATGAACAGGGCCCGTGCTGTGAAAGCTCATCTTGGTGGCTGGTATGATAAGGCTCTTGACTTCCCGAGCTTCAAGAGATGGAAAAGTTCAGAACTAGATACGTCCAGTATCACTGATAGCTTCTCTGATCTCAAGTGTGAAAATTTCGAATGGTACCTGCAACGATTCAAGTACATCTATCGTGATGCTGGGGTTCTTCCTGCATCAGTCTTTCAGATTGCAGCTTCACACATCCAAGGGACTCCACTCTGTCTAGAGCTGAAGACCTTGGGATGGACAAATTTTGGGCACAGTGATGAGCTTGTTCTGAAAGAATGCGCAGACACTCATACCGAACCAAAGTCTCAATGGTGGCACGGTAGCAACAGGCTAAAAGACGGAAGTTGCTGTGGAAGTTTCAGAGCATGGAATACTGATCAGTGTATTGACGGTCGGGCAGCTACAGCTGGTGCAGAGAAAATTCGAACTTCCACATGCAACCTCGATTCAGGAGAAGAGGTATCCCTTAAACCAAGTGGAAATGAGGAAGAGGAAGATCTCTTATTGGCTGTCGGACAGGGCAATTGTATTAGCCTTGAAAAGGATTCCAAGCTAACGGTTGTTCCTTGTAAAGATGCATCAAAATGGCGGAAACGAAAAGCCTTTACTCCAACTGAGTATAACTTGCTCAGTGATGAGACCAAGGCTCTTTGGGATACATAGGTTTAGAACTAAATCAATAATCTACGAAATGAAGAAGCTACTAACACATTTCCCTAATCAAAACCCAATAACCTGGTGAATTATGTATTTTGCGAGCTTCTTTCTTCAACATCAGAATTGGTAACCTTAAATTTTGAAATTAACCCCAGGTCTCCGCCTCCTTATTACCTCCTCGCCTCCTCCTCGCCTTGCTTTGTGTAAGCTAGCCACAATATTATGGGTAGTAAATGTTATATGAGTGAAAAAAGACGGGCCTTGTTCTAGAAAAGCAAGGCATACTCAAAATATGACAGATCCTTCTTCAGCAACGATGCAAAAGTATGATGTGATTATTTGTGGAACTGATTTGTGTCAGTCAATTCTATCGTCAGCCTTGAGCCGGGCTGGTAAAAAAGTGTTACATTGCGATGGAAACGACTGGTACGGTGGCTTTGATGCTGTGCTGTATGGAGGATCCACATTGGATTGTTTCATAGAAAGTTGTTTAGATAATCAGCAACGTGAGGAGGAAGAAGGTGCGGCTAAAAGGACAGAACATGAAATCAGTAATAGGGTAGAGAGTGATGAGGGCATTGATTCCTTGCATCTGTTGCCAAAAGAAAAATATGCCTCATTAAAATTGCACTCCCAAACAGTCATTGTTCAAGAGACTGATAACAAAATAGCAGCTGTAGATGATGTGGCTACTTCTGATGATACAGATCAGCCAACAATAGAAAATCTTTCTCTTCAAAATCAAAATGATGCAACAAATAATACCCAAAATAAATCGCAGATGTCTGATAACGATAACAACACAACAGCTATCGAGGATTCTAATGATCAATTGGATGGCTTCTCGTTAGATATCAGCCCTTGTCTATTATATGCATCTGGGGATGCCGTCGAGGGTCTGGTAAAGAGCGGTGTGTCTGATTATTTAGAGTTTAAGAGTGTGGAGGGATTGTTTGTCCTAATGGCTGAGGATGATTCCTCCAAGTCTTCTGCTCGAAGAGGTAATAGAAATAGAAATAAGAGTGGAGATACAAATGGCATTAGTGGTGATGCCAAAGCAAATGAAAAGCCTTTGATATCCTACAGAGTACCCATGTCAAAGAGCGATGTGTTCCGGTCGAAACTTCTTTCTCCTGTTGACAAACGTCGTCTCATGAAATTTTTACAGTTAATCACTGATTATGGGATGGCAATGGCATCAAAAATTGATGAGGAAGCTGGAGAGCAATCATCTCTACCTGATACTTTAAACCAATCTATCGATACAACAAGCAACATGGGAGAGGATGTCATACAATCTGTCAATGAGCGTCGTCTCCATCGTGGACGCGCGCTGTCTCGTCCTCAAAACAAGGCTACACCGTCATCTTCTGATATGGAATCTCTCTTGCGGTGTGTGCGTGATGGTGTCAGCTTTTCTGATTTCTTAAAGACGGTAGTCAAACTTCCTGAAAGACTTGCCCTAGTTGTCGTGTATGCTTTGGCTTTGAGTCCATTCGGCTACAATTGCAATGATACAATCGAACCAAAGACTGATGCAATGACACATGTGTCTCAATACTCAACAAAAGAAGGAGTGGAAGACCTACTTCTACACGTCACAGCACTTGGGAGGTTTGGTCACACTGCCTTTCTCACTGCCATGTATGGGAGTGGGGAGTTGAGTCAATCATTTTGCAGGAGTGGAGCTGTATATGGTTCCACATACATGCTTCGGCGCTCCCCATTAAGAATAACCTTCGAGACGGGTTCGCAAGTGCGTGGAGTTGTTCTTGGTGGTGAAGGGCATATTGGAGGATTCGGTGATGTAGACACGGCTGATGCCTCTGATGAAGAGATCTTGTGTGAGCACGTCATTGTACCTAGTACTATGATCGATCCATCCCTGTTACAGAATGCAAGTCAAAGTAGGATTTATAGAAGAATCAGTATTTTGAGAGGCAAGCTAGTTGCGGCACAAGAAGATCAAAGTGATACTGATAATGCTTCCAAGACAGAGCAGCGTTATGCAATCATTATCCCGCCTGGAACTCGTGGCTTGTCCAACCAGTCAGCGATTCATGCAGTAGTGGTCGATGATAGCGTCTGTGTATCGCCGCGAGGCAAGCAATACACTGTTCTTCACCTTACGATGAGCAGCTTTCCTGGCGACGGTTACTCGGATGAAGTCTTTGACGAAACTCTTGGGAAGGCTGTTCAATATCTTATTAGAAGTCAGACTTCAAATGAAGGGACTTCACCAGTTGTGGAACTTCATCATGTTACATTCAGCTTCACTTCTGACTCTCCTCAGAATACTGAGGAAAATCAAAACCCTGGATTGCATATTGCTTACCGAGACTTGCAATCAATCACATGCGACTCGGCATTCAGAGAAGCAAAGCGGATCTTTGACAAGATTTGCCCAAATGCTGACTTCCTTGCTTTGGCAAAGAAAGTTGAAGATGAAATTGTTTACCGTGATGAAGAAGACAGTGATGATGAAAGAGTTGTTCTAGATAGTGCAGTTACCATGATCGAAGCACCACTGCCGACAGGAAAGACCTCTGAAGAGACAGCTGCTCTCTCCACAGGGGAGATCTCTGACGAGGAAGCTAAGCCTGAAACAGAGAAAACATCTGAGGCAGGAATAGAAGCAGCTTCCCGGCCTAGTTAACATGATTGTACAAAATAAAATGCAACTGTATGAGCCGATAATCGGTGTTGTCTTCTTCATTTTTGGTCTCTTCGCGTCTTCAGCTGTTACTCCGGCCCATTGTAACATACCTATGCGGATTAGATTTTCTATAATTAAACATTATTTATCATTGTGCTATTTATGCCTTGAGCTCCTTCATCTTCTGGGCGATGATTCTGCTCTTTTGCTTCTTGGCAACCATAACCTTGAACCTATCGAAATCTGATAATCCAGCCCTGGTCTTCTTGGCGGCAAGCTTCTTGGCCCATTGGGAACCCTCCCACTTGGCAAGAGTATCTGCCTCTTTCCATGCTGCCTTCAATGACTTTGCGCGGGCGTTACGTTGGATAGGAACAGTGAGGTCAGTAAGGGCAATTCGTCGGTAGGAGATGACTTGACGCTTGGCGCCAGTGATTTCCTCAGGTCCCTCAACTAAGCATTTATTTTGGTCAACGATATCAATAACAGTGGCAAGCTTTCCAGCATCAGGTCCATAGTTGATGAGGACAACACGGCCTACTTCAACATAACGTGAGAATCCCATTGTTTATATGAATTTGAATATATAAAAGCTGTTCGAATTAAAGAAGAGTTAAAGATGAGGTGAGTATATTGATGAAAACAATAGAATAACAGGATCACCCTAAAAAATTCCACCACAACATTTCCGCATCAACCACCTGATGTGATAACTATAACAGCCATGTAGAAGCCTCCTACAAGGACAAGACTTGCATAAATAACAGTTCACATGTCCTCCATCTTTAATGAGAGCACTCAAAGAGACGGCTCCAGGATTAGAGTTCCCAGAGTGGAGGGGGACTCCATAGAAACACTCTACGGCCTTCCACATAGCCTACACATCAAAGTTGACAACCCTAAACATCACCAACTACGGCTTTTCCGCCGCCATGGTCGAGCTACACACCTTCGTAGTATCAACGTCGTGATGTCGAGGGCGAGGGAGAGTGCTTTTAGTAAGTGGTAACACGCGATAGATGGGACTCCTCCATTTGTTGGAACTTTCAAATTTGTGGACACTCTCTCGGACAGGGACGGACAGTGAGCTGAAAAGTGAAAAGTTGTTGCGACTTGCGACTCTTCAAGCTTTGCTTACTGGATGACTGAGTGAGTTCTTTAGCTTTACCCTTAGTTTTGCAGCTAACTTATATCTTCTTAGCTGTTATTTCAGAACCATCTACTGAGTTAAGTCCTTTAACGCGGCCGAGAACCCTTCTCTATGCCGAAAGATGGCTGTGCCCGCTACCAAAATCTCTGCCCCCGCTTCAACTACACGCTTGACAGTTTCTGAATTGATACCTCCATCTACTAATATTTTCACAGCTATGTCACGCTCACTTCTCCATTTTCGAAGGTCCTGTATCTTCTGCTCGGAAATAGGATTGAATGCTTGTCCCCCGAAACCAGGCTCAACAGCTAGAATATCTACAAGATCTACTAATCCAGTTTCTAGCAAAGGATATACTTCAGAGATGGGTGTTTCTGGATTGATTGATACTCCACACTTCATACCTAGAGATCTTATCTCTGTGGCAAATTCAACAGCTTCATCTAGGCTCACCGTAGCCTCGAACATGAAGATGAGACGAGTAGCACCTGCTTCTGATAACGCTTTAGCATACCTTGCAGGACGATCAACGCACAAATGCACGTCCAAAATCAGTTGCGGGTGGTTTGCAAACCTCTTCCTAATTGCGTGAACCATTTGTGGTCCAAAAGTGAGAGCATGTGGTGAATCGAGATACACACCATCAAAGACATCCACATGAAGGTGACAGACATTGGCATCAATACACTTCTGTACTTCTCCCTTCATATCCGACCTAGCTATTGCATTGTGTTTCAGTCAAAATTTAAGCATTTAGTAACAAGAACAAAAATGGTGCGTTGACAGAACAGAGTGCAACTACTCACCAATCAGCTGCAAGAAGAGAGGGTGATATTGTGTACTTCTTTTTATCCCTGACATCGGATGCATCTCCTCCTCTTAGTTCAGACAAGGCATTGAACACTGGCTTCACCCCAGGACGAAGTTTCAAGTATAAATCGTTGTATAAGCGGTCGTATACTTTGCGAGATGATGGATCTGGTCTTACGGTTCGCTCTCTTCTGATCATTGCACCAGCAGCGTCTTCCACACTCGAATGGATGCCAGCGCCAACAGATGCGAGGATGGCACACCCGAGTAGAGGACCGTCGGTATTCTCGTTAAGGAGGAAACTGCGCCCAGTTATATCGGCATGAAGCTGAAGCCACAATGGGCTGCGTGTCGCTCCTCCTGCAATGACGACTTCATCAATCTTAGGCATGTCACTGCTTTGTGATGCTGCAGCTTCTAGAGCATCAAAGCAAGCTCGAGTTCCATAGCAAACAGCCTCCATGATTGATCGGAAAATGTGAGCTCTAGAGTGTGCCAAGGTTAATCCAGCAAATGCTCCACGTGCAAGTGGATCAGTGTGTGGAGTTCTACTTCCTTGCCAGGTTTCCAAGGCCACAAGACCCTCACTTCCAGGAGGAATTTTTGCAGCCTCGTCATCCAGAGTTTTGTAAGAAATGTTGTCATCTCCACCTAACAATTCCTTAACCCAACGAACCAATGATCCCGTTGAGCTTTGGCCACCCTCTGCGAAACACAAATGTGCCAATGGCGCTCCGCGATACGCACCCCACGTGCCAGGTGCCGACGATGCTGTTGGGGTGATGAGACAATGTAAATGTGAGCTGCCCGTGATGAGGCACAGCTGCCCAGCACGTATTGTGCCCAAACCAATCATCCCAACAAAAGCATCGGGACCGCCTTGAACTACAAGCGTGTCCTTTGGCAAGTTCAAGTCGCCTGCAGCCTCGTCAGACAAAGTACCAATTACATCTCCCATGGCAAGTGTCTTCTTGGGCAATTTTGCTGCCAAGTCTTTCATACCAAGTGCTTCATACAGCTTCATTGGTCTCCCTTTATTTTCATCCTTGTCACCACTACCATGATTCTTCTCCAAAGCATCCCATCCATCATGATGCCACCGTGAAGCGACATTACACCCACTCGCGACCATTTTCCCAGTAAGACGATAATTCAAGTAATCTTGATATTCACAAATAATCTCAGCATTCTCATATATCTCTGGTTCATTATTTTTTATCCACATGGCCTTTGGTAGTAACCATTCTGCAGATATTGGTCCCTCTCCATTACAATTCACTCGTAGCTCGGGGAATGCATCAAGGATGTTTGTATTGGTAGATGATGCAATCTCATTGGCCACAGACATGATTTGATTTGCCTGGTTGGCCGATCTAGCATCCATCCAAAGAAGACATGGTCGCAGCGGGGTATAATTACGTGATAGGGCAACTACAGAGCAACATGTCGTATCGGCACATATAGCTCGAATGTTGTATGATGACGATGAGGAGGAGGATGACGATTGAGGAAGACTGTCAACAGCACCGCGCACAGCACCAATCATATTGTTATACCAATCCTCAGGATTTTGTTCAGCCCAACCAGGATGAGGATGAGATGTTACATATGGCACGGCATGAGATTTACCAACTGGAGAGAAAAGTATTGTGAGTGTTTGAGCGAAGCGATAAAACGATCAATACTTCGAAGCGATAAAACGATCAATACTTTGAGCGACTTACGTATGTGGCCACTACGAGCATCAAAGCAACAAGCTCGGATGGACTCAGTGCCACCATCGACACCAATTACAACATCGATTGGGCCGTTGTGGTGGGCTGTCGATGGTGGTGGTGATGATGATGAGGCTGCGTGGGCTAGATTGCTGCTGCTGAGCAATATGAAGCAGATTACTGGCAGTAGGGGCGACATGGTCAAGAGTGGAAGGAAGATGTTTTTGTCAAGGTTGTGCGCCAAAAGTAGTAGGAATTCCTCTGTAGGCTGGAGGTAAAAAAAATCCAACGCAAAAAAAGCACAGTCACCCCTTTTTCTTGGTATAACTATTTGGTTCTTGGTACCATAACCCTTATCACGAGCCTTCTCTTCCAACCATTAATTTCACAATAAGTTGACGCCATTGTCCCGTTCGAAAGTTGTCGTTGGAGCAGTAACAACAGCAGCGCCCACTCATGCGAACTACAAAAAAATACCATCATGACGCCGCCTAATCTCCATTGCACCCACATCTCTCTCATCTACCAACAAGCCACGGCCACTACATAGAATGGTATCACGTATGACCTATCTGCATTTAGGGTTGTTTGATGATATTATGCATTTGCATGGGTATGCTCCTACATCGTCGTATGGCGGCAGCAGCAGTAAGCAGATGATGGTAGTGAGAGAGGAACCACCTGATAGTCCCAAGCAAGAAGAACAAAGTAATAATGAACATGAGAATAATAATAGAGATGCCAACAATCAACAGGAAGTAGGGACTGATGAGCAGCAGAATACAGCACAAAACAACAATAGCAACAGAAATAATACAGAGCAAAGGAATGCTACATTGTTTCCACAGTGCTGGTTTGAAGACGAAGAGAGTGGTGTACCACTACGCTGGCAATTGTTCGTCGGTGTCTTATATGATCTCATGAAGGGACGACAAGTGGTTATCAATCATCCAGGTTCACCATCGTCGGCATGTAATCAATTTAGAAATTTACCGTGGAAGATACGGATACATTTCACTTCATACCCAACAGATTTATTATTGCCTTTAGATATCGTTCCACAACAAAAACAACAACAGAATGCTTCACAGAATAATGAATCACTTGCAGCAACAGCAGCAGCAACAAATAGTAATGACAAAGCAAGTCAAGAAGCACAAATCAATACTCTCATCGGTAGAATATTTAGAAACTCTCTCAAACAAGCTCTATTCCTTCAATACGGTTCATCAAAAGTTGCCATGTCAATAACGAAAAATTCTCATGAAAAGATATGGGATGCAATTGTCCAATCGAGCTATGATGTATATAATCAAGTGAATACTGATATACAGATTGGACTAAAGTCACCGCCAATTAATAACAAATTATCACTAACAGACGATTTGACTGATGAGAATGCTACAACAGCGAAATCAGTATTGCCACAATTGGTACCAGTTAGGATACTACTCAATGACAAACCTGCTATTCAAAGACCAGTAGTAGCCCAGAAGAAGGATATTAGTGAATACTTGAAACAGAAACCAACTGAGATACTAAAAGATGATGCTGATATTTATGTATCACCGTATACTACGTTGGGTGATGTATTGGTGACCTGCCTCCCAAATCTGTTCAAGCAAGTTGATTCTTCTGCAGTCGCAGACTCTAGCAACATTATAGTATCAGATGCGAGTACTACACATTATTCGATTCAGGGAGTACAACCTAGCTTGTCTTGTGTAGTTGCGGACCTCTGGAGGAGTTTGTGTCACCCGGATCACTTTTTATATGTGATTGTTGTTACTCAATAGTTGAAACCCCAGACAAAAGCGTGAAAGAAAAAAGCGACTTCTTAGTTCTCGAATGCGATCATACTATAATAATATTATGTAATAATGTGGTAGATCATCAGCTCGATCAAATGCCAATACGAATCAATTCTGCAACATTTTCATGACCTCTCTTCCTCGCCCACTGTTCGGCGCTTAATCCCTTAAACCCAGCCGGTGCCAACCCTTTGGATGAATGGTTCAATCCAGTCTTGGTCCTGTCTGCACCTCTTGCTAAGAGATACCGTACCATGTGCTTATCTCCATTCCAGGCAGCATTCAGTAGTGGAGTGAACTGGCCCCGATCCCAAGTTTCAATATCTGCTCCTTTCACTTCCATTAGCCATTTCGCGATCTTTGTTCTTCTGTCGATGATGGCCATGTTGAGGAGAGAATTTCGTTCGAGAACAATACCCGAAGTGTAGTTAACATCAAATCTAAAGTCCTTCTCAGCCTTCTTCACAAGCTTCTCCAATTTCTGCAGCAAATCTCCCTTTTCAATGATAGCATTGGCCTTTACCAATAAATCATCTGAACGTTTGCGAAATTCTTCTTCTTCAGCTTTTATCTTGGTAATATATAGAACACACCACGACTTCCTCGGTCGACGTGGTAACACCCAATGCTTTGGACAGAGTGTCTTCCACATAACGTCTCTTTGTTTGAATAGATGATTCGAAGTGAAACTGAGGCAGAGTAGATTGCCATGTTCTGATGGTTTAAGAAACTTCATAATTACCAAAACCACATCGTCAGGTGCACCTAGCTGAGAATCAAATATCCAACTAATGTCCATAGGTTGTTGTTGTTGCTGCTGATTCTCAACATCACATTCTTGTTGTTTTTCTAATATTTCATCAATATACATTGTGTCATTATTCACAGTCAGCGACGACTCAACAGTAGTTGTTCCAGTGCTACTCATTCTCTCAACGACACAATTATTGTTGACAGCATCAGGCTGCTCTCCACTAAGAGTGGATGCGCCCACAACTGTTGCATTGACATTGCTTTGTTGCATCCGTTGACGTTTCCGTCTTGTAATCCTCCACTCTATTTTTCTTACATTCAACCAGTCCTGAAATTGTTCCATGACCACATTATTATGAAGTATTGGTGAATACGGCAAACGGACACTCTTTTCACAATCTTCTTCAAGTTGATTCATCCTATCAACATGCCATGAATATGATCGTCTCCATTTTGTTTTAGAG
>JACLAB010005069.1_pt1 | contig 12251 bp, 11 predicted proteins | sample 8027921 | NCBI WGS metagenome assembly JACLAB01 (sample SAMN15725117, study PRJNA655200) | protist metagenome | isolation source: fluorescence activated cell sorting (FACS) single amplified genomes of... | place: USA: West Boothbay Harbor, Gulf of Maine | collected 2000-07-19
TTTCGTTAAACGCGCCGTTCGCGGAAAACGGGTCGCGTCGCGTGCGCAAACAGTGCGAAATCCGACCGACCGCGACGTGAGAAATCGCCTCACGCCTCGCGCGCGCGAGGACGCGCGCGCGACGCCGCGGGCGTCACAAATCGACTCGTCGTATTTCGTAATCAACAATGTCCGGTCGCGGTAAAGGTGGTAAAGGTCTCGGGAAGGGTGGCGCCAAGCGTCACCGAAAGGTGTTGCGCGACAACATCCAAGGCATCACGAAGCCGGCGATCCGCCGTCTCGCTCGCCGTGGTGGTGTCAAGCGCATCTCCGGTCTCATCTACGAAGAGACCCGAGGCGTCCTCAAGGTGTTCCTCGAGAACGTGATCCGCGATGCGGTCACGTACACCGAGCACGCCCGCAGAAAGACCGTCACCGCCATGGATGTCGTCTACGCGCTCAAGCGCCAAGGCCGCACCTTGTACGGTTTCGGCGGTTAAGCGTTTTTTCAAAACGCCGACCGACGTCTGCGCGCAAGCGAAACAAACTCAAGACGCGTCTCTCGACGAGTCTCGAAACAAACTGGTGTTCAAAAAATTAACACCACCAATCGTGAAAGAAAGTTCCCTAGAAACCTTCGCCCTCGCGCGCGCGCCGTCGTCCCTCGCGCTCGCTCGCGTTTGAAATTTGAAAATTTGAAATCGCGCGACAGCCCGTCCCGCGGACGCCCTCCATGGCGCCGCGCGCGTCCGTCGCGCTCGCGGTCGTCGCGACCGTCGCGGCGGTGACGACGATTTGGTATCACCGTCGCCATCGCCGGCGCGAGCGAGGCGACGACGCGCGCGCGTTCGAGCGCGAGCAAATTCGTCTCAAGCTCGAGTTGGCGACGCTCGCGCGCGATGGCAACCTCGCGCGCGCGTCCGACACCGGCGCGATGGTGTCGCTGACGAACGAACAGTGTGGTGGAACCACCGCGACGTACGCGTGGACGCAGAGCGAAGACGAGATCGTCGTGAGCTTCGCCGCGCCCGCGGACGCGACGTCGCGCGAGTGCGAGGTGACGCTGACGTCCACCGCGGCGACGGTTCGCGTGCGAGGACGGACGCTGCTGGACGGGCGTTTGACGCGGTCGATAGTGAAGGATGATTCGTATTGGGAGCTGGAAAGCGATGGCGAACGGAAGGTGCTGCGACTTTCGCTGACCAAGCTTCGGCGGACGTACGCCAAGTTTCACTGGCCGAGCGTGTGCGTCGGCGAACCGGAGATCGACGTCGCCGCGTTCGGCGATCCCGTGATGGGGGTGACGGGAAATTCGAACGGCGACGCGATGAAGGCGATGATGGAGGACGTGGCGGCGATGCGACGCGACGCCGAGAAATAGCGGGTAGACGATGGAGGACGTGGCGGCGACGCGACGCGACGCCGAGAAATAGCGGGTAGACGTTGTCTCGATAGAAATCTTTTAGTACATAGGCTGACCGATCAATCGTCGCTCGTGATCGTAGTCACGGGCACCGGAACCGTCTCGCGAAGCGAAAGATTCATCGCGTCACCGAGCCCATCCGCCGCCGACGCGCGCGCCGCGGCGTATCGTCGTTTCCGCGCGTCGAGCGCGTCGCACGCGCGCCAGACTTCGTCGCTCACGAATCCCGATCCCGCGATCGCGAGCGCCACGAACGCGACGCAGACGCAAATCATCCCCAGCGACTGTCTCGGAACCTCCCCAAACTTCCCCGCCGCGAAGAGCGGCTGCACCTCGACGTCGTACGTCACGTACTTTGGCGCCGTCGCGCCCGCCCAATACACCCCCTCCCGCTCCGCTCGCACCACGACGCGCGCGCGCGTCGTCCCCTCCCCGAGCGTTCGTCTGCTCAACACCAACTTTTCCACGTTCAGCAGCCGCCGCCGAAGCTCCGTGCGTCCATCCGACGTCGTCCCGCGCGTCCAACCGCCGCCGCCGAGCCAACCGCCGCCGCCGAGCCACCCCGAGTCCAGCTCCACCGCGATCGCCGCGCCGCTCGTCGCGCGGTACGACACTCGCACCTCGTACGCCTCGTCCGCGCGCAGCGCTCGCACGTCGTACGCGTGCGCGCGTCCGAACGCGAGCTCGACGTCCCGCGCGCGCGTCCCCGGCGCGAGCGTCGTCGGTCGTCGCGCCTCGGCGCGCGTCGCCGCGAGCGCCGCGAGCGCCGCGAGCAGCGCGCGCGGGCGCGACGCGCGCGGGCGCGCGGGCGTCGCGCGCGCGCGCGTCGTCGGCGTCGAATCGCGCGGCGTCGACATCGCGATTCGACGGCGCGATTTGACGCGACGCGGACGCAGACGCGACGCGCGAGCGACGCGACGGGCGAGCGACCGGACGCCGGAGACGCGCGCGCGTCGCATGCGCGCGCGCGCGCGCGTCGAGGCGTCGTCGAGCGCGCGCACGCGAGGGAGACGCGAGCGCGGACGCGACGCGCGCGTCATGCGCGCCGCGAGCGCGCGCGCGACGTTCGAGCGGGGCGGAGACACCCTGCGCGTGTCGTACGAGTTGCATCGCGAGAACCGCGCGCGCGCGGTGGAGGCGATGCGGGCGCGCGGCGCGGGAGACGGCGTCGTCGCGCTGACGGGCGGACGGCAGACGCGGCGATACTCGACGGATAACGAACCGTTGTTTCGACAGGAGTCGTACTTTCACTGGATGTTCGGGGTGTTGGAGGGTGATTGTCACGGGACGTTGGACGCGAGGACGGGGAAGTCGACGCTGTTCGTGCCGAGACTACCGGAGGAGTACGCGATTTGGATGGGCGCCATCGAGACGCGCGAATCGTTCGCGGAACGGTATCTCGTGGACGAGGTGATGTACGCGGACGAGTTCGAGGGGTACTTGAAGGCGTTAGACGCCAAGGTGTACGTGTTAAAAGGGGTGAACTCGGACAGTGGGGACGTGACGGACGGTTTGGGGACGGAATTGGAAGCCGCGCTGGGGGCGAAGATCGACGCCACGGACGCTTTGTTCAACGTCATCACCGAGCTTCGAACGGTGAAGACGGCGCGCGAGCAAGAGGTTTTGAAATATGCGAGCAAGATTAGTTCCATGGCGCACGTGGAAGTGATTCGCTCGTTAAAGCCGGGAATGATGGAGTATCAACTCGAATCGTTGTTCAAGCACACGTGTTACAGTCGAGGCGGGATGCGGAACGAGTCGTACACGTCGATTTGTGCCGCGGGTAAAAACGGGGCGACGTTGCATTACGGTCACGCCGGCGCCCCGAACTCGGCGCAAATCAAGGAAGGCGATTTAGTGCTGATGGACATGGGCGCGGAGTACCACTGCTACGCCGCCGACATCACGACGACGGTTCCGGCTGGCGGAAAGTTCACCCCGGACGCGAAGATCATCTACGAGGGCGTTTTGGCCGCGCATCAAGCGGTGTTGAAGGCGTTGAAGCCTGGATGCGCGTGGCTCGACTTGCAACGTCTCGCGGAAACGCACATTCTGCGCGCGTTGGTCGATGGCGGCTTTCTCGTCGGCGACATCGACGAGATGATGGCGAAACGAGTGAGCGCCACGTTCATGCCGCACGGTCTCGGCCATCACCTCGGCGTGGACACGCACGACGTTGGTGGTTACGGGCTCCCGGGAACACCCGCGCGGAGCACCGAGCCTGGATTGAAGAATTGCAGAACAGCAGCCGTGATGAAGGAAGGCAACGTCATGACCATCGAGCCCGGATGCTACTTCATCGACGTTTTGCTCGACAAGGCTCTCGCCGAGGGATCCGATATCAAGCAATACTTTGTTGCCGATCGCGTGAACGCGTGTCGATCGATGGGTGGCGTGCGATTAGAAGATAACGTCGTCGTCACCGCCGACGGTTGCCAGTCTTGGACCAGCGTTCCGCGCACCGTCGCCGAAGTCGAAGCCGTCATGGCTGGCGCGTCTTGGCCGTGAACTCATCTCTCGCGCGCATCGTCGCCATCAAATCACAAAAAAAAATTCTACTAGTTTCACAGCTGTCATCATCATTGCTAATCACCATCGTGCACGGTTTCACTTCGTCTCCTTCGTCGTCGGCGGCGTGGGCGCCAATCGATCCTCTCGAAAGTTCGGCGCCGGCGTCGTCCTCGGCAGATGCCTGTAATCGTACAGCAAACTATCCGCCACGTGTTCCTCCTCCTCATCGTTCTTCCGTTCGCTGTACGTGCGCCACCACGTCTTCAAGCTCTCGTCGTACCGCGCCGCTTTCGTCGCCGTCTCAACCACCGTCGTCGTCGTCGTCGTCGCCGTCGTCGTCGTCGTCGTCGCCTTCTCCCCGTAGATGGCCTCCAACACGTGCGCCGGCACCGCGGTCCCGCCTCGCGCCGTCGCGGGCGCGCGCGTCTCGTCGTCGCGCGCCGACATCGTCGCGAAGTGTCGCGGCGCGTCCTCGCCGGGACACGCCGACGCGACGCCATGACGCGCGCGCGGGCGTCGATCGGCGTCGATCGCGCCGTCGCGCGCGCGCGGGCGACGACGCGAACGCCGCCGCGCCGCGCCGCGGCGTCGACGTCGCGCTCGGACGACGCGCCGCGCGCGGTCGACGACGAAGACGCCGAGGCGAGGCGCGCGAAGCAGCGCGCGCACCGAAAGCGGAACCGCGCGCGGTGCAGGACGCGCGCGAACGAGCGCGTGGACGCGTTGCTCGAGAGGTTTCGCGCGCTGCGACCGCTCGAACGCGCGAACGACGATGGATCGTGGGAGACGGTGTACGCGGAGGAGGAGGAGGAGGACCGGGACGGCGGCGTCGACTGGGACGGGCTGCCGCGGGGCGCGGACCCGTTCGGGACGAATAAGAAGGGCGGACGAGAGCGAGGGATGCGAAAGCGGAATCAGGTGATGACGTTCGTGAAACACTTGCGAGCGCTGCGAGGGCGAAGGGAGATAAAGAGGTGCGTCGATTTCGGGTGCGGTACGGGGAACGTTTTGATGACGTGCGCGGCGACGTTCCCAGAAATCGACTTCGTCGGCGTCGATTTGAACGCGACGAGCATTGAGATTCTAAACTCGAGGATTCGGGAATCGGGGTTGACGAACGTCAGCGCGGTGGTGGGATTGATCGAAGACGGCGATACGCTCGGGGCGGACTGCGCGTTGGCGCTGCACGTGTGCGGGAGCGCGACGGATCGAGTGTTAAACAGCGCGGTGCGAGCGAGAATTCCGTTCGTTATCGCGCCTTGTTGCGTGGGGAAAGTTCAAGAAGGTGGGATGCGGAGCTTGAATCGCATGCGTAACGATTTGATTTCGCTCGATAAAATAGAAGACATCGAGCGTCCGAGGTCGAGGCTGATGCGCGCCGCGGGTTTCGATTTTGAAACGTACATGTCTGCCGCGACTTTGGCCGATTGGAGCGGGCACCAGGGCGTGGATCCGAGCGATCCGAACGAGCCTCTCGCCGCGCTTCCGAGACGCGCGAAGAGCGCCATCGAGGCGGATCGTGGGGAGTTTGCGCGAGAGCACGCTTACGACGTGACGTTGCACAAGATGCCCGCGCAAAGCGGCATTCGGGACGACGTCTTGGTCGGGATCCCGATTTGAGTGCTCGCGTGTGTTGTTTTTCTAATTGTTTGTCTATTGTTTCTATAGCTAGTCTACGTTGTCATGATGAGCTGACTCGTCAGTAATCGCCTCGAGCGTCGAACGCAGCAGCGGTTGATCGTCAAACCAGGCACCCAAATCGTTCGCCAACGCGCTCGGAAAGTGCCGCTCAAACGCATCGAGATCCCACGCCTCGCCCTCATCTGGGCTACATATTATCTGAATCGCCGGTCCCAGGCCTAAAGATTCGGGAATGCGTATCGCGCACGCGTGCAAGTAGCATCGGTCCGCGGGGACTTCCCCCGAATACACGTCGTCGCCCAACAACGGCGCGCCGAGCGATTTCGCGCACACCCGCAACTGATGCGTCTTCCCAGTCAGCGGTCGAAATATGAACATTCGTCGCCCTTTCGCTCCGAAGCTCACGAATTTCGTCACCGCCGGATTATCCTTCGTGTTCGTCAGCTTGTACGCCTTTCGTCGCGCTCGCGCCATGTCCCCCGTCACCGTCCCCATCTTCTTCTTCGGCTTTTTCCCCGAGACGCCTACGTAATACTTGACGATCGTCCGCGTCGCGAACCCTCGCGCGAGTTTCTTCGCCGCGTCCGCCGTCTTCGCGAACACCAGCGCCCCGGACGTCCCCTTGTCCAGCCTGTGCACGGCGCGAAGGCGCTCTTCGCGCGCGTCGCGACTCGCGCGCAGCCGCGCCAGCGCCCCGGGTTCGAATTCGCTGTGAAACGACACCCCCGCCGGTTTACTCACGATCACGAGCGCGTCGTTTTCGTACAGCACGCGCGGCGTTTCGCTCGAGATCGTCGCCTCGTCGTCGTCGTCGCCGTCGTCGTCGTCGCGCGCGAGCGCGCGCGCGCGCCGCGACGGTCCGGTGAAATTTCGACGACCGATTCGCGCGGCGCGCGCGGCGCGGCGCGGTCCCGCGACGGCGCGCGGCGCCCCCGTCGTCGTCGTCATCGCGCGCGCGTCGTCGACGCCATCTCGCGGTCGCGGCGCGCGTCCTCGCTCGAGGAGACGCGACGGCGACGGATGGAACGCGATGCGGCGCGCTCTGACGCCAGTTCGCGCCGCGTCGTCGGCGCGTCGAGTCGTCCCGACGCGCGGCGCGACGTCGCGGATGGCGTCGCAAACGGGCGCGATCAAGCGACTCGCGCGCGAGGCGTTTCGAGGCGTGAACGTGGACGGATTCGCGTTTCAATCGCCCGACGTGCGATGCTACATTCTGACGCACTTTCACGCGGATCATTACTGCGGCCTGAGCGCGGCGTTCGGTAAGGACGACGACGAGGCGAAGATATATTGCTCTGAAATAACCGCGCGATTGGTGGTGGAATTCCTGGGGGTGAAGCGCGAGCGCGTGGTCGGGTGCGAGCTGGGGCGGAGGACGACGCTGCGAGGCGCCGGGACGCGCGGGGACGACGTGGAGGCGACGTTCGTGGACGCGAATCATTGCCCGGGCGCGTGTTTGGTGTTTTTTAGGAATAAAATAACGGGAGAGACGGTGTTGCACACCGGGGATTTTCGAGCGGCGGCGCGCGTGCGGAACGATGGGACGCTGAGAGAGTTGTTGACGACGTGTCGGGACGGATCGGTGGACGAGGTGATGCTGGATACGACGTATTGCGAAAAGAAATGGACGTTTCCCGATCAAGACGTGGTGTTGAATAAGATGAGACAGATCGCGCGAGATGAACTCGCGCGCGAACCGCGGACGCTGTTCCTGTGTGGGTCGTATTCGATCGGGAAGGAGCGGGCGATTCAAGCCGTGTGTCAGGGGGCGCAGAGTCGAGCGAGCGTCACGGCGAGACGAAAGAAATCGCTCGAATTGAGCGGATGGTGGCGCGATGATGCGTTTGTGTGCGAGGATGATGACGCTGAAGAAGCCGCGCGATGCCAAGTGCGCGTGTGTGGCCTCGGAAAAGGTTCAAATCATCGCGCGATGATGGAGATTATGGCAAAGGAGGCACCGCGATGGCGCTCCGTCGTCGCGTTTTCGCCCACGGGTTGGAGTTATACGAAGAAAATGGACGAAGACGGGTTTGACGTGAAACCCTGGGTAGAAAACGAAGGACGCACGCGCACGTACGCGATTCCGTACAGCGAGCATTCGAGCTACACCGAGTTGCGGGAATTTATAAAATTCTTAAAGCCGAAGAAAATCACCCCGACGGTGAACGCGATCACGCCCAAGGATAGGGAAAAGTTGGTGAACAAACACTTTTTGGACTTGGTGGATTTGAAGCAGGACGTCAACAGGTTGGACTACTACTTCAAAAATAGCGCATCGTCGATGTTGCGGGCGAAGAAGCAGAAAAAGACTGAGAATGTCGTCGTAATCATCGATAGCGAAGACGAGCGAGACGACGACGTTAAAGTGGAGGCGGAGATCATCTCTGCTCTCGACGGGGACGTCGAAACCGTTCGAAGACAGCGCGAGATGTGGAATCAAATAGGTCGCATGGAGACAAAAAAGCTGCCGAAACCGCTGGAACCTTTCCCGCTCGAGTGCATCGCCGTCGTGCGAAACGGCGAGTACGACCAGTTTCGTTCTCGAGCGCACGTCGAACAACGACTCAAAGAGCTCGGCGCGACGATCATGTCCCGCGTGACGCCCAACGTCACGCACATAATCGTCCCGAACCGAGGTGAGCTCGCGAACGAGGCCAATCGCCTGAGCGCGCTTCGTGAAATGGACGAGTACAAGAACCATCCCACCGCGCTTCGCGTCACCGAGGCTTGGTTGATGCGCCACGTGCGCGCGCGCGCCAACGACGTCGCGCCCTCGCACAGCGAGTCCGCCGTCGCTGCGTTCGAGGCGAAGAAGCGCGAAGACAAACTCGCTCGCCTCGCCGCCGCGAAGCGAAAGCGCGACGAGAAGAAGACATTAGCATTAGAAACGCGTTAGAACTGTTAGAACTAGAGACATTTAACACTGCTTGATTCATTCCTTTTCCCTTCACACCGCGGCGCGTCGCCCGAGATGTCCGACGCCCAGCGCGCGCACGACGCATCGAGCGATGCGTCGAGCGAGCTCGCGCGCCTTCGCGACGTCGCCGCGCGCGATGATTGGCTCGTCGATGTCCCATCGTCGAGCTGTGCGTTGGAACGCTCGCTCGGCTGCGGATCGTCCGGTGAAGCGTTTCTGGCGTCCTGGCGCGGCGCGCGCGTGGTGGTGAAGACTATGAAACTATTGCACGACGATGACGCCGCGAGAAGGGCGCTGGCGCGAAGAGCGTTCGTGAGAGAGTGCGAAATCATGGCGAGGCTGAGACACCCAAACGTGTTGGCGTTTTACGGCGCGAACGCGAACGAGAACGGGAGGGACGCGAGCGTGGTGTGCGAGTACGCCCCGGGCGGGACGCTGAAGCAGTGGTTACACGAAAATAAAGGGAAGAAACGGTCGCTGAGCGCGCGGTTGGGGATGGGGTTGGATATCGCGAGGGCGTTCGCGTATTTGGAGTCGCGAACGCCTCGCGTGATGCATCGAGATTTGAAGCCAAGCAACGTGTTCGTGAGCGTCGACGGACGAGCGCTCGTGGCGGATTTTGGGTTAGCGCGATTCGTTGCGCCTAGAGGAGAAGATCTCACAGGAGAGACCGGGACGTATATATACATGGCGCCCGAGGTGATTAAGAGTCAACACTACGACGAACGCGCTGACGTGTTCTCGTACGGGATTTTACTTTACGAGCTTGTCACGGGAATAGAACCGTACCAACCCCATCACTTCACCGGGATTCAAATCGCAACAGCTGTCGCAGATCGCGCGTTTCGGCCGAAGATCCCTGATTCCACGCACGCCGGATTAACAGCCATCATTGAGATGTGTTGGCAACAAGACGCAAGCAATCGGCCGTCATTTGAGCGCGTTCGTGAATCGATGGAAACCATGGTTCCGGACATTCTCAAAGAGGAAGAGACGAAACTCGCAGCACAACGTGAGAATCCAAGTTTCCAAGCAAAGACGCTCCAAAATTTGTCGAGCACGCTCGCCGATTGGTCGAAAAAGATGTCCGATTTAGCTTCGTAGCGCGATTCTTAACAAAGTTTGGTTTCCACACAAAACCACTTCCCTGCGCGCGTCAAACAGCGACGGACATGCGTCGTCGACACAAACGTATAATTTCTCATGTGCTTGCGACGCTCATGCTTACTTGGGTTACTTGGGGGGGGACGGTGCTCGCCGCGGACGTCCGACCTCGAGACGACGCCGACGCCGTCGTCGGCGCGCGAGGCGCAATGTCGAGCCGCATCATAGGTGGAGTCATACCTGACTCTCCGTTAGCAAAATACGCGCACGTTGTGGCTATTTTTGTTCAATCTGGGATGAGCGAGTACTTTCGTTGCGGTGGAACGCTCATCTCCAACGTACACGTCATGTCCGCCGCGCACTGTTTCTTTGACCGCGCCGGCGTGTCGAACGTCGGAGCGTATTCATCGGTGGTCGTCAGATTCGGCGCCCACGCCGACGTGAATGCGGCCGCGATGACGGCGAGCGTTGTGCGCATAGATGGACACCCTGAGTTCAGTGACATCACCTGGGACAACGATGTTTCAGTGCTCACGCTTTCGTCTCCCGTCGACGTCGCGTTGTACTCGCCCGTTGTACTAGCTTGGAATCCGACCGACATCAACGTCGGCCAGATCGCACACGTCGTCGGTTGGGGCACTCGTGACGATAACATGTTGAGCAAAGTAATGATGGAAGGCACGGTGCCCGTTGTGTCACACGCACAGTGCACCGCCTCCGGCAGTTACGCCCCGAGCGAAATTCTGCCTTCGATGGTCTGCGCCGGTTACGCCGAAGGCGGCGTCGACGCGTGCCAGGGAGATTCCGGCGGTCCATTGATTCAGAATTCAAAGCAAATCGGGATCGTCAGTTGGGGCGAAGGATGCGCGCTCCCACAAAAGTACGGCGTGTACTTCGCCGTGCGCGCGGCGCAGGGCTTTCTGGCTCTCGCCACGGATTCGTCGGTGTATCAATTTTCGCCATCCGACGGCCAAGCACCGCCACCGCCGACGCCGACGCCGACGCCGACGCCGACGCCGTTTCCAATTTTCAGTGGACTCTTCGCCTGGCTCTCGGCGTGAATAACTAAGCTAGAGAAATAATTTTGTCGTCGCGTCGCCGCCGCTGGGCGCCGCGGCCCGCGCGCCGCGACCGCGCGCGGCTCGCGCGTCGCCGCACAGCCCGACGCTCGCGACGCCCGCCCGTCTACGGCGCCGACACCGCCGTTCGGTACATGCGCGTCGCCTGCGCCGTCGCCCGCGCGTCGAGCGTCGTCCTAGGAACCCCCGCGCGACAAACAGCGCGACGACACGCGGTGCCCGCGACTCGTCCACGCGCGACGAATTTCTTCTTCAACGCCTCGCGAGGCGTCGCCGCGAGCGCCGCGATGGGGAACGACGACGTCACGGTGACGTTTAGTCACAACTGAGGTGCGTCGGCGCGCGACGGTGGACGAAGGCTCGAGACGAGGGGAAAGATGGGCGACCGTGGGTTTTGAGACTGACTGCGCGACGCTCGACGCGCAGACGGGGGGATGCAAGAATTCGAAGCCGCGAAGTCGGCGATTCTTAAGGTGAAACCCAGCGCGAATGTGATCGCGAATCGCGTGGACGCGTATCCGATCACCGTCAGGGTGAGCGTGGGCGAACGCGAAGTGTGGAGCGGGAGACAACAGCTGTTGTTCCGAAAAAATGGAAGACCGGCGATGAAGGATATCGAGGAAGCGATGCGAAAGCTCGGTTGATACCGGAATGGGATTCCGCGAGATAGGTGTGAAGGCGGCGCGCGACGGAGCGAAGGTGATGACGAAGGATTCAACAAACTCGCTCTACGAGCGGGGAGAATTCTTTTGATGATGCTCGTTTCTTCGCGCGACACCGCGCTTCGCGTCTGGTTATGATTTTTTACTGTACCGGTACTATTGAAATAGAGTACTCCTTTAGACCAGATTTATTACTCAACGATGATACGTTGTACCGAGACGCTCGCGCGGTTCTTCTCGAACGAAAACACGCGCGTCACGGCTACGAAGGATGTGAATAATGCCAATTGTACGATGTTGGTATTAAAAAATCGCTCTAACGCGCGCTCGTACTTATACTCCCGTCACCTTGCCCTGAATGGAGTCTTCATCGGGCAAATCCTCAAACAGCTTCATCCAGTTCGGAATCCCAGCTCCAGACTTCCAAATCGTACCGTTCTTCGCCACACCGAAGAAGACGTCGCGAACCGTCGGATCGAAACCGGACGTTTCGATTTGATTGATGATCCAGCGCTTCCAAGCTCCGTTGTCCACAGGCATGAGCTTCAGCTTCTTGTCACCACCGAGCAGCGCAGCCGCCGCACTAGCGGTGAGCTCGGTGGTCTTCGAAGTCTTCGCTTTGCGTCTTCTCTGACCAAACGGCAACTCGTCTCCGGATTCTTCGCCGCTCTCGTCCATGGCCACCGGCAAGATGACAATCTTATTCTTCGTCAACTTTTCCTTGAACCTCTCCAAGCTTTCGAGGGTTTTTGTGATGTGCTCTTCGCTCCCCGCGACGATGAAGACTCGATACGATCCGCGCAAGCGCGAAAACAGCACATTCTTATCGCCGTCGCCGAGCGTCACGCCCAAGCGCCCCAACTCTTCCTCGCGCTCAACTTTCTGAATGATTTTCTCGCGCCCTTGAAGTTCACCGCGCAATAACACCGAGAACG
>JACLAB010015625.1_pt1 | contig 12249 bp, 1 predicted proteins | sample 8027921 | NCBI WGS metagenome assembly JACLAB01 (sample SAMN15725117, study PRJNA655200) | protist metagenome | isolation source: fluorescence activated cell sorting (FACS) single amplified genomes of... | place: USA: West Boothbay Harbor, Gulf of Maine | collected 2000-07-19
TGTGTATTACAGCAATGTGTCTGACTCTAGAATATCAGGTGCGCTATACGATGCAGTTACTAATTATGAAAACGAAGCAGATAGAGCTAAGTACATTCAGTTTGGTATTAATGAGGTTGACCAAAAGATACAAAGGCAGCTTGGTATTAGTCCTGATACTCAAGACGAAGATGAAAAAGCAACGATAGAAAAATTTCGTTTAGATTTTACATCACAAGCACACTCAGGCATTGTTGAGAAACTTCTTGCTGATGACCGCTATGACGCAGCAGAACAATACTATATGGCGAATAAATCAGGTATTAATGCAGATACTAGGCTCGCACTAGAAAAAGCCATAGAATCAAACACAAGAGATGGTCAGGTTCGTGATGCGGTGATGGAAATATGGGGTACACCTGGACTATCCGATACTGAGCAAATAGAGAAAGCAGAAAAGATTACAGATGCTTCGCTATCAGCTTTAGTTGTCGCCGATTTAAAAACTAAACAAACTTATAGAGACCAAGAAGAACTAGATGCTTATGCAGATGCAGATAATGAAGCACAAGGATTAGTGACTGATAACGGCATTGTTTCACTTGATCAAATTCCTAAAGAGCTTTACAACAAAATGTCTCCTGGAAAACGAGAAGAGCTTAAACAATATTTTATTGGTGAAGAGATAAGAGTTAGAACAGCAAATGAAGACGCAGCTGCACGCAATGTTTACTCACAGTATGGTCTTTATCTTTTAGACAACACACAGCCTTTGCCAACGACAGCTGAGATTTTAAAAATGAGTGGTAAAGAAATAGTTACTTTCTTTGATAAAAGAGAATCAGATGCACAACAAGCGTCTACACAAGATGAAAGCGATGCTTATAAAGCAGCTAAAAAATTGCAATCAACTGGAACGCCATACAACGAAATACCTCAAGACCTTATCGATGCTATGACAGGTGACCAGCTGGACATTATTAAAGATAGATACAAGGTTCTAGCAGAGCGATTAGAGACCCAGGCTTATGAAGAGGGACTCATGTTAATAGCTAATGGGCAAGAGGTTCCACAGTTATTGCTAGTAGATATGGATGGTATCCAACGACTTAATATTAAAAAAGAACTAGCAGCTGCGGACAGGTCGCGTGAGGGCATAGCCTATGACAAATTGCTTAAACATTTACTGATACCAGGTAACACATTAGAGAATGCGCCTGAAGGTTTAACCGACCAGGTCAGCGGGGAGCATATGACATCGATTACTAATGCTCTCGGTACTTCTAGAGCTGCTCAGGCAAAAATAGATAACGACATACTTCAGCTAACAAACTACAACGCTATGCTGAAAATGGCGCGTCAAGCTCCTGAACAGTTTGCACAATATGATCTACAAACACTAATTGGTAAAGTCTCAGAGACTAACTGGAAAAGCCTTGACAAAATGCAAAGCAATCCAGGCGGAGTGGACTCTGTTGTCACCAGGCGTAATCTTGTTTATCAAACACTTGCGGGTCTGCAAAAAAATGACAAAGGAGGACAAGCTAATAGAGTATTTGCAAAAAAAATTAATATCACTACGCTATCTACTGAGTCAAGTGCTGCGGGTGATAATGTTAGAGGATTTATTACAGAGGTCGATAGACGCGTAGAAAGTTTTAGTATTCAAAATGGCGGTAGAGAGCCAACAGATGCTGAGTTTAATCAGATTCTTTCCGATGTAGCAATGGACAAAGTCTTCTACGATGAAGGGCCAAATGGCGCTTATCCAGCTTCCTTTATTGATGTAGACGAGCGAGAAGATGCTTACATTAGACAAAGCGGCGAAGAAATAAATCTTGATATTGTTCCAATGGACGCAAGGCAAATCATTATTGGAGATATGGAAGCTGCGGGGCAAACAGTAACAGAGAAAGCAATTATAGAAAACTATCAAGCTTTTTTAGCGGGAAGACTTGATTTTAATATTGATTTGGAAATGTAAATATGAGTCTTGAAATTAAAACAGGATACATGACAGCAGCTCAAATTGAAGAGCTTGAAAAAAACAAAAAAAATCAGATAGGCGGCGCAACTAATATGACTGTGAGTCAAGTTAGTGGCTCTCCTATGCCTGGACTTAATATTGATACAGCGATTGCGAATAGTGGAAAGGATATAAAAGTTGAATCACCACTACAAAAACCAGCAATAACGCCGTACAAGGAAACGCAAAACCTATCGGGTTTTATGGCTTCACAGCCAAAGCAAGGCACAACGACAGCGGTTACTGATACTGGACTTAAATCATTTCTTGAAGCAGAGCGTGTTAGAAAGAAAAACTTTCTCAAGCAAACAATAAAAATTGCTTCAATGAATCAGCCTGATAGAGCAGCTGAAATACAAAGACTTTCAACAGAATTTAATATACCGCCAAGCATTGTCCAGGACAACCTTGACCAAATGAAGAACCAGTCAAAACTGATGGAGATTGATTTTGATACGCTTGAGGTAGACAGTCCAATCCTTGCTGACCAGCTCAGAAATCTATCTTTTGCAAGTGTTGCTCATGATGATTTAGAGTCTCTTGGTGCAATTGAAAAAGCCTTTAAATGGTTTAAGGAAGGGGTACTTGAAGCGCCTGAAAATATGGCTTCAGGCTGGAAAGCGGGTAATTCTATCTATGACCTGGGAATACTAGGCACAGAAATAAGAGATAGCGGCGGTGATATAACGCCTGAACTGCAAACACAAATAGATCAATTACATGAGATTATGGCAAGTAACTCAGGTGAAGGAATTGCGCATTCAGCAGCTCAAATAGCGGGAACAATGTATGAAGGTACGCGTGATGCCTTTATTGAATCAGGCGCGCAATCACTTGCAGTCGCTGGCGGAACATACATAGCAACTCTGCCGTTTCAAGGGCCATTTGCGTTTACACCAGGCCCTGAAGATGTAATCGCTGGAGCGGGAGCCGCTGCAACAGGAACAATGGCGTTTGTACCTTCTATGACTGTCAACATGATGCGTAACTCGTATGAGATTGAAGGCGGCATATCTTATATTGATTTAAGAGAAATGGGTGCGACTCACGAGAACGCAAGCAATGTCAGTAATGTGGTTGGTATGGTTAATGCCTCTCTTGAAATGGTGGGTATTACAGCTGTTACAAAGCCCTGGCGCAAACTGTGGTCAGGATTTGTAAACAAGAAAATTAATCAGTCTATTACACGAGGCGGCCTAGCAAAAGATTTTTTTGCGTCTTACTTATTAGGTATAGGTGTAGAAACTTTTACAGAAGGTACGCAAGAATTTGTCAATATATTAGGTGAAGAGTTTACCAAGATGATTGATGAAGGCGTAGATGTTGAGTCATTATTTGCTACTGAAGAAGGCATGGAAGAGCTTTGGGGTAGATTAAATGAAGTAATGGTAACAACAGCCCAGGGTATGGTTCTTTTATCTTTGCCTGGTGCTACTACAACATATGCTGCTGGACATAGCCAGGTTAGCAACGCAGAAAAAACAACACAGTTATTTGAGGCTTTATCAGATGGCGCTGCAAACTCTACTTTAATCGAAAGACTACCATCGGAAGGACAAAAATTTGTTAAAGAAGTCTTAAAAGAAAGTGATGCTAATACTGTTTATATTGACCATGAAAAATTTAATGATTACCTAAACAAAAGAGGCATTGACCCAAACTCCGAGGAAGCTAAAGAATTTTTTCAAGACTTAGGAATTGATGGACAGCTTGAAGAATTAGCGGTTACTGGTGGTGATGTAGCTATACCAATTGAAAAGTACACAACAAACATAGCACCAACTGACCATCACCCTGACTTAGCGCCCCATATTCGCGTAAATCAAGAACATTGGTCAGCAAGTGAATCAGAGAACTGGCTCAAGAATAATCCTGACTTTAAATCAAATGTAGAGGCTATCCAAAAAGAAGCGGATAGAGTCAGTAATTTGACAGATATTGAGCGCGAAAACAATGTGGTCTACAAAGAAGTTTTTGATCAACTTGTGAGTCAAGGAACATCAAGAGAAGACTCTAACGCTCAAGCAGTTATGTATTCAGCTGTATTTGAGGTATTAGGTAAAGAAGGTAATGTTAATCCAGGAGAGTTGTTTCAAAAATATGGTCTAAATATACAACGCGTATTTGATGGGCAAAGAATAGTTGAGCCAAAAAATATTGAATCATTGGCTGCGGAAGTTAAAGAAGCAAAAAAACCAAAAATAAAACCAACAGCAGAGTTTGAAACTTTACCAACTTTGTCTTCTAAAAATAAAAAAGGTGTAATTGATGGTGAAAATATAGCTTTAGAAGCGCAAATGATGGGAACTAAAAATCAAGGTTCTAATAAGCGTGGAATAGTAGGTGATAGTTTGGGTGGTTTTACAATAGAATCCTACGCAGAAATAAAAAAAGAAGATTACAAAAATACAACAATTAATGTCGATGAGTTAATAAAAAATAATAAGGATTTAAAAGAAGCAATCTATTCTGATAGTGGCGTAAGAGAATTTTTAGGTGAAGACTTTACAATGAATCCAATAATTTCTTCTAAAGGAAAAATACTAGATGGAGAAAACAGAATAGCCCAGTTAGTTAAGGATGGCGTTACAGAAATAAATGTATTAGAAGGTGTTCCATTAAAGAAAAAAAGAAAAAGCAAAGATTTTCCAAAACGACCTTATGTGCCTTATCCTGAAGGATTTAGTGTAGACAGAGATGCAGTACTAGCAGCTCTTCCTGACAATTTAAAAACTCTCACAATTGATAGCACAATAAAAGTTGGCAATCGTTTTTTTAAAGTAGGCCCTAGCTCGATGAGAGAAGATATGAATATGGTTCCTATGCGAAGAGACTTTAAAGCTGAAGGCATAGAATATGACGAAAATGTTGAAAGTTTACAAATAACTTTTCAAGACTTAGATTTGTTAAATGCCCAGCACGCTTTAGAAAGAGGACAAGAGTTTCGTGTAATAAATGATCAAATTATTATAAAAGAAATTCGTGCAGCAGCTTCGATAAGTGGAGATTTTAGTATTGAAGGTATGGCTCCTTTTTTCTCTAAAGAAAATGTACAAGCAATTTTAAAGCAAGACAAGTTAACTCAATATTACGACATTGTAGAAATAGACGCTCCAGTTAATAAAAATGGTATTCCATTAGTTAGAAAACAAAATAGCAAAAACTTTTTAGATAAAGCAAAAGATGGCAAAGGTTATATTGCAATTGCTAAATGGGCTAAAGATGCACCTACTACAGAAACATCTATTGATAATGTTAATACTGAACTTAACACAGCTCAAAGAGAAGATATTGAAAGTGCGCAATATGATATGCCTACTATGATTGATTTTCTTGAAAACACACTCAACATAAACATTGAAGATTTAAGTGAAGCAGAAATAGCAGAACAAATACAAGCACAAGTTTACGACCCTCAAGGAAGAATACTAGACCAGGCTGCGTTTCATGGAACAGGTTTAACGGAATTTTTTGAACAATTCTCTACAGACTTTATTGGTACAGGTGAAAACGGAACAGCATTTGGATGGGGTTTATATTTTGCTAGTCAAAGGTCTGTTGCTGAATGGTATAGAGATAAGTTATCGAGAAAAATGGGAGGAGAAAAAGTTACAGTAACAAAAGCTGATGGCACAGTTATTGAAGATATAAGCTCTTATAGCCCTGAAGCTTATGAGTCTTGGTGGATGGAAGGCAGAGATATTGAAGGAGCTATTGATAGAGCAGCAAATCAATTAGCATCGGCTAGAGCAATGCAAGCGCAGTTTATGCCATTTATAGAAGATATAGATATGCTTGATGATGGCATTTTGCCTGAAGGATTTCGTTTTAGTAAAAAAGCTAACGCTAGTAATAACATAATGACGCTGCAATGGATTCCACCTGTTAATAGAAGAAGTAATAAATTTAAATTAACACGACTTACAAATCCTAAAGAAGCGCTTTGGGAAAATTTATTAGTCGCTAGTGGTAACACACCTAAAGAAGTTATTGATCAAGTCAAAGAAAAAATTCAAACATTTATAGATATTGAAGAAATAGATGGAGGGAGAGTTTCAACATTAGAGGCTAGATATAACTTGTTAGCAGAGTTTTCTGAATCTACTTGGGTTACAGAGCCAAACAAACCAGGAAGTATTTATAAAGTAGAGTTAGCACCAGCAGAAGAAGATTATTTAATTTGGGATTACAATATTAAAGCTCAATCCGATAAAGTACAAAAAATAATCAAAAAATTAAGAAAATCACATGGACTTGGAAATGTAAGAAATATGTATAGTGGCCAAGAAGTATATCAACAAATGATGTATTCAATTGGCTCCTCTAGTTTTAAGGAAAAAGAAGAAGCTTCATTACAACTTTTAGAAAACGGCATAAGAGGAATTAAATTTGCTGATGGTAATACTCGTCAAAATTTAGGTGGAGAAGGAAGGGTAGATTGGAACTATGTCATCTTTGATGCTGCTGATGTAGAAATTACTCAGACCTTTAATCAAGAAGCAATAGAGCCTAGTGAGCCTGAATTGACGCTAGAAGAGTTTATTGATGCTAAACAATATCAAGGCACACATAGAGCGCCAACATCAAGCTATGGAGCGCCTGGGCATGACTTAACAGATGGCATGTATCCTGACGATGTTTATGGCCCTAACGGCAATAGATATTATGGTGATAATTCAGCTGCTGGAGAGCAAGCTATGGCTCATATGCACGCTATGCGCGGCAAACCTGACTATGAGATTACTGTTTATAGAGCTGCTCCAAAAGACGCTAAAACAATTAACCCTGGCGATTGGGTTACAACGGTAAAAAGTTATGCTGACGAGCATGGTTTTAGACAGTATGACGAAGGTGAGTACACAGTTTTAAGTCAGAAAGTTAAAGCTAAAGAAATTTATACAGAAGGCAACTCACTTTTTGAATGGGGTTACGACCCAACAGAAAGACAGTCCGAGTTTTTTCAAAGTGTGCCTATTATGGATGGCAGAGAAAAACTGAGAAAGTATGGGTTAGATGAGCGCAAGCGGAACAGAAATGCTGAAGTGGCACTAGCTTTACAATCACGCACAAGGAAAAAATACGGAAAAATAGAAAGTTGGGATTATAGTAAAGAAGCTGAAAACAAAATAGCTAGTTGGATTGCTGCTGAAGTTAGATACAAAGCAAGACAAACTGATGATCCAAATTCTGCGGTTGGTTGGTACTCTAAAAAATTTCAAACTGCTTTAGATACTTTAGGCAAAAAATATCCTGAAATGATTTCAGAAAGTGGATTTAATAATGATTCTTTACCAGGTGTACAAGCTTTAGAAAATAAACAAAACGCAAGAGACTTTTTTACTTTAATAGTAGCGTTTACTTCTGATGGACAAAAAGTAAAAGAAAACTTTTCATTAGCAGCTGACTTGTATTCAAAGTTTAGAAAAACAGGCTTATTACCTGAAAGTGGTAAGTTTGGCGGTGAGCGAAATGTCTCAATGATTGCCAACGCTAAACGCATAAATCAAATGGTTTCGGAAAAAGGCTTTCAAGGAACAAGAGATTTCTTGCTGCAAGAACAAAAAGTTAAAGAATTAAAAGCCATTGCAGCAGCAGAGGGATTGAAATTTGAAAGTGAGTTTGATGTTGATATGACACTTCCAATGGCAGCTGTTGTTGTTGGTGCTAAGTTAGGTTCTTTTTATGCAAATTTAATGGGCTTAGATAGCGTAGTTACGATGGACAGATGGTTTTCTAGAACTATTAATCGTATGCGTGGTGACCTTTTAATGAAGCCTACACAGAAAGGTTTAATAAGATTTAGAGGATTAATAAACCAGCCTAATCTGACAGATGAAGAAACTATCTTAGCAACAATAGAGCCTACTAGAGCTTATAAAAATAGCGGGTTTAAAGACAAATCAGTAATAAATAAAGCAGCCAATACTATTCACAAAATGGCATTTGGTGGTTTAGTTGATTCACCAAGAAACAAAGGTGATAGAAGGTTTATGCAAAATGCTGTAACCAATGCTCGTAAGAAACTAAAGAAAAGCGGTATTACTTTAACTGAAGCAGACATACAAGCTGTACTTTGGTACTACGAAAAACAGATGTATGGTGAGTTAGGTGCGGTAGCGTCAACACAAATAAGTTTTGAAGAAGCTGCGGACATTTTAGTTAACAACAAAAAAGTTGCACCAGGTATAAATGTTGAAGGCCCAGGCGGACAACAAACAGAAGTCTTTGACCAGGATAAAGGAACAAAGCGTGGTTCAATCCAATTTAGGAATGTTGGCAAGAGAGATCAAAAAACTATTATTTCTTTATTTGAAGCAGCAGACAATTCCACATTTATTCACGAGTCAGGGCATTTCTTTTTACAAGTTATGCAAGATGTTGCTGAAAGCGCTGAAGCATCAGAACAGATTAAAACAGATTGGCAAGCAACGCTAGATTACCTGGGTGTTAAATCAGGCGAAGATATAGGTGTTAAAGAGCATGAGAAGTGGGCAGAATCATTTGAAAAATACCTCTATGAAGGCAAAGCTCCAACAATAGAAATGGAAGGCCCATTCAGGAAATTTAAGGCTTGGCTGCAAAGTGTGTATAAGCAAGCAACTGGTCTTGATATAGAAATTAATGATGAGATTCGCGGCGTTTTTGACAGACTTTTTGGTACTACAGATGAAATACGATTAGCGCAAGAACAGAATGAAATGATGGCTTTGTTTGAATCGCCTGATGTCATGGGTATGGATAACAATCAATGGCTCGAATATCAAGAGGTTGTGCGTAAGGCAGCTCAAGAAGCTGAAGATGACCTTGACCAAAAGAAATTAGCAGAAGTAACAAGACAAAACTCTAAAGCCTATCAGAGAGAAATAAAGGCTATGGAAGAGGAAGTTACAAAAGAAGCTGAAGCAATGCCTATTTATCGCGTTATTCATTTCTTACAAACTGGCGAAGACATAAATACTAAAGCACCATTAGATGGTATGCCAGCTATCAAAATGCACACGCAATCACTAAGAGATACATTTGGCCCTGATATTTTAAGCAAGTTACCAAGACGCAGAAAAATGCACGCGTCTGATGGAACACATCACAACGAAATAGCAGAGATGTTTGGCTTTGAATCAGGCTTGGATATGATTACGCAAATGCAAACAGCACAGCCAATCAAACAATTTATTAAATCCCAGGCAGCAGAACGCGTAGCTAGAGATAGCGGCGCATTGTCAATGAATCCACAGAAGTTAACTGAGGAAGCTGTAAAGTCAATTGCGGGTAGTAAAGCAAGAGGCCGCTTACTTAAAATGCAAATGGATATGACAGCTAGGAAGGCTAAGATTCCTGGTACGCCAATTAATGTCTTACAAGAAATGGCAAGACAAATTGTTGCCAATAAAACAATTTCAAATATTCATATTAAGCAAGCACGCCTGGCAGAAAACCGAGCATACAAAGCAGCACAAAAAGCAATATTAGAAGAGAATTGGTTTGAAGCTCACAAGCAAATGCAAAGTCAAACGCTTAACTATTATGTTTACCGCGAAGCTGAAGCTGCGATGGACGATGTCAATAAGAAGCTAAGATATTTAGATCGTATATCAAAACCAAAGCATGCTAAGAAACTAGATAGAGATGCGATTGATGCTATTTATTCATTACTCGATAAAGTTGATTTAAGAAGAACAAGAGGTACAAGAAAACAAACTTATTCAGCCTGGGTACAAGCACAGCAAGCAGAAGGCATTGATGTGCCAAATGCTGAAGAAATGCAAGCACTACTTGAAAACCCTGACAAGACACATTTTAAAGATATGACTTACGCTAAGTTTGTAGAGTTTGCGGATAGTGTTAAAAGCATTGAGTCAATCGCTAGGTACAAACAAAACATTTTAGATGAGAATGAAAAGATAGAGTTTGCTAGTCTTGTTGATGAGCTTGTTAATACAGCAAGAACAGAATACGCTAACAAGATTGATAAGAATACAGATACCTGGGTAGCTGAAACGCCTGACTTTAGAGACACAAAAGTTAAAAGTTTATTGCAATTTAAAGGAGATTTTTTAGCAGCTCACGACAAAATGGAGTTTGTCTTTGAAGCAATGGATGGTGACAAAACGAATGGCGTTTGGTGGAGAACATTTTTTAAGAGATTATCAGACGCTGAAGATGCTGAGACCGTAATGAATGAGCAGTACATAACTGCACTTACTGAAATCATTGAATCAAAATACACACTCACAGAAAGAAAAAATTGGCAAAACACAGTTAATACCAGGAAGGGTCGATTTAACAAAGAAAACATAATATCGATAGCGCTTAACTGGGGTAACTTGGAAAATCAAAAAGCGGTTCTTGATGGCTTTGCTGGACAAGAACAAGCCTGGGACATAACAGAGGCAGATGTTGTCACAATGCTTAACCAGCATATGGAAGCTAAAGATTGGCAAATGATTCAGGAAGTGTGGGATTTAATAGATCAATTATGGCCTGAGATTTCAGCATTACAAAAAAAGGTAACTGGACTCGTTCCGCCTAAAGTTGAAGCAGCACCATTTAAAACTAGATTTGGTACTTTAAAAGGTGGTTATTACCCGCTTTATTACAGCAGAGAATTTACTAAAAAAGAAAGATTTAGATACGAGTCAACACTTGGTGATGAGTTATATGATAAGAATAGTTGGGTAGTTGCTGCAACAAGAAAAGGTCACACAATGGCCAGGACAGACAGCGCTGGACAATTAGTGCGTATGGACTTAAAAGTTTTGTCAGAGCATATGTCTAATGTTATTCATGACTTAACGCATAGAGAGGCTGTGTTTTATATGAATCGTTTAATTAAAAACGAAAGCATACAAGGCGCAGTTAAAGGCGTAATGGGTAAAGAAGTGTATAACAAAATTTATCCCTGGATAAGACGCATAGCTAACCCTAAACCGCCATCGTATTACTTTGTTGACCAGGTTGTTAATTATGGTAATACCTCTGCGACTATGGTAGCTATGGGCTTTAAGGTAACAACAGCTTTAGTGCAGCCATTTGGTTACTCCCAATCAGTTGCTTATTTAGGTAAAGGTTGGGCTTGGCAAGGACTCATGAGTTTTTATAGCAATCCATTTGAAAATAAAGAAGCTATATTTGCACGCTCTCCAATGATGAGAACGCGTACTAAAAGTTTAGATAGAGATATACGAGAAGCAATATCAGACATAACAGCTAGAGATTCTAGGCTTAAAAAAATACAGTCTAAATATTTTTATTTTATTGGAATGATGGATATGTGGGTTTCACTTCCTACCTGGCAAGGCGCTTACGAGAAAGCTATTCATGAAGGATTAAGTGAGAAAGATGCTATTGCTCAAGGTGACTCAGCAGTCCGAATGACGCAAAGTAGTGGTGCAGTTAAAGACCTGGCAGACATTCAGGGCAGAGAAGATGTATTTTACAAAACATTTACTAAGTTTTACTCGTACTTTTCAGCTTACTGGAACATGACTAGAAGAACAAAACGATTAAGCAAACAAGGAAAGATTACTAAGGTTCAAGCCTTTGAGCAATTTGTTTGGCTAACTGTTCTTCCAGCAACTCTAGCCGAAGCATTATTAGGTCGTGGGCCAAGTAGAGATGATGACGATGACAACGATAATTTAACTGGCTGGTCTTCATGGGCGTTAATTAATGCGCTGACTTTTAAGTTTAACGGAATGGTTGGTGTTAGAGACCTTGTGAATGCTGTAAAGCATCCTGAATTTGGCGTTCAATCTCCCTGGCAAGATTTGTTTGAAATGACATCAAAAGCTAAAGGAAATGCAATAGACATTCTTGCTGGTGAAGGCAATGCAAATGATTGGAAAGGGCTGTTACTAGGAATTTCATATGCTGCTAAATTACCAGGTAGACAAATTTCAAATATGTACGAACATCTTGTCGAAGTGTTTCAAGATGGAGAAGACTTTAGTTTCTATGAATTCATGGTTTCAATCAACCGAAATGACTAACAACAATTAACTTGCAAAAACTATGCAACAATTAAAACATAACCAAAAGGGCAATCAATGACTATATCCACGACTACAACTAAGAACCAGCATAATGGTAATGCTAGTGCTACAACTTTTGCTTATAACTTTAAGATTTTAGATCAATCGCATCTCGAAGTCATTAAGACTAATGCTTCAGGTGTTGACTCAACATTAAGTATAACTTCAGATTATACAGTTTCAGGCGTTGGCGCTGACTCAGGCTCTATTACT
>JACLAB010006787.1_pt1 | contig 12246 bp, 10 predicted proteins | sample 8027921 | NCBI WGS metagenome assembly JACLAB01 (sample SAMN15725117, study PRJNA655200) | protist metagenome | isolation source: fluorescence activated cell sorting (FACS) single amplified genomes of... | place: USA: West Boothbay Harbor, Gulf of Maine | collected 2000-07-19
GAGATGTCACACGTGCGATTGATCTCGCATTACGTCTCGAGCGTCCCGGTGCGTTGTTGCGCGTGCTCACGCGCCTGTTGGAGGACGACTTCGAACGCGGAGACGAGCGTTTGAGAGAGTGCGTGGCGCCTTTGCAAGCTGATAAATTGACTAGAGTTTTGGAATGCGTTCGGGAGTGGAACACGAACTCCAGGACGTGTCACGTCGCTCAGCACGTTCTCGCCGCCGTATTTCGTACACACGGCATGGAAGAGTTGAGTAACGTTCGCGGTATTTCGCAAATCATTCAAGCGATTAAAGCGTATACCGAACGTCATCAGACGCGATGTGAGCGTTTGTATCGCGGAACGTTTTTGGTTGACACGCTCCTTGCGAATAGCGGTTCAATCATCGACGATGAGGAAACCGTGCAATACGTCAAACGGACGCACGAAACAATCGATGACTTTGGATATATGCGCCGCTCAACGAACGAGGATGAAGTGGAGAACGAGGATGCGAATAGCGGTAATCGCACTCACGTGCGCATCAGCCATAGATTTTACCAACCCATTATTCTTCTTATCGTTAAGCGACCAAACACAGAGCGAACCATCTTCCGCTGCGGTGTACACACGCGCGGCGTTAATCGACGGATGAAAAGCAACCGCCGTGAGCGCGCCGCCGTGAGCGCCGCGAAAAGCATGCGTACAATACCCGCGCTCAATATCCCACACGCGCGCGGTGCGATCGGCACTCCCCGTACATAATAACGATCCGGTATTATCAATCGCCATGTCAAGTACCGGTGACGATTTGTGCGGCTGCCATGTCTTTAAGCGCCTGAGTGTCGTAGATGACTCGTATTCCAACCGCGTCACGTGTCCGCTTCGACTCGCGCAAAACACTTTCCGACCCGATCGGTCGATCGCAATCGATGTCAACGCTTCTTCATCGCCATCGTAGCGCGCTAATTCGCTCACGCTCGACGTCACGCTCGTTTCCTTTGTTTCAGTCTTCTGCTTCTTGCTTCCTTGTCTCTTGGCAGCCGTCGTAGTCGTCGTCGTGCGACTGCGCACGAGCGCCACGCCACCCTCAGCCGTGGCGCACGCATAGGTAACGTCATCAATCGTCACATCACCCGTCGTCGACGTCGACGTTTGCGTGAGCGCTAACGGCGCACCGCGACCGACATAGAACGCATTCAGTGTTGCAGCTTTAACATACGTCGCGCGAGTCGGTCGTGCACCGGTTTGGCGGTCACCCATCGCGCGCGTCCGTCGTCGTCCTCGTCCTCGTCGTCGTCAACACGTGCTATGAATGTGTGCGAGTAATTTCCCTTGCGTCACTTGGTCGTCGGCGGCGGCGGCGAATCGTCGTCGCTCGCTCGGGCGTCGACGAGTGACGCGCGTCGCAGCCGCCAGAAAACGACCGTGAACCCATATGTCCGACTCTGGGCTGGGAACCCTACGAATTACGTAGAGGTGAGGCGGGAGTGTGCGACGCACGACCGAGGTTGACACGATACGAGCGCATCATGTCTGCGGCGTCATGCGTAGGGCGTAAATCCGCCGTCGAAGAAGAAGACGCGTCCGAGCTGCGTCTCGGCGCCGACTTTGCCGATGCGCACTGCTTGAGCATGGCTGAAGTGAAGATCGTGCAGACTTCGAAATTAGAAGACGACGCCGAGCGTGGGGAAGAAACGTCGACGACGAGAACGCGGGTGTTTGAAAAGACAAAGGCATATTGCGAACGTTTCACCGGCTCGACGTCGGCGGCGGCGGCTCAGACGATCCGAAATTTGCTTCAAGACGCGGGATTGCATGACTTCGAGGGGGCGGTCATCTCAAACCTCAAGCCGGTGGATTTCGACGAGGCGAAGACACTCGTGCCTAGCTTAGATGTGGAGGATCGCGAATTTACGGAGGAATCGATCCAGGCAATGTTAGATGAAATGGCAAACGTGAGAAAGTTTGAATAGAGCAAGCGCGCTCGTTGTAATTAAATTGATCGAGAACCATGTATATACGCAGCGCAGCTAGACATTTGTAGTGTTCGTTTCCGCAATCAAACCGCCAGCACCGGACGGGAGCCACATAGCGCGATCGCTCATTTCTACTCCATCTTCATCCTCGTCCTTTTTCAATTGAAAATACATGTTCTCCTCCTCAGGGCGGAACAAGTACCCTGTGGCGACGTAATACGCCAATGTGGCGAGTTCAGAGAAGAAAGCAGCGGTCCATCTGAGCTCGTACTCCACCGTAGACTTTAACAAATATACAACGATTCGAGTGAAGTAAATGTACGCCACAGTCATGACGTAAAAGTGACGGAAAAGCTCCAGTTTGTGCAGATTTCTAGCTTGTTTTTCTGACGCATCTGAGCTATCGCGCAAGTGTTTTATACTCCATACAATCGGCACCAGCACCGCGCAACAGCACATGATGTCAATCATGATGAACATTGATTGCCATGCAAAGAATCCTTCGTCTGCTGGACCTTCTTCATCAATCACTAACGTCGCGATGTTCGCCAAAACTTGCAGCGGGATGACAGCCATGAGCAGATTCTTTTCACGCTGATGGAGGAAGGGCTTGAGAAAAGACCATCCCATGCCAACGAGCGCGATGACGACAAACAACAGCATCGACCTACACACTGTGAAGACGTAGAAAGCGGCAGTCCAGCCTGCGGAAGAACCCGAAATACGCGTCAAGTGATAGCGACCGGCTTGCGTGAGCACGGACAGCGACTTAAACGTCACAAGCGCGAGCATCAGCCAGTGTATTTTTCGCACCCCGCGGCGACCCTGGGCCTTTCCTAAGGTGTATGCCCAAGCTGCGGCCGCACACACGTCTAGCAAAAAGAACAAGTAGTACACGCTGGGTAATGACTTCTCACCCCTTCCCAAGTAATCCAGTCTCCCGCTCGAATCTTTATTCGCAAACGTTGTGGTGATTCCGAAACTCACCACCGTGTGCGGTTCACAATTCGCGAAGAATAGCATATAATCGCCCCCATTCGTAATGTCTTGCGTGAATTCGTACGTGCTCACTTCACGCTCACCCGCCTTCAACTGGGCATCCATGTCGGCAAACGTAAAGGTCTGCTGCACGAAATCCACATCTAAAACGCACGCGCCATCCGCTAACGCCGCATCGAGCGCGCCCTCATCTCGTCCTGCGGTTAAGAAAAATCCAAACTTCGTCTTATCCGGCGGTGCTGCGTGCTCGGGGAGGTAAATCCGTGGCTCTTTCAGCGTGATCTCCACCAACCCACCCGGCGCGAATCCAAATGGCTCGCGGAGGAGAATCAAGCTACGATCGTCGCGCACGACGTCGTAGTGCGTGATGCGCGCGTTAGCTCCGCGCGCGGCGACGAGCATTGCCACCATCGCCATCGCCATCATCTTTGATGGCGACAACGATCTCATCGCCATCGAGAGCGCGCCGTTGTGTGACGCCTCAGTTCCGGTCCTAGCATGACGATAGCTCGTCATGTGCACACGCACACTCACACAAACCTTTGGTCCACAAACCAAATGGTGATTTCCAACGACCAACACGAACGCGCACTAATGATGTGACAAGTGATGTACAACTACAAATGACCTACTGCTATGCACGTATACTCCGCGCGCGGCGCCGAAAAAAAATTAATACACCTCTTTCGCCGTCGTCCGACTCGCTCGCTTCAAGACATTCTTGTCTCGCTTTAAGAATCTTCGGTCGCTCGCGGCCAAAGCTTTTTCCAACGCCTTAGCCTTGCGCTTGGCGATAACTTTGCGCACAGGCGCGGCTTTCACGCGCGGCTGATTCGCCGCCGTCGCCGCCGCCGTCGTCAAAGTCGGCGTCTTTCCCACGACTGGTGGCGGCACGGCGGCGGCGTACGCATTCGTCGTTGGAACGACGGCAAGCGCGTGTGCCGCCAATGCTACTCCACCGCCACCCAGACTCATGTCGCAATCCGTATTCGCCATCGCCTTTAGCGCTCGCATGCGCTCCTTCTTCCGTCGACCTTTCGCCATCGCGAGTGAATATCTCACGCAGCGCGTTGTGCCAAGCCTCACAACGCGATGCGTGGTGTTGTCTGGCGCACGGCGTGCGCCGATGTCGTCGCACGCCTGACGACATCGACGTCGACGTCGACTATACCGACGCGCGCACTCGTCGCGCAGCACCAGCGACGACACGCGACGAGCGCAGGGAGAGGTGCGAAAGACGACGACGACGACGACGACGACGTCGAGACCTCTGACGACTATGAAAAGATGATGGCGATGGAGGATTCGTACGGAAGTGGCGTGATGCAGGAAGAGAAGTCTGGACGCGCGGAAACACCAGAAGAGAAGCGTCAAAGGATTGCTCTCGACCTCGAACGACGAGGGGTGCTGGTTGGTGATCGTGTGCGCGTGGCGGTGCGCGTTGGCGCGCCTCTTCCAGAACGCGCGAAGAAAACGCGCGAAGGCGTGGCGAGCGAGATGGTGCGACGAGAGACGATGGCGACGTCATCGACGTCGTCTGCAAGCAATCATAACATCACTGACTCATCTACCAGCGCGCAGAAGCAGAGGCGCTGGATGACGCGCGCGGTCACTGGATACGTCGTGTGCGTGCGTAACGGACGCGTCGGCGTCAAGCGCACGGGCTTGGCCGACTCTGACGAGTGGTTTCCAACGTATCCGCAATCGTGGGTCACGGTATTAGACGTTGGCGAGATGTGGGAAATGAATACGGGTCCGAGGAACTTGGCTGGTGCTAGCGACGACGATATGTATGAATATCAAAAAGCCACCGGGCAGCTGAAAGACGATGACCAAGACGTGAAATGAAACGCACAGAGAGCGGCGTAGAATGCAACTGTAGAATAGATGTGTTAGAATAGGTACAGTATAATAGAATAGACATGTAAAAGTGCGACGCATAGCGTCGATATGCATAAAACTCTCTACATAGACATTATTGACGTGCGAGTGATTTCAAGGGGACTTCATCGCTGTAGTGCAGCACCAAAAGTCACGTTCGCGACGATAGCGTTCTTCGCCCCTGATGCGCACGAGAAGGAGGCCCATATAACTCGTCGGACGTAGCAAGCCGAAGAAGTAGAGAACGGCAAGCGTGAGGAACACAAAGGCGCCTACGCTGATGAGACCAAAGCCAAATTCTTCGAGATCTTCATCTACTTGCGATTTTCGCGTGTAATCTCTTCCAGGGACATAAGCGGCCTGAGTGCTTACGCCGGCCAAATTCGGCAGACCTGCCGCTCGCAACAGTTCCACGGTCAGGGGCGACTCAAGATTCGAGGCGAAGGACATCGCCTCTTCCTCTGATAAGGTCAGAATTTCAAATTCTACGCCAAGTTTCGGAACCCAATCCGCGTTCGAGTACTGAAGAAGCTTTCTCGTTGGCAAGCTGTCGGAAATGTCCGTTATGCTGATTATGTACACGTCCTTCTCAGTGATACGCGATGACGCCGTCGCTGCCACGATGCCTCGTACAAAATTCAATCTCGCTCCTTGATCGAATTTTTCAAGCGTGTATCCTTCGAGTGCCATTTTAACTTGGAGAATCTGAGCCGTAACTTCGGGCACCGAACCGGGCGAGGGCGACGCAGACGGAGAAGAACCAGGCGACGGAGAAGAACCAGGCGACGGAGAAGAACCAGGCGACGGGGGAACTGATCCACCTCCCGGGGCGGTTCCAGAGCAGCTGTAGTAGCACAGCGGCAACTCGGACACAGGCGGGGGTTCTTCCCACTGCGAACGCCCGTAACATGCAGTAGCGACACCTGGGTAAACGGTAGGAGTGGCAAAGGTGTGCGATGACTTCACCGCCCCTGCACCCGTGCTCGAAAACTGGCTCGCGCTAATACCACTCCACTCGCTTTGAACGGCTGCATCGGCAACAATTTTTGAAGCAATCTTACTGATTGTCGCTGCACTGGCAAGCTTATGGAATGCTTGTCCAGCGACGAATGAATTCATGACTTCGATCTCAACTCTAAAGTGAATGGTGTCGTACGATACGGGAGCAGACTGCACGATTGGCCAAGTTGCTGTTCTCTCGCGTCTGACTTCGTAAAACGCCAAGTGTTTCGCCGGTTCAGTCGTCACCATACACGGCTTCATACATTGTCCGCTGAGGAAAGCTTTGAAGCCATTACGAATGTATTGGAGGCCATAGCAGGTCTCCAAAGGATCGAGTCCAGCAGATGGACCAATTGCGTCGCATGCATCCGTGGAGGTGCTGGTTGATCTGTCCAAGCCAGCGTTGCTCAAGGGTGCGAGCCCTGGCTCGACAAGTCTATACTCATCGCCAGAAGAATCGAGGTATTTTGTTAAAAGACCACTAACTGTCGGGGTGAGGACAGAAGTGTCTTTCATATGCACTGTGCCTCCAGAGCACGTGTCCGTGCTTGCGTCGTACACAGATGTTGATGCGGCGGTACCATACGTCGGTGACGGTCGATTCCACGCGCATCCATCTTGACACGCTTCACCCAAGCAAACGCACTTCAGATTAGTATTACTGAACGGCGGCAGTGCCAACTTCTCGTCACACTTCAAGGTTTGCAGAACCGCGCTTTCAATAGCCATCGCTAGTGTAAGAGAAACTTGTATATCACAGATGTTCTGAGACCGCGGGAGAGTAAACTTGAAATCATGTGCCATCGAGGACTAAGCTTTCAAAATCGACATCCAAGTAATTATTCCTATGAGATCCCGGAAAGATAGCCTTACGCAAAGAGCCATCCGAGAAAGTAACGTAAGCTGTGTAGTCGCAGCCGTCATCGCAGAAATCCCGATTTGCGGCGCTTGACTCCATCGGATTTATGGTCTTGAGCACGTCGTAGTTGTCTGGATTTACAACCAATCGCGTGTTTCCAACGTATTTTGATGGTTTATAAACCTGCGTGAGAACTTAAGTGGCGCTCGTCCGAAGTGGAACACTACTATAGCGACTATTCAGTTCGGCGCAGCTTATTGTTGCCCATATGAGGACCAAAGGAACTTTGAAATAGTGCGGAAACCGCCAGGTGGGCGTGACTGCATAAAAATCTTGAGCGGTGTTATTCCACCGCCTGTAGTTATGGTAAGCGTAGTTACCGCACGTGCACTCATCATGAAAGATACGGCCCCCATCCTTGACGATCAGTGGATCGCTTGGATTGCTCGTCCCACTCTTCATCGAGCCCTCAATGTGCTCAAGAATTTCTGCCAAGTTGTAATCAGCGAGTTGCCCAAAGTTCATATCTGGTTCTTGGTCACCATCGCCGCCTTGCATGACGCTTTGTTTATAACACTTTATCTTACCATCGTCCGTGACGTGTTGTCGCTTAAGTTTAGTACAGTTCGTCGAAGTGCCCTCAAACCCATAGGCATCTGTGTGCATGAACACGTCGATGAACTCATTTCTAACCGCATCGTAGCCCCAGTCGGAAGCTGGATTGCCACCTTCCCTCCCCAAAGCGCCTCCTTTGTAAGGATAATTATCCATCGCGTAGTCACTCTGAGCGTGTCCCATACCAAACGCGTGACCTTGTTCATGGTAGAAGACGCCTTTAAAATCAGGTGTACCAGAGCCGTGGTGTCCACCGCCGAGACCGCCTCCGCCGGTTTGAAACGCGCCATTTTCATCTCTGTATATGAGTGAGGCGTAATAGTGCGTGGAGAACTCCCTCTCGCCGTCAAGTCTAGACATCATGTATGTGAATTGTAGCCCACTGGATTCGCCGGCAAAAAAATCCGCGTACGTATCGTCGACTGCCGCATTTGAATCGACGGTGTAGTCTGACCGAATGGGCCGACTCATATCGTCCCGATAGCGAGCACGAAAGGCTGGCTTAGCCCGACCCGTCGCACTCTTTCGTGGCAGAATGATCCAGTAGTCGCTCTGGATCATTTGAAGTGGGTGCAAGGTGTTGAGAAATGTGGAGAACGGATACTTGGCCCAGTGCTCCTGAGCCTTTTCCTCGCCCATCCAACCGTGCGTCTCCTTTGTCACCGTCGCCCCGCGTCTATCCAACATCGACTCGTACGCTCCAAACATGAACAGCGGCACGGAGAAAGTCTTCATGTTTATTATCGGACCAACTGGAATAGACAATTTCGCAGTTTGTCCCTCATTCGCCGTCACGATCACGGATAGCCCTCCGGCGACGTACCTCGCGTCCAACACGACTGAGTACGCCGTCTCGCTATACTTCCTCGCCATCGGGTCGCTACCCCCGTGCGTGCTCGGAAGCTGTGAAGGATCGTTGAGCGAAAGCTGCATCCACTGCGGGTCCAAACCAGTGTTCGAAAACAGGAGCTTGGGGTCCGTCACCGCCGCGCCGAATTCAACCACAAAGAGCGTCGAACGATTCCCGCTCAGGTGCGCGTCCAAGTACACGTCGTCGCTCGTCTTATGCCACGACCTATTCGGCGCCGTGAACATGTACGCCTGACCGATTTTCATCGACGTCACGCGCACCGTGCCCGAGGCCGCGAGCGCCGGCGTCGACACCGTCGTCGCCGTCGGCGGCACGTACGGCGTCAGCACCGCTCCACGCGCCGCGCGACCAAAGCACGCGACGAGCGCGAGCAGCGCGCACGCCGCGCGCGCGCGTCTTCCGCGCGCGCGCGTCTTCCGCGCCCATCGCCCTTGGCTCGTCGCGTCGCGCCCCGTCGCCATCGCGCCATCGCCGGCGCGACGCACGCCAATGCCGACGCGTCGTCGTCGTCGTCGTCGTCGTCGCGTCGTCCGTCGTCCGTGGTCGCGATATTTTTGCACCCCGCTGGACCGCTGGTCGCGATGCGCGGCTCGAGCTCGATGTCGTTATCCACGACGACGACACACTGCGACGACACACTGCGACTGCGACGCGATGACGACGATGGCGACGATGGCGATGGCGACGACGACGACGATGCGTGGTGGCCTTCTTCACCGCGCGACCGCGCGCGGGGGACGACGCGGCGCGGCGCGGTCGACGGCGACACCGACCGTTCGCGCGTCGGCGTTCGTGCACGCCATCGCGGAGGTGGCTAAGGCGGATGATTCGGTGATTGGACCGGCGGTGTGCGTGGTGTCGGCGTTGTACATTGGTCAAGTGTTTTGGAATGGGTCTAGGGAAATCTTAGCCATTACGAAAGAGCTCGAAGGCAAGGGGTATGACGTGAGTGCGATTCAAAAGCTCAAAGAGTTGAAGTTCTTGAAGCGCGCCGTGGACACTGGGAACAAGGGCGAAGTGCAAGAAGCGTTTGATAAGATTTGGTTTGCGCGAGCGAAGACGATCGCGGCTACGGGTGATATCATGCAAGTTCGACGCATGCAAGAGTATTGGGGCAAGCGAGGCGTTCGCGTGAAGGAATTGCGCGATCTCGATGACTTGCAAGCCTTCATGGTTAAAAAATACAACAAGAAGCGATGACGCATAAATACGCGCGGAGGTCAAAGGATAGTACCGGTAGAGTAAATATAAAAAAGTATTCTATTGCATTACATTGCGCGCGCGCGCTAGAAATCGTTGTCAGCCTAAGCTTTTCGCTGTAAATTCTTGATCGCCTCGGCAATGTTTAAACCGCCGAGCGCGGCGCTGAGCTGCGCGGCCGCCGCCGCCGCCTTGGCGACATCCGACTCTGTCAACTTTTGTTTCGGTTCCGTCTGTCCAGCAATAGTAACCGAAGTAAAAATCTCTCCTTCACCCAATCCAAGTTGATCGTACACTTCCTGCAAGTCCTCCACCGTGCACGCTTCGTACATTAATGGAAGTTCAGCGATACAGTCAATCTTCTTCATCGGCGCCAAATCCGGCGTGCCGGTGCACTGCATCAAATCTGTCCAATACTGGTTCGTCTTCAAATCCATCTCATGTCGACTGAGTAACGTCAATCGAGCGCGATCTACTTCACGTTGGCTCACGCGCTGCATCTTGAACCCACGCAAAACACGGACACCGGCGTTCAACGCGTCGTCAATCTTCTCTGGCGTCGACGTGACGAGCAAACGGTACGTCGTCGCGTCGTTGTTTTGTAAACCAAACGACATGGTGAAGTTGCAATCGTACGTCAAACCCAAAGCATCGCGAACTGTGGTGAACAGTCTCCCGCCAGCAACTTCGGCGAGCATCATACCCGCGCAGTACGTCGCTAATGGATTGGCGCGTCTGACAGACTGTCGCGCAAACGGGTTACCCTTGGCTTGCGCAACCTCGTTCACCGGATCTCTCATCGCTTCAATTTGCGCCGTCGTGTACGCTTCTTGGTTCACAAAACTGGGAATTTCAGAATACAGACTCGGCATTTTCGCCCACATGCTCGGTCCAGGTCCTGCGGCGACGGCACATGCGCGTTCGTCGCTGTCCTTCAACCACAAACGTTGTTTGCGCACGGGATCATTTGCGGGTACATCCTTCAATGTGAGAGGCACCGCACTCGCCGCCACCGTCGGGTCCACCTTCATTTTAATTGATCCCATAAATGCAAGGATCAAGTCATCAACCTCTTCTGGGATGATGTCGCCAACGATGTTGAGTTCGAGCGTGCCGGTGGCGAATTGCTTTTCGACGACTTCGCGTACTCCTTCAAGAGTCAACGCGCTCAGTGCCTCACCATTTGGATCCATCATGCGGCGATCTTGGTAAATCACCGAGTTCACCGTGTCGTGCGTCAGCAACTCGATGTTCTTCTTGGTATTAATTTGGAACATGCGGTAAATGTCCTTGACGCGTTCGAGCGCTTGGGCGTCCCAGTTTGGCTTGGTCAGCGTGAGGTGGATGATTTCAAGAATGGTTCGCAAACCACCATCGGTGGCGAAGGCCGAGTCCATGAACATATACTCCACTTCGGGTTCGACGTCATACACGAGCAAGTGCTGCATCGTGAGTAACTCGACTTGCTTGCGAGACCACTCGCCGACGTCGCCCGCCTCTTGAATCGTACGCAAGCCCACCGCCGCGGCGCCAATGCCACCGGGTCCAACTTCAGAAGACTCGCGCGAGCGACCACCTGGAATGACGAGTCGCAAAAATGCACTGCCTGGTTCGGCATCGAGCACCTTGTAATTGACGCGAATGCCGTTACTGAGTGTTCGCTGATACACGCCCGTCGGTTCGTGAATCGTAGCCTCGGTAAACGTCGGCTGCGTTTCCTCAACCAAAGCGACAATATCTTCGTCCGAAATCAACACTTCGGGGACGAAGATGTCTTCTGGAGGAGTGATTTCTCCATAATCCGCCGCGAGGACCGCCTCGATACGCGCTGGCGTGATGTCAAACGGGACGGTTTCGCCCTCAACCGTGGTCATCGTCGCCGGGACACACGCCACGATTGCCGTCGTTTTGCCGCTCGTTTCACGTCTCTTGTCATCGGATACGCCATATTCACCAATGAATCCCAGAAGCTCGTCACATGCAGCATTGCATGCGTCGAGCGTGATGCACTCGGACATGCGCACCAAGGCTTCGTGTCCAGCCACTTGATCCATGACGGTGTGTCCGCACGCGTCGTGCTCCATGACAAAGTCGAGGTTCTCCAAGCTCGGCACACATCCAGCCTGTTGTGCGAGCTGTTCGCTGTCGCGCAGCATCGCCGCCTTGAAACGATCGAGTTCGCTCGATGTCAAACCAAACTCTTGCAAACGTCTGGCTTCTTCGACGGCGACTTGCAAGGCAAACTCCCATTCGCGCGGTTCGCACGTCACCGTCACCGTGCTCACGCAACATCCTTCGCGCGCGCTATCGCTGTGATCGAGCTCTACGCGCTTGTAGTCCGCATTTGTCTCCGTGTATCGAGATTGAATGCGACTCTGTAAAACCAACAACACAATACGCTGCAAAACCGTTCGGTGCAAATCACCCATGCGCTTCAAAGGCTTAATCGGGAGCTTTGAGAAAATATTAAAGCTCGCGTTGCTCAAGTGCTCGTGTTGGAACATGGACACCTTACCCTCGGGGGCGACAAACGGCATGAATGGATCATCCATCCCTTGCGCTTTGGCTTCGTCGTTTATGCGTTGGATCTCCCCAGCTTCGTGTGCGGGTGACCCGTACGCGTGCTTCACCGGCGGGCGCACGGCGTGGCGCGCGAGCGGCGACTCCGCCTCTTCTGCACCCTCAGCCGGAGCGGCGTTTTCAAACGACGTCTCAATCATCTTCTCCACTTCATCCACGTCAGCACCGAAATCACCGACGACGTACAGCGTGGCGTTCGCGGGGAAGTACCAGCGCGCGTGAAAGTCTCGCACGGCTTGCGCCGGCCACGCTTCCACTTGGTCGAGTTTACCAATA
>JACLAB010010880.1_pt1 | contig 12245 bp, 26 predicted proteins | sample 8027921 | NCBI WGS metagenome assembly JACLAB01 (sample SAMN15725117, study PRJNA655200) | protist metagenome | isolation source: fluorescence activated cell sorting (FACS) single amplified genomes of... | place: USA: West Boothbay Harbor, Gulf of Maine | collected 2000-07-19
GCAATACAGGAAGCTTTAGAAAAAGTTGGCAGAGAGGGAATATCTGGAATAAAAGGAAAAAATAAAATTAAAGCTAGTTTACAAAGTATAAAAATAGCAAATAGTTTTTATGCAAAAGGTCTTCAGTCCTTTGACCAAGGAAAACTTAAAAGCATATTTAATGATGCTACTGCTGGAGGTTGGGACACAGACAAAATACTAACTAACATTTTATTAAAAAAAGATAATGGAGAAATTTTAAAAAGATACTTAAATACTTTAAATGTAGAAACAGCTGGTTTTTCTAGAATAGGAAAAGAAGGAAGTAAAATTGTTGACAGATCAAAAGCCCCCTTAGAAGTTCCCTTAACTTTTAATGACAAGCAAACAAAAATATTAAACAAAGCTGGTTTTAAAGTTACAAATCCTACCTTTAATAATAAAAATGAAGTTAAAGAGGTGTTACAAAAAGAATTTATTAGAAGTATTGTTAAATTAGTTAAAGACAAAGGCAAAATGAATTACAGGGCGATAGCTAATAAAATAGATTCTTATGGAACTACTGGAGATGCTTTGTTTGGTTCTTCTCAAAGAAATGAATTAACTAGAGCTTTGAGAGAGTTTGATGATTTATCAAAAGTAACAACAATAGATGATTTTAATAAAATCATAAATACAAGTGACAATGTTGACGATATTATTTTAAGCATAAGAAATAAAGTTGGCTCACAACTAGAAATAGATGATGTTAATAAAATAGATGTATTTAAAAAAATACAAAACGGCACCATTGATACAGAAAATATAGTTTCCTCATTATTTAAAAAAGGCAATACAGATGAAATTGTTAAAGTAAAAGAACTGTTAGGGCCTGAGTCTGCTGAGTTTAAACAATTTCAAATTTCTGCAATGCAAAAAATGTTATCAGACTTTGTTCAACCAGGAGAAGATGCAATATCTCAACTATTTAACGAAAAAAAATTCTATGATGTTATTTTTTCACCTACAGGTTATGGAGAGTCTGTATTAAAAGAAACTTTTGGTGAAGTTCAATATAAAAATTTAAAAGATGTTGCTACAAGATTTAAGTTTGCAGCAGGTGGAGAGGGAAGTACAGCTGGTAATTTAATGACTACCAATTTAGTTTTTAGAATGGCTATGGCTCCAATACAAGCTTTAGGTACATTTTCTCCCTTAAGAATTGCTGCAGAATTACTTGGTAGACCTGGTGTAATTAAGTTGTTGGTTGGAGAAACTCCTCCTCAAATGTTTATAAAAAATGACTTGCCGACATTGTTGAATCAATATGGAGTAGTAAGAACAGGATTAGTTACGCCAGTTGCTGTAACAGCAAGACAGCTTCCTATAAGAGAAACAATAGATGCCGAAAATGAAGTAATGCAACAAATAGAAAATCAAGGAATTGATCCAAAAGCACCTATATCGTCTGTTTTGGATTTACCAGAGATCGTGCCTACAAGGCCAAATCAGCAACAACAAGGAATGCAAGGAGGTAGCTTATTACCACCTTTACCTAAAGGATTATTGGGCGGTAATACAAATACAGAAGATATTGCCGAAAGTCTAGGCAGACTAGCTTAACTCTTCTTATTATAAGTTAGACCCATTTCTTCTCTATCAAATCCTAGCGGATGTTCTGATAAGCAAGTCATTTCATCTTTACTTAAATGCACATAAGGCTCTGAGTCTTCTTCGTAGATAGGCTCTGCTATTGTACCGAATCTAACATCATACTCCTTACCTGCTTTCCAGGTATGTGAGTAAACGCTATCAGTCATAGCAAACACCAAAACAAAAGGATGGCCAGTAGCTAAAGATAAAGCTGCGCCCATTCTTAATTTAGAGGTGCTAAGTAGTAAAGTGTCATACCTATCTATACCGAAGCTACGACATTTAACTTCTAACCAGAAACAGGTATCGCTACTCTCACACCAGTAATCTAGTCCGTAAGATACTGGTAGCTTGTTGCACCTAACATCCCACAATCCTTCTATAAAACCAGCTACACGCTCCTCGCGTTTCTGGTCGCTTATTGTTTCCATCTTTGGTTTTGGATTCATACTCCACTCCTTTAATCATCAAAGAACTCAGGATCAATAGCAACAATACGTTTTGTTGGCCTGCCTGTAGTTTTAGTCTTAACGTCTTTCTCTTGGATTTCTCCAGAGTTTTTCAGTCTTTCTATAATTTCTTTTACCTCGTATGACTTCATACTTCTAAATATTTCACGCCTATCTATATCACGCTTACTAATACCTATATCTCCTTGCGATCTAATAAAGCTTAAGACTTGTTTTATCTTGCTCTCTGTCTCTGAGCCTGCAACCTTGTCTTCACAGTTATCTACAAGTAATTGATCATAGTAATACACATAATCAATCGCCCACTTAGTTATATCGCTTCTAATAATATTGGTATTATGATCATCAGCCAAAGCACATATCAAAGCTAATCGCATAGCCTTTTCTCTAGTCCTAGACAGCAATACTTCTAAACCATCTTTTTCTAAAGCGTCTTGTTCATCTATTAGTTTGTATGCAAGTTTGGTTAATAGGTCTTTACTCTCACTATCAAAAGTAAGAACACGCTGTCTAAAGTCCATTTCTGAGTTGTTCTTAGCAAGCTCTTCCATTTCATTTTTAGTTTCTCGCATCTTTCTAACCCATTCACATATAGCGTGAGAAGGTTCTCTAAACGGCACCATTTTGCCTACAACTCTAGGAAGCTTAGACTCAACAACAATAAACCTATTTAAAAATCCATCTACAATCCTACCTGTAGATAAAGCACCGTAAAAATTCTTTGGAACACTCATACCCATAAGTGTTATAGCTGGTTTAATTGTTGATCTATCCATAGCTTCTTGCTGTTGCTTGCTAGACATATTCATAAGCGAATAGTTATCTGGTCTGATAGTACCGTGACAACGGCCCCAGGCTTCCATGAGAGCTTGCAGGGCGTCTTCTTTATTAGAGTTAGATGACTTGGCTATACTTTCTAATCTTTTACCAAACTCGTCCATTACAGTAATGTGAGTTGGTTTATGGCGAAGCAAACTATAAACAGCTCCACTTGATGTATAACCATCTCCAGCCATTAAATCTACATGTCCAGAGTTATCTAGGACAGACTCAATAACTGTCTTAGTATTCTCTTTACCTTGGCCAGACTTAGCAATACACATGAAATACAAAGATGAAAAGTTATTCATATCTGATTTATACATACGACCAGCAGCCACAGATCCAACACCTAACGCTGACTGCAAACTTAAAGCTGGTTGCGATATTTGAGCTATCTGCTCTGAATATTCATAGATGTCTTTAATAATTCCTGGAGGGTTATAAAGTTCTGCTGGTTCTTTAATAACCCTGTTCTTAGATATATAACTAGGAGCAGCCTGGTTCTTACGCTCATGGGTTCTCATAATAGAACTTACAGTTGTAGCTATCTCTGAATCTTCTAAAGGTGGTTTGTTGCCTCTATTCCAAGACTGCAAAAAGAATTGAGTAAAGTCTGTATTCAATCCTTTGGCAATCAGATAACCTGCCAGTCTAGCTGCAGTATCATTACGGCTTCCTTCTGCAGCGGCTTCAAGGGAGAGAGGTGTCGCTATAGGTTTGCCGTTAATCTTGTCTGCGCCAGTTACCTTTACCCAATCTTCGCGAGAGAAGTCTGGCAAGTCACCTGTATCATGCAATTTCCAACCTGGTATTACTTGTGGCTCATAGATGGCGCCAGTAGCATGAATATTATAGGGGGCAATAATCAAGCCACCGACGCCTCTTATATCAATGAGTTTTGCTGGGTCATAACCAGCAACTCTACGAGCGACATAAGTTGTAAAATTTTCTGGGTTGTTATAGTAATAGTGCATACCTTTACCAGTAGCTACCTTTAAAGGTGTGACGGGTAAATTATTTGCAGCCCACGTGACTGCCTCTGGAGTATCTGCATCTATAACTAAAAACTTACCAGTCACTAAAGCTACGACTAAATCATCGCGGCCTTGAAACCATCTAGTTATCTCTAAAGTCGTTGGTTGTTCGCTTTTAAATCTTTCCCAGCTTCCAAGTTCTCTGGGAGGAACTTTGTTATGGCGTAATAAAGGTACTACACTAAAACCAGATTCCGCATAAGCAAGCGCTAGATCCAACGCAGAGTCTTCTGCTGTTGCCTTGACGTTGAACACTTAAACTATTCTTCAAATGTAGTTTCTAAAGAGCCGTAGATAGATTCAAAATCTAACTTACCATTAGCAGCTTTAATTATTTTTTTTGCTTGTTTAATTGAAGGTTGTCTTCGATCATACCTCCAGGATTTGACGGTTGCTTCAGAGCATTCAAATAATTTTGCTGCTCCAGAATTTCCTATAAATTCTATATATCTTTTTAAACTAATTCTTTCCACTTCTCTCTCCTTGTATTCTGGCTCCAGCCTGTTAGCATATAAAGGTTCTAATCCTTTATCAGCTATTTGCCTAAGCCTGTATAAATAATTCACTTTCCATTGATTTTTATTGACTTCGCTCATAGTTGCTTTTTGTATAAATTTATTTTGAACTAAAAGTATACAGTCAATATTTTTATCTGTATACTATTATTTTATCTTTAGGAGAAATGATATGAGCGATATTATAAGTCGTATAAAAAGCCCGAGCGAGTTGGTCGAAATGCAAGGTGCTAAACTTTTGGTTTACGGAATTTCTGGAGCTGGTAAAACAACTCTTTGTCAGACCGTTCCAGGCAAGACCCTTGTTGTAAGTATGGAAGCTGGACTTCTATCTATTAAAGACGCTAAGAACGTGACTGCTATTGAAGTCAAAGAAGCAGCTGAAATAGAAGAAATTGCACAGCTACTAGAAAGCGGTAAGTTAGACTACGATACTGTTTGTTTAGACAGCGTGACAGAAATGTCAGAGATTGTTTTGGGCAACGAGTTAAGGAAAAGCAAGGATCCTAGAAAAGCGTATGGCGAGGTCATCCAGATAATGACTAAGACGATGCGTAGATTTAGAGATCTTCCCATACATGTTGTATTTATTGCTAAACAGCAAGAAGTACGAGATGAAGCTACTGGTATGTTGCACTACCAACCTATGATGGTTGGGGCTAAACTACCTACGCAAATACCTTACTTCTTTGATGAAGTGTTATGTTTGAGAACATTTGATGTCGAAGATGACAAAGGTAAAAAGTCAACCGAACGTTGGTTGCAAACAACTCTTGGCGCTAATTATATCGCTAAAGATAGGAGTGGTAAGTTAGAGGCCTTAGAGGAACCTAACCTATCACATATTATTAACAAGTTAGGATTTAAAGGAGAAGCATAATGTCTGACTTTGATGGAATTGATTTTACAAACGTAGAATCCAGGGAAGAGGAGTCATCCTCTTATATACCGAAAGGTGATTATAATTGTGTTATTAGCGAATGTACTAAACATGTATCTGCTGCTGGTAATGAAAGTATCAAGCTAGAGGTTAAGGTACATAACGAGCCAAAGTTTAACGGATGGATTGTTAGAAAATACTTTAGTCTTTGGTATAAGAATGATGATGCCGAGAAGCAAGAACTAATTAGAGGCTACGCAGCTTCTGATTTTAAACGTTTGCTTACTGCAGTTGGTCTTGATACACCACCTACTAACGCAGAAGATCTACAAGGTAAAACTTTGCTTTGTACTTTTTCTGAGAAAGAAAGTGACAATCCTAGCTATCCAGATACACAAAATGAGATAGTTGCGTTTAGAACTCCGAAAAGAGATGGTTTTACTCCGCCTACTAAGGCAGAAGTACCACCTAGTATGGCTGCAGCGGAGACTGGCAAGCCAGCTAAACCTTCTTTATAAAATAACAGGCTCCGCTAGGGGTCTATAGGGTATAGTATAACTCCGTAAATACCTCTCAAAACCCAACCTAGCACTATATTATGAAACCACAATCAGCAAAACAAAAAGGTCGCAAACTCCAACAATGGGTGAGAGACAAACTTATAGAACTTCTAGACATACACCCAGAGAATGTTAAATCAACATCAATGGGTGCTGGTGGCGAGGATGTAATTATGAGTAAAGAGGCAAGAGATGCCTTTCCTTATTCTATTGAGTGTAAATGCCAGGAGTCTTTAAACATCTGGAAGGCTTATGATCAAGCATCCGCTAACTGCGGAAAGCATCAACCATTAGTTATTATTAAGAGGAATAGGTCTAAAACCTTGGCTGTTGTAGAGGCTGAGTATTTCATCAACCTCCACAAAAAAGATTAGAGGTGTTGGCTTATACTTGAGCTGGCCATTTCTTCAATCTCAACATCTTTTAAAGAAACCATAGATGGCTCTTCTATTTTTTGAATTAATCTATTGAGATACCATTGAGCTTTGAGTAAACCTTCTAGCTGGTCTTTCTTTTCATAACGCCACACATATTTGATTACGTTGCCCTTGCAATAACCAGCAAAAGCTTCAGGTGTCATACTGGCCTCCATAGCGTCAATACATTCTATAGCGCCGTCTTTATAGTGATTAGGGTTTACTGGGTCATTCATTTCTTTCTCCTAAATAATTTTTCTGCCTTTCTTTTCCAAGACCATTCTAAAAATCTGCCTAATAGTTCGTCAATAAAATTCCTCATCAATCCTCCAGATTTAAAGTGACAATACTATCTGAATTATAAATAGTAGTTATACCATCATATAAGTATTTGTTATAAGCATCTAGAAATACTTGCATCTTGTCCCAAGCTTTATCCATTTGCTCATCTGTAATAACAAAGATCTTACTGGCATAAGGCGGAACCTTCTCTTGGGCAACAAAGGCAAACTCTTTAACGCTGTATCCAGCTTTCTCCATACCTCTACGATACCAGGCGGCTTGCATGTCGTACCCCCAGTATTTTACTGAATCGGCAAACTCTTTCGGGTCGCAAGACTTGGTTGTTTTATAGTCAACAACATATATCTCACCAGGCTTATGTAAGTCCTTAAAAGGAGGGCATATTAAATCTGGCCTACACTTGCAGAGAACTTTATCTTCATACCAAAAGAAACTAGCCTCTGGCAACTTGCCTTCTGCTTGTAAGTACATGTCAGCCTCATCAATAATATTGGCCTTCATACCTTTGATATGAGTGTCTTCTATCTCTTTGATTACACAGTCGTATCGCTCTAACATATCTGCTTTGTTCTCTTTATAAGCTTTGGTATAGGGAGATCCCATCAATACAGCTACCTCTTGGTTATAAACTCCTTCGCCTTCTACCAACATATAGTGAGCAGCAGTACCAAAGTTCATAGCATCTGTAGTCTTTTGCACTTCATTAACAGCATGTAGCTGGGAATGACCAAATTTACGCAGGGTGCTACTGCTTATTCCTACTTCAGAGTGATATACCTCGTTGGGTATGTCTGCATATATTAAGGCATCTCCTCGTTCTTCAAACGGGTATGCTTCTAATTCTGTTATTTTTTCCATATCTTATTCTCCATTTATAAAATTAATAATCTCGTCCCTGTCATCGTCAGGGTGCAGTCCTTTCTCTCTGCCTACCTCGTTAATTTCATCATCTGTTATTTTTTCCATATTTTCTTCTCCTTTTTTTCTTCTGTTACATTTTTTAGTTTATTGATGTTGTTCTTATCTTGAACCATATTATTTTGCATATTGAGCCAATCAATATCTTCTTCCACTACTTTTTTATCTAGCATATAAAATATTACGGCACATACTTCACGCCACTTTCTATCAAGAAAGCTATCTAATCTTTTTAGTAATTTAATCAAAATGGAACCTCGTCATCTTTGGGTGGGAAATACGAGTGTTTATGTTCTTCCATTTCCCAACGGTGTTTATAGTTTGGCGTAGCTGTTTCCTCTGTCCACTCATCATCATACTCTATAGGTATATCTTCATACACAGATTGATGTGATAAGGGAATAGGCCAGTAGCCCACTTTAGCCTGTAGATCCTGTAAGTTTTCTGTATAAGTTTTATCTGGATTATATGCAGGAACATATCCCTCGCAATTAGCCTTCATTTTACTAAACAAAGCATTGGCATCAAAGTTCTTAGTAAGTGCTTTTAATTCAAACTTAGTCGCATCATAAGGTATAAATCTTACGCCAAATTCATCGTCATAAGATCTAAATGCGTAGAACCTTATCTTATTACTCATTGTCTACGACTGACTCACTTGCAAACCTATAGGCACTTTCAAACATGCTAGGCTGATGAGCATATATATACTCAACAAACGCCTGGAGTCTCTTCATAGCCACAAGATCATTATTAAAATTAGTAGAACCCTTTGGCTTAAAGGCTGACTTGGCAAGTGTCTGGTTGTTGCGCATGGTCATATCCAAGACAAGAGCCATACTATTATCTACTAACTCATTCATTTCTTCTTTATTCATTTACTTCTCCAAAAGTTAATATTAGATAGTATATTAAATTGTTTGACATGTAAACAGATATAGCTATACTAAATGTATATTTATTTTATTTATGGAGAAGAATATGAATATAAGTGTGAAGAAAGAATCTGAAATGGATTTCAACAACGACCTAGCTTTTGACTTAACTGTCAGCATGATGCGTAACTACGCAAAAGATTGCTTGGTTGATAAGGATATGGAAATGATGGATCCGATGGCTGGGTCTTACTTATTGGTTCATAATTTAGTTGTTGGTCTTTTAGTTAAGGCTGATGGTTTTGAGAGTGAACTTATTAATATATGTCACTCTGCGATTGAAGATGCAGAGTTCAGACTAAACAAATCTAAGGGGGAATAACATGGGTGCATTAAAAGAACTATTAATAGATGCCGATATTGCGGCTGAAGAAGTATTGCATGAAGGTTGCGAGGACTTTAAACAGTTCTGCGACGGCATGAAGAAGATGAGGGAGCTGTCTGATAATTGGTTATTAGAACATGAACCTCATTTGGAACAGGCCTGGAGGGAACATACTGAAACGCAATACTATAATCATAGAGAATAATCGCGAACAGGCAGTCGTTTGGCTTGTATAAACAATTATAACGCAGTCGTCTTGATATAAACTTTGGGGCTTGGTTTACGACATAAAGCCCCACTATTTGCTATACTTTGAATATGTCACATTTAAAGATCATAGACTTTGCATCTAAACGACCTAAACCTACTTACGTTGAAGCAAAGCAACGCCTGGATCATTTGTTTGAGGATTTTGTCGCAAGAGGTGTCTCGCCGAAAGAGATTGCAAGTCTTATCTTTACCTTCGGAGCATGTGAGTTGTTGAGTTATTCTGACTCCCCAGAAGAGGGGTCGGAACTAATCGACGAGGTTTTATATAATTGCTTCGGTATTAAGAAGAAATCACTCTTTTCAGAGGGTTTTGTCACAGAGGACGATACAGACTGACAAAACTATTGGCTTGAAAGCCTTACTGGGACTGGTTTTGGCGTTTTGTCAGTTTTGTCAGGGTTTGGGTGTAAGTGACAAAAAGGTCGGAACTATTCGACGCGGTATGAGTAATATGAAAGGGGGAGTATAATAATATATGACAAAACTATATATATACTCTTATTTATTAATATATATTACCTTGTAGAGCCTATTGTTGCAGGGTTTTTAGTTTTGTCAGGGTTTTCTGACAAAAGTGTGACAAAAGTAATATGAGTATGACAAAACAACAAACAAGATTGAAGAAAGAATTGAGGGATAAGTTGCCAGAATATGTAGTCGATTTACTAGAACAAGAGGATATAGTAAGATTTGTAAAGAAATATCCAGGAGCGAGATTAATAGATGCGAAGAAATCACAACATAAGAAAGACAGTTAAGGTTGAAGCTACTCTTGAAGAAGGTGTAGAAGATATGCCTATTGAGTATTTGAATCACGATGAAAAGCATTTAACGAAACGTCAAAGGTTATTAGTCTGGAATGCAGTCAACGATCCACAATTAACATGGGCTGAAGCGGCCAAGAAAGCAGGATATAAGAATCCTATTGTTATCGGTAGATACATGCACGAAGGTAATAAGTATGCACATGTTAGACGGGAGTATGAACGATTGATGTCGGAAGCTAAGAAAAAGTTTGAGCTTACGCATGATAAGGCTGTAGAAGATTTATATACTATTCGGGATTTAGCATTAGAGTCGGGATCCTACTCTGCGGCTATACAGGCTCAAGGATTACTTTTGAAGGTCGGGGGTCTAATCGTAGATCGTCGGGAAGTATTGCACGGTAAGATTGACCAGATGAGTCGGGACGAGGTAGAAAGAAGGTTAAAGCAATTGATCGGGACTAAGGCTATAGAGAACTCGTCGGGATCTAATATTTTAGAGAACAAAGAGTCGGGATCTAAGTAGTCGGGGTGTCGGGATTTATCCTAGCTTCCTGTCTTGCTTGTTTGTCATCTTTAAATATATTGCAGTCATCACATTTCTGTATTTCCTGCACTCGATCTTGGGTGTTGAATGTATCAATCCACCCAGTAGCATTACATAATTCACACTTCATTAGATACCTCCTCATTGATGATTGAATGTATTAGTTCAATCATATTTGTTCTGATTTCACTACATTGCATAAAACCTACATCTTCTATACCTGTATATTTATCAACAATAAACTCTAGGTCTTCTGTAAGACATGCAAATCCTTCTGAAGTAAGAGTAAGTTTATTATCAACATTACCCTCCTCATCTTTGTAGTTGTCAAAATAATATCCTTTAGACATTAGATACCTCCTGTTTTAGTATTCTTAATATTTCAATAACTTCTGTACTTGTTCTGCCGTCATCACCTGTAGCGATATCTACGGCTTCTCTAATTAATTCTTCGTTATACATTAGATACCTCCTGCAAACATTATTTGTATTTCTTCTGTTGTAGGTATAGAGGTGAAACTAACAACTTTAGCTTCTTCCTTACAAAAGGTAGGGCTTCCTGCATCGTTATATATATATCCGTCCTTCCATTCTTGTATTGCTTTGTTCCTAGCATCTTCATAGCTACTAGCATCTACTTCTACATCATGTATTTGTATTACATGCAGTTCTACGCTGTATTTCATTAGTTCAATCCCTCCACTGGATTCCATTCTTCATCTAATATTAAGATTTCTTCAAGACCATGTTTGTAATCAACATTATCATCAGACCAAGAGTCTATATATTTTTCTTCTCCATTCTTTAGTTTGATATAAAGTTGACCTCTACATATATCATAGTCATCTATATCGTCCCAATTAATACCCTCATCATCTAAATCCCAACTAAGATATGCACTATATCTAGCTTCTATCTTCTTGGGTTTAGTTCCGTCTAACCATTCAACTTTATTTGCGTTGCTCATTCTTGACCTCCTCTAAGTCTTCAACAGTCATATCTTCACAAAGATATTCAAGGGGTTTTAATCTGCCCTTGAAATCAAATTGTTTGATAGTCCCGTCTTTATTTAAAACTTCATTACCGTCTTCATCAGATACATAAAATTTTATATCTAATACATTTACATATTGCTCTATACTCATTCTTGACCTCCTATAGTCTTGGTTTAAATATTTCTACTAAAGTCTCTAACTTATCCTTCGGCACATTTTTTAAATGTTCGGGGGTTTCATTAGGTTTTAGATCGATTTTTACTAGATGACCTTGATTAGATAATCTCTCCATCTTGTCTTCTGCCATATCAAGGTCTGGAGTCTCCATAGCAACTCTATAGCTGTTATCCACCTTGTTATAAACTTTTACTAAGTATTTCTTCATTAGTCTTGCTCCTTTATATCCATTAAATAACTATCAGTCTTACAAGTATCACAACCTTTAAAGTGTCCTTCTTCATCTTCCATAAACACTAGGTCATCATCACTTTCAAAAACCTCACTACACATATTGCATATAACTTTATTCATTGTCTTGCTCCTTTATTTCTACGTTTTCTTGGATTACATTTTTACATTCTCCATTGATAGACATCTCTCCACCCTCAAATGCTTTACTCCATGCTTCATCTTTATCTATTGCGTCTACTTCAACTACATGTGTATATGTTAAAGTCTCTATTACTTTAAATGTTTTACTCATTAGTCTTGCTCCTTTATATGTTTCTCTCTTAAATCTTCTGTAAATTTAAAAGCATTTTCTAAATGCTCATGGTCATTAGGAATATTAAACTCCTGTTGTAGTTCTTGTAATGCACTATGTATGCTTTCTAGTTTTGTATGCTCTATATTCATCATTACCCCCTTGCGTATTCTTTTA
>JACLAB010013022.1_pt1 | contig 12241 bp, 8 predicted proteins | sample 8027921 | NCBI WGS metagenome assembly JACLAB01 (sample SAMN15725117, study PRJNA655200) | protist metagenome | isolation source: fluorescence activated cell sorting (FACS) single amplified genomes of... | place: USA: West Boothbay Harbor, Gulf of Maine | collected 2000-07-19
GGGCGTATTATGTAAATTTAGCGCAGCCACCCGCGCCAGGGGAGGACGCACCGAAAGAAAACGAAATGTCTGGGTACGCCACGGCGCGAACGTGGGTGGTGATGCTTCAAGGTGGGGGCGAATGCGTGAACTCTGCGGAGTGCGCGGAGCGCGCCGGAACGCCCCGGGGATCGAGCGAGCTAGTACCGGAGGAAATCGTGTTCGATAGCGGTATTCAAAAGCTACCAATAGACGAAGAAGATCGCAAGCGTTTGCCGTTTGCGGCGGCGAATATGGTGAACGTCGCGTACTGTTCGGGTGATGTGTATTTAGGACGAGCGCAAGACAAGGATGCGAATGCGCTGTGGCACGACGGCGCGTACATCGTGCAAGCCGTTCTGCAAGAGCTTATTCGCGCGTACGGTATGGCCGACGCCGACGTCATCGTCCTCGCCGGTCGCAGTGCGGGTGGAATAGGCTTGATTGCACAGGTTGATTCATGGGCAGATTTCATTCGATCCAAGCTTCCGCCGATGAAACAAAGTTTGGTGAAGATTGTCGGCGCGCCATTTGCTGGGTTTCACTATTTCCACGACGACCAGCAAACGTACGAACCAGAAGACGATCAAGCGCGCTACGTTCCCTGGAACGAAGATTCATTCAAGCGTTATTTGACGTACTGGCATGGGGAAAATAGTCTACCGCAGGCGTGCGTCGACGAGCACAAGGATGCTCCGTGGCAATGTGTCGTCGCGAATGCGTCTTTTCCGTACACTCGAACGCCGCTCTTCTTTTCGCAAGCACTCACGGACTCAGTCGTCATGCACTTGCATGACAACTTTGACGGGGGCGCATTCGTGCACAAAGAGCAAGTTGAATTTGCGCAAAACTGGGGAGGGTACATGCGCAACGTTTTGAAGCCCGTGCTCGAGCACCCCACATCTGGCTTATTCGCCGCGGCGTGCTACATTCACACCGATTTCGACGACATCGTCATCGACGACGTCGAACATCACATCGCGCTCGCGGACTGGGTGTTCAAGAATAAGCGCGTCAAGCTCATGGATTCATGCGACGAAGTCATGTGCAATCCGACGTGTAAAGTTCGCGGCGAGAAGAAACAGTCAAATAAGTTTACGGAATTAGATTTAGAAGAAGAGGTACACGCGCATAGACGCACGAACGACGACGATACCGACGCCTCGCTCGGCGCACGAACGGGCGCGAAATCACCCGCCGCCGCCGCGGCTGGCGTTCGCAGAGCCGACCGCGCCGCCACCCGCGCGCGTCTCGCCGCGCTGCACAAGACGCACAAGTCCAAAACGTCGTAATCGCTCGGTACAAACGTGTTAGATTTCATGCATCGCCGTTCGCGCGCGATGACGCTGTAGTACAACATCACAATCATTAGGAGCTACGCCTCGTCCAGCGTCGACGACAGCTCAAACGCGTTTAAAAAGTGCCACCCAACCTCACAGAGCTCCGCGCCATGCCCGCGCGGCGAACGTCCGCGCGCGCGAGCGCGCCAAAGGCGACGACGACACAATTACGCGCGCGCACGCCCGCGAGCGCCAAGCGCGCGACGCGCAAGTACCACGCACCGACAGTCACGAAAGCGAAAGCGCTCGCGGTGCGCGCACCGCTGACGCTCGCGATGGCTGAAATGCTCTGGGACGACGCGTGCGGCGACGACGTGAACGGCGCACCGGCGAACATGGCGACAACGCTCAGGTACATCGCGTCTGGCGGAGGCAAAGGACGGGCGGCGATAGACGTGAGCGATGAAGCCGCGCGATGGTTGACGGTGAAGATTAACGCCGCGTTTAGCTCCGACGGGTCGTACGACTCCGAGTCGCCGTCGCCTTCGAAGAGCACGAAGCGGAATTTGTCAGTGCGATTTGATCCAGGGGACGATGACATAGATGAAGTGGTGTCACATGAACGTCAGGTGAAACGAAGCAAGTTGACGGTGTTTGAAAAGACGTTGCGCGCGGCGACGTCCGCGTTGACGCTCGGTCGAGACGGGCAGTCGACGTCGGTGATTGATGGTAGAAATTTTGATAAGGAGGCGTGTGAAATGGTTAAAGAGAGCATGAATGTCGTAGGAAGGGTTGATTTAACGCGAGCAAAGGGCGTGATAGCGAGTTTGCAGGCGCGGTCTTCGCATTATGGTTTGTCGCGAAAGAGTTTGGATACGTTGTCGATGTTTGCGGATGGCGGAGTAGGGGATTTCAAAGTCTCAATGAACAAAGAAACCGAGGTGTATCTGCGTCAAATGGTTGAGGATGAGCAAACGTTAGGGCCTGAGCGCGGGTTGTCGCCGGCGAAACGTAGAACAGGATTGTTGTGGCGTCTCACAGACTACGTGCGTCCGAAACAATATCGAATAATTGACGGCGTTCGTTACGATAACGAAGTGTGCGAACTCGCGGATAGATGCATGGAACGCCTAGGTCGCATAGACCTTGCGTGCGCGAAGAGCATACGTCAGAGCATTGAGGATGGCCGGGGCATTACGGCAACTGAAATTGATACGATAAAATTACTTCTCGCCGGCGGACGAGCAGATGTACTATTCATAGTTGATGACGACGCGCGCGCATACTTTTTGCAAGTGTTGGGCGTGTCCTCGTCTGCGATGGCGGAGCTTTCAACACCACCGCACGCGGTTGAGGTGCATAGAAACGCGCCAGCGAGCGCACTGCATTCAGCCCTGAAGAAGGCACCGATGACGATGACTTCGGCGTTGAAAAATCCCGTTGCGGCGCCATCGACGCGGAAGAAGGGTGTAGTTTTTACGCCGGCGAGAAGATTTGAGATGCGCACGTATGTGCCTAGTCCCGAAAGCGACTCATTACGTTCAGATGAGACGGATTCCGATGACGATTCAGAGCCAGTTGTCGAACACGACGAACCGTTGAAATCACCGGTTGTGACTGACACCCGTCCACGCGCGCTCGGTGTTTTCATTCGACGTATAAGACTCGCGTTTGCGCACACCAGCGAGTTTTGGCTCACGCCCGTGAGCGTGTACGATACCATCGCGGCGTGTTTCTTCACGCTCACTGTGCTCCTCGTCGCTCATTTTTGCATTATTGCATCGTACTACTCTACGCTTGTTCGCGATGAATTGATCTAGAATTGCTATACTTTAGTTTACAACACGAGACTATGTTTAAAAGTCATCAAGTCCTCCTTTGGCACCAGTCCCGCACGCCGACGACGGAGCGTCGCGCGAATCGTCCTCTGGACGCAACTGCAAAGGTTTAATCGCCATGCGCTTACGGCGCATTTGTAGAGCGTAGACGCGATCCATGCGCACCAAGGGTGAAACAATTGACCCTTGAAACTGAATCTTGCGCACCGCCACTAAACCGATGCACGTGTGAGGATCTGGTAACAAACTTTCAACGTCGCTCGTCGGTCCGTCCAGCGCCTGCACGTCCACCGCGCAATCGACCACGTGACGAATCAACGTCGCTACGCGTGCCGGTGCGCTCTCGAGCGCCAAAATGATCATTGTAGAGCAATTCGTGTCGTACGTCAACCCTTTCAACGCGCGCACGAGCTGTACGCATCGCGCCCATCCATCCTTGTCGCTCGGCGTCTCTGGCTGCACCACCACGCGCCCGACCGATGTCTCCCCTAAATCATTCGTCTCGCGCACAAACTTTGCTACAAATTGATAACACGACGACCATCGATCGTCGTCACCCGCCGCCGCGTCCGTAACCGCGATACCAAACGACTTGAACGATACATCCGCCGCCGCCAACGTCCCGGCGTCCTCCTCCTTTGTCGCGTCGTATCGATGACACATATCCGGCGCGCGCAATTTCTTCGCCTTTGACGCCACCGATGCCGCCGACGACGATGATAAAGGTTGCGCCCGCACGACTTGACTCGCACCGACGCGCGAATCATCCAGCGCGCGACCTTCTTTCAAATATCGTCGATACTGCCACGCGATGCGCAAGCCGTCGTCCTCCTCCTCCTCCTCCTTCTCGGCGTCTTTGCCATCCTTCCTCCCCTGTCCCGCGTCGCCGCCGACGTCAGACCCACCCCGTGCGACGTCGCCGTCGTTCACTCGCCTCGGCACCATCCGCATCGCGTCCTCGCGCGCGCCCGGTCGCACCCAACACACGCGGTGCCCGCTCGCGACGCCCTCCGCGACGCCGTAGCACGCGAACACCCGTTCGCACCGCACCGACGCGTCGTCCCCGGCGAACGCGCACGTCGCACCGAGCGGCACGCCGCCGCCGAGCAAGTCATCCACGTCTGCGACGCCCGAGGAGATGAGCGTGCGCGAATACAAGCCCGCGCGCGTGCCCCGGCGAATGCTCGCCGCCGCAGCAGCGTCGACATTAACGCCAGCCCCGGGCGCGTTCGCGACGTCCGGCGCGCCCGTCGACGCGCCGCGCGCGCCAGGGCCCTGGAACCGCCGCCCGCGGCGGATGAATGACGTCACGCCCGCGTCGGACATGACGCGTGCGCGACGATGTGACGGCATTGTCGCGCTCGAGTGACACGTCATCGTCATCATCATGTCCGCCGTCGCGCGCGAGTTCGACCTCGTGATCTGGGGCGCGTCAGGATTCACCGGCGCCCTGGCGAGCGAGTACGTGTCGCGCGCGTACAGCCCCGGCGGCGCCGTGCGCTTCGCATTCGGCGGTCGAGACCGCACCAAACTCGAGCGCACCCGAGAGCGCATCGCCGTCAAGCTCAACGACGCGCGCGTGCGCGACGTCCCGCTCGTCGTCGCGGATTGCGTGGAAAAGCTTCCAGAGGCGTGTGCTCGCGCGTCGTGCGTGCTCACGTTCGCTGGGCCGTATGATGCGCCGCACGCGTACGCGTTGGTGAAGGCGTGCGTGGAGGCGAAGACGCACTACGTGGACATCACCGGCGAGCCGCAGTTCGTGCGCGAGGTTGTGGACACCGTGCAGGACGATGCGCGCTCGGGCGGAGTTGGTGTGATTTCGTGCGCTGGGTACGACAGCGTGCCGTGGGATTTAGGGGTGTACGCGTGCGCGAAAGCGTTGAAGGAGGACGATGGCGCTTTTCTATATAGAGCGGAGGCGCACGCGGGAAAGTCAAAGGGAGGCGTGAGCGGCGGGACGATTGCGAGCGCGGCGAATGCGTTGTCGAGCGCGACGACGAAAAAGTTTAGCGGCATGGGTGATCCGTTTTTCTTTGCGCGAGATGCGTTAAAGGCGAGAAAGGATGTTGATGGTGAAAAAGTGCGCTGGGCTAAGCCGCAAAGCGGGACAAAGTTTGACGAGGATACGAAACTTTGGACGATGCCGAGCATCATGGCGGGGATTAATTCCAAGGTTGTCGCTCGTTCGTTTGCGCTCGACGATGGCTCGCGAGGGTACGCGCCGAATTTTACGTATGACGAAAGCGATTTCTGTGCGTCAAAGACAGCGGCGCGATTGGGCACTTTGGCGTTGGGCGTTTTCGGCGCGTGCTTCATCACGCCTCCTCTGCGTTGGTTGATGCGAAAGACGATTTTACCCGCGCAGGGTGAAGGTCCTTCAGAGCACACGCGCGAGACGGGATTTTCGAACATCTACGTCGTCGGGACTGGCGTGAATGCGAAGACAAACGAGCCCATGGAGCCCGTGTGCGCGCATTTCGAGTTTAAAAACGCCGACCCGGGGTACAAGGGCACCGCCGCTCTCGCCACCGAAGTGGCGTTGTGTTTGGCGATTCCATCAGAGCGCGCGCGTTTGTCTTGGGCAGACCAGCCGGGTCGTGGGGGGTGTTTTACCGCGTCGCACGCCATGGGCGACGTGCTCATCGAACGTCTCAACAAGGCGGACAACTTTTCAATCACCGTCGCGGCGTTGAAAAATACTGTGATTCGCGTTTAGTTTACCGGTAGTTTTTAGAAGTGCAATTCGTAGATGTTGATTCAAATCGCCTACGCACGATATAATATCGCTATGTATAAATTTCGCAACTGCGAAAACAATCTAGATAAAAAGACGTACGTAGCCAAAGACTACGTCGTCGCCTGAGGATGCGGCAACATAGTCGCCGCCTCTACAGATTCTCCAATACTCAACTCACCAAAAGCGATCTCGCCGTAACCTTTATCACCCCAGTTCAACCACGAGTTGAATACCTTCCAGTATACCGTGCCATCGGGTTTCGTGCCCCAGCCGATGACTTCGAGCACGTGACCGCCGTGCGACGAACCGCGGACGCTGGCGTCCTCTGACATGGCGTAAACCCCAGATTTATAGTCGTAAAACTCATCATAAATCGTTCCGGCATAGGATGACACCGGGCCGTTATGATAAATTTCCAGAGCCATGCAATCAAAGTCGTTGTCGCCACAGTGCACGAGAGATTTGACCTTGTACACCTTGGACACGGGCGCCTCGCCGAGACACGTAACGGGACATTTCGCCTCCAATCCCACCTCACACGGGTGCTTGCACGGCTTGAACATGTATGGCATGCATGTCTTAGTATCTCCGAACAACCCTCCGCTTACGAGACCGTTTTCGTAGGCGGCGAGGTAGGCGTCGGTTGGGAAACCGCCGTCGCACGTCCCACCCATCGAATCCTTGTCAAACGCCTTGGCTTCGTAGCTCCCGCAACTTAACAATTGCTGCGCCGACAAATGCGTGCGCGCGCCACCGTGCGAGGCGATACATAATCGTTCACTCATCACCTTTGCTGGGGCCACGGCCCAACAGCTCCCACAATTGCCTTGATCGACGATTTCGTTGATCAACGACGCGCAATACGGCCACTTCTCGCGCGCGTCAAACGACGCCGGTAATCGAACGCCACCATGCGTAACCACGTCTGTAGGGTTCCAATTCTTCTGTGCAGTACTCATAAACCCAAACGACGCACCAAGCCACGCCATGGGATTGCGCGTCGTCGCCCGTCGTTCCGCCGCGAATTCGCTCGGCGTCCACGCCTCGCTCCGCTTAAACCCCTTCTCGTGTCGAAACCCACCCGGTCGCGCCCGTGCCGTCTCCGAAGACGGGTCATACCGCGCCCAATCACCACGAACGCTACCCTCACGCCGCCCGAGCGCGCCAACTTCCCCACGCGTCATGCCTAACCGCGTCATCAACCCGAGCGCGCACGCCGCGAGCGCCACCGTCGCGATCGCCGCGACGCGCAGTCTGTGCCCCGGTGCGCTCGCCCAACGCCGCCTGTGCCCATCGCCGCCGCGCGCGTCGAAATCTGTGGCGTATTCCACGTCTGTCGCGAGCGCGACGTCGCTCGAAATCGACCGCGCGTCGTCGTACGTCGCTGAAGACGACGCGTCGTCGTCATCGTCGCGACGCCGATCGCGTTCGTGAACGCGTTCGCGCGCGCCGTACGCGTCGTCGATGGCGGCTGCCGGCGCGCGCGGGCCGCCGTCGTCGCGCACAGACGCGAGGAGCGATGTCGCGTCGTCGACGACGCCGCGCGCGGGCATGGCGCGCGTCGGCGTGCGTCGGAATGACGACGATGGTGTTGGCGGCACCCACGCCGTGATTTTGCGTAGATTTCGATCACGCGGCGGCGGACGCGAGGTGATGGGGAAACGACGGGCGAAATTGAACAATATCATGTTATTATAACGTGTATCTACGCTCGCGAGGGCGATTGGAGGCGATTAAAGGCGTTGGAAAACGGGATATTCCTTTGTCGTCAAACGCGCGGCCGCGCGAGCTCAAAACAATTTCGCGTCGCGCGTGTGCTTTTTGGGCGTGCCACGCGAGCAGTTTAGCTCGGCATGTACGTAGATTGGTCGATTTCGTCGGGTAATTCCTTGATTTCGACTTCAAAACGTTCGTGCACGGAGCTCAACACTTCGGTGTCTTCGGAAGAGGACACGAAGGTGATGGCGAGACCTTTGGTGCCGAATCGACCGGCGCGACCGACGCGGTGCAAGTACGTATCCGCTTCGCCAGGCATGTCGTAGTTGACGACGATGTTGACACGCTCGATGTCGATACCGCGCGCGACAAGATCGGTGGCGACTAAAATACGCTTATCTCCGTTCTTGAAGGACTTGTACCGAGCCAAACGTTCTTCTTGGCTCATGGAACCGTGAATGGCGATGGACGGAAAGTTGCACTCTTGCAAGAGCTTATCGAGCGCAGAGCAACGCTGAACGGAAGAAACAAAGATAACAACTTGATTGAACATCAAAGAGTCCAACAAATCGTTCAATTTGCGGTTCTTTTCTGATTCTTCGAGCTTGATGTAGTGTTGCACCAAACCGTGAAGAGTGAGCTTGGTTTCGTCATCGACAAAAATTTCCATCGGGTCATTCATGAACTTTTTGCACAACGCGCGGAGCTCCTTGGAGAGCGTAGCGGTAAACATCATCACTTGCTTGTCATGCGGCGTCATCTTGAAAATTTCTTGAACGTCGGCGCGCATGTCCAACGCCTCCAACATCTTGTCGCACTCGTCGAGCACAAAGTGCGCGCACTTCTTGAGGCTCAACGTGCCATCCATCGCGAGCGCCTTCAATCTCCCCGGCGTTGCCACGACAATGTTCGGCGGTTGAAGCGCGAGTTGCTCCTTTTGCGTCTTAATGTTCACCCCACCGAAGACGACCGCCGTAGTCACGTCTCCCAAAAACGTCGAGAAACGCTCAAACTCGTGTGAAATCTGGTACGCCAACTCACGCGTGTGGCACAAAACAACGGCTCCAACTTCACCAGGCACCGGATCGAGCTGTTGAAGCACCGTAATCACGAACACCGCCGTCTTACCCATACCAGACTTGGCTTGGCAAAGCACATCCATGCCGAGAATCGCCTGCGGAACGCACTCGTGTTGCACTGCGTACGAAACAATCACCGCGTCGTCAGTCGAGAGTCAACACATCACGTGCGTTTTACTGCGCACTATCTGCGCCCACGCGCGCGCATCGAGCGACGCGAACGTCGCACACGCGAGCGAGATCTGAATCGCTTCGCAAGAATTAAAGAGTCGAATCATCTTAAAATCCCACAGATTAATGCAACTTTCGCGCGCCCATCCACACGCCACCGCGCGACGAACGCGCTAAACATCACACACACAACGCACCTTCACTCGGGTGTTCGAACCCACAATCCACAATCGCGCGTAAAAGCTCGGGTTTCAACAAAAAGTCGCGGAAACCAGTCGAGTGGATCCCGACGTAGCCCTTCTTGGCGACGTCGCCGCCCGCCGCCTTGCCCGCATCCGCGGCCGCGTCGGCGGCCGCATCGATCGCCACGGCTTCATCTTCGTAATCGAGGAGTTCCTCTTCGACGTCGTCCTCGACTTTCTTCTTCGGCGGCGCCATGGTGCGTGCGAATGCGTCACCGAATGGCGAAAAAAAAGGCGACATTCCATGCTGCGCGCGTGCCCTCGCGTCGCCCTCGTCGTTCGTCGCGCGCTCGGACGCGAACGCGGTGCGCCGCGCATGCGCGTTGGTGCATCGACGGTGCGCGATGAGGGCGAGTTGCGCGAGCTCTGGGCGCAATCCTACGACGGATGGGTCGATGTCCCGGCGGGTGATGTGACAACATCGGTGGTGTATTTGAAGCCGACGACGGCGTCGCTTAACGAGATATCGCGCACGTGCGAGGCGCTACCGAGCATCGTGAATGACATGTACCTCTTTGCCGTGACCGGGCATAACCCATTGGGGGTGGAGGTTGACGCGGCGACGAACGCGGCGGCGAACGCGAAGCTGCTCGTCGACTTGCGCGCGTTGCGCGACGCGCGCGCGATGTGGCCGTCGTTCGGGTTCAGCGCGGATTGGCGCGAAGACGGGTACGTGTGTGCGTTTGATGATCGCGAGCGAGGGCTAGAGGTGATGGTGCAGGTGGCGATAAAGTACGCGCAAGGGGCGATTTATGCGTATGAACCGGTGCGCGATGGTTCGGCTCGAGCTCGAGCGCTGATTCGGCGTACCGTGCCCGCGGCGATGGGAGACGTCGTCGCGGATGAAGTCATCATGGTTATGTGTGATGAACCGAAATTCTAGGTTTTCTATAGGTCTAGGTTGTCCAAGATGTGAAGACGTAGGGGCGGCCGGACGCCGTAAACGACATTGAGCGTTTCGGCGCGTCTTCGACAAAGCCGCGCGCTTTGAGTACGGATGCGCACGACGCATCATCTCGATGTGCGAATGCGGCAACGACGTGCGCGCCGCGCACACTTACGTATGCGTCGGCGGCGCGTTCGAGAAGTCGTACGCCCGCTGCGTTCGGTTCGCACGCCACAAAGAGCGTCTTTTGCGAATGGACGTCAAACGATGTCGAGGAAAATTTGCTCGCGTTGACTACTGTAGCGTCATCGACGAAACACGCAGGCGGGTGTTTTGATTCATCATCGGTTATCAACACCACGTCCACGTGTAAAGATAGGTCGTCGCGCAGTCGTGCGGCAGTATATGCCCCCGCGCGGGCCACAGCGACGAATGATTCGCAATTCAGCAGCCACGCGCGCGCCCGTTCCGGAATCAATGGCGCGTAGCAAAACGCGCGTTCAACGGATTGAATCATCATAGACTCAAACGCAACGAAGAGCGGCGACCGCCGGCTCGTCGGGGCTAATGTTGAGGGTACACCTACGTCGGGTGCGCCCGCGACTTGTTCTTGCGCGAATAAAGCGCGCGCGACGAAGTCGGCGGGCAAACTGTCATTGTACGTCTCGTCTTCGTACGATTCGCGCAATGACACGGGAAACGCCGCTTGATTGAACTTTACGAACGACTGCAACACGTCACCGTACTTGCGGTAGAGCGTTACCGCGACGCTCGTGGGTAAACAATTCGCCTCATCGAGCTCAAAGCCGCACGCGTCCAAGTATATCGCCGTGACCTCTTCGCGCTCATCCTCGGTGAGTTCCGTGTCATGAGCGAGCATAAAAATCTTTCCATGCGTGTAATCTACCTTTAATGCTTTGGCCACGCTCTTGGATAATTCCTTCTCGCGCTCGCACCACTTGACGAGCGCTAAATCATCCTTTACGCACCGAACGGCGGCGCCGCTCGCGCTCGTCGCGCCCGACGCGCGTCTAAATAACTCCGTCTCCTCCACAATCGCGTGCTCATCGTCATCCGCGAGATGCTCGACGTGTTTTAAAATATCAGCCACGATGCCGGAGGCGCGGGCTTTCAAGTATCCGAGCATAACGGGCGATTCACCAGCCGGAGTACGCGCGCGCCAATCCGCGCCTCGACTCAGCAACATTTCCACCGCCGCGTCGTTGCCAAGTTTACACGCGTAATGCAGCGCCGTCAACCCATTCGCATCGCGCGCCTCAGTCGATGCTCTACTATCAAGCAATCGTTCAATGACACGTGTGTCGTCTTTCGTCGCGGCATCGCTGATTTGACACGCGGCGATGAGCGCCGTGCGGCCGCCTTCGTCCCGAGCGTCGATTTCGGCTCCCGCGCCCAGCAACGCGTCCACGGCGCCAACAACCCCACTTTGCGCCGCTAAAATCAGCGGCGTCGACCCATGTTCATATCTCTGATTCGCTCTCGCTCCAGCGTCGAGCAACATGCGCACGACGCGCACGACATTCTCTCCAGCGTCGACGCCGTTGTCCGCCGCGGCGTGCGAGCATCCCGCGAGCGCGCCCCACAACATATTATTCCCATCCTCATCCCGCGCATCAATCATCGCCCCTTGATTAATCATCTCCAACGCACTTTCAATGCGCGCTCGATCTTCCTCGGTGCGGTTTAAACGCATCACGAGCGCGATAAATCGATCCAGAGGCACCGCTCGTCGGCCGACATCCTCCGCCGCGCGCGTCGCGAGCGGCCCACGTGGAAAGCAATCCACATCGCATCCTCGTCGCAACGCATCGGTAACCACCGACGCTGCGATGTCATCATTGTTCAGCGCCACGCACGCCTCGTAGTTGGCTCTTAAAACCATCGCGACGCGATTTAAGTCTTCATCAAACACTGAGCTCGCGTACGCCGCGTGCGACCGGGACAGCGCAGCCTCGGCGTCGCCCAGCGCCAACGCCGCCGCGCTCGATCGCGCCATGGCGTCGCAGCGCACACGCTCGACGAATATCGACAGGTGCGAGTCTTGGGCGTCGCCCGAGGCGAGCGCGCGAAGGACGTCGTCGTAAAGCGCGAGCGCCGCCGCCGCGTCAGCTTCAGTGTCGAGTTCGTCGTCGGCGTCGGCGACGAGCGCACGCGCGGCGTCGAGTTCGTCGGCGAGCGCGGCGCTTGGAAACGCGCGCGATGCGTGTCGAGCGAGGAATCGCGCGGTGACGTCGGCGGCGCGCGACATGGCGA
>JACLAB010001338.1_pt1 | contig 12228 bp, 7 predicted proteins | sample 8027921 | NCBI WGS metagenome assembly JACLAB01 (sample SAMN15725117, study PRJNA655200) | protist metagenome | isolation source: fluorescence activated cell sorting (FACS) single amplified genomes of... | place: USA: West Boothbay Harbor, Gulf of Maine | collected 2000-07-19
GAAGAATCCTCCGGAGAGTATTCGTGCTGCGCCGCTCGAGAGCAACATGCTGGAGTGGCATTATGTGTTAGAGGGTGCGAAGGAGTCGCCATTTAAAGGTGGGTACTACCACGGCGTGGTTACCTTTCCTAAAGAGTACCCATTCAAGCCACCATCGATCATGATGATGACGCCTAATGGGAGGTTTGAAATAGCTACAATGTTATGTTTGAGCAATAGTAATTTCCATCCGGAAAGTTGGAATCCTATGTGGAGTGTGTCAACAATACTAATGGGCCTTTATAGTTTTATGACGGAGACGCAAGTTACCCATGGAAGCATTGTCACAAGTGACGTAGTTAAGAAAAGGTATGCGGCTGAATCGCTTGCTTACAACGTTAAGAACAAGAAGTTTTGTGATCTGTTCCCTGATTTGGTAGACCTGCATCAGGCGCGGCAATCGGAGGCTGCTCGACTGAATACACCCGCTTTAGGTCTGCAGCAGCGCGGAAACCAAGTAAATGCTATTTCGGATATAGGTGTTGTGGCAGACACGCCAATGGCAGATCCCCTCTGCTCGTGGATTGGGGTTCTCTCTTTTACCGTCATTTTTGGGGCGACTTTTTTTATTGTAGTTAAGACACTGTAATGTATAAATGTAGGATAAATAAAGTGATAAACACGCTATGCAGTGCTCTGATCAAGTAATGCGGTATAATATTGAAATTGGGTGACGAACGGAGAGATGGAGGGTATTCGCCTTTATCGCGAAATGAATCGTAGATGACCTGACAAGCAGGAGACACATAGAATGGTATTGGGTAGTTATATGAGAAAATGTTTAACCATATGCAATATATATTGAGAAGATTTGAAGAGATTTTCTTACTATCATTACTTATGAAATGAGTAGTATACTGGAGCAATCAAAATTGATTGATGGCTCTAATCATAATGATTATAGTAGCGTGTGATGCTAATAAAGATGTTATTGTGCTGCGTTCCAAGCTACTCACAATCTTAAAGATTGGTAAATTTATAGGTTGGGGTAAGAAGGAGGACCGGAAAGCATACCGCACTGTCCAGCGGCAGGCATATTGTCACCCTTGCCTAGAAGGATGTAGCCCTTGTCACCCCAGGTGGTACCCCAAGAGTTCTTGACAATGTAGTAGTCCTGCCCGTTCTGGGTTCCGTAACCAACGGCAAGCACACCGTGGTCTAGCTGAGATCCACAGTCGGCGGTGAAGACACCCGACTTATATAGCTGAAAGTCCTTCTGGTCAGCTTGGATTGCGATAGAAACGGGCTGCTTAGCAAGAGCGGACATCATGGCGCTGTCAGAGTTCTTCTGGACGTCGGTGTGAGACTTAGGGGCAACACCGGCAACAACGGAGCACTGAGACTGGTCGCAGGTACCGGCGGTCTTGGTGGTACCAGATGTATAGGGGTAGTCGGCCTCCTCGCAGACACCACCATTCTTGGCGGCCCAGTTAAAGGCGTTGTCCATTAGACCTCCGTTGCAGCCCATATCCTTGCCACCGTTCTTGCGGTTGTCACAGTCAACGAAGTTCTGCTCGGAGAAAGACTTCAAGTTGCTGTTGGCATTATAGTAGGCACCCTCAAGAGCACCAGTAGTGGAGAAAGACCAACAGGAGCCACACTGGCCCTGGTCCTTAACACCGGTAACGGCACCCTTCTGTCTCCAATCGATGGAGTCGGGGACGTCGGCAGTGTTTACAGGGGCCTCGTGTAGGTGCTGCGCGGTGGAGACACGGTTCTCGTCCATCTTGTTTAGTCTGACGTGCTCCTTCCACTCCTCAACATTAAGGTGAGAGAATTTGTTGTGGCCTAGCTTGTAGGGCTTGTCCATGGCGTTGTGGTGGTTGATGTAGTCCTCATTATCAGCGAAGTTCTTAAGCATCTGGACGAAGTGCATGCCGTTAACGGGCTTGTTGTCGTGGGTCTTTAACCAGTTGAAGAACTTTTCCTCATAGTAAGTACGGTCGTGCACATTGGCGGCAACGGCGGCAGCCTAACGAAGAAAAGATAATACAAGATGAAAAGAAGAAATTAGCATAAAATATAACTCATAGAAACACACATTACAAACGAAAACACAAAGGTAGTATATAGCTGCAGTGAAATGCAGTACAAGATAGCTAAACGGAATACTGAAAACAAGATTTCGTCGCTGTGCCTTGATGAATTGTTCAAAACTTTTAACGCTTAAGTTTCACGCGATCGCGGGGTAATTTCGTGGTGTCAAATAGTTTATTTTCACTTAGCGACTCTCACTAGGTCTCGACACGTACCGATAGAGCAATTAGGGTAAGCTTTAGAGACATTTTGTTTGTGTTTTTAAGAGCAAAAGAGCAATTACGAGACCTTCCAGATCAGTCACCACGATCGCGTGACGAAGAATCTTACGTACAAAAACTAAACGTGCGCTTAAATCGAACGTTTCGGGAAACGGCCGAAAGGAAATCTTGAATTGTGCTAGTTATAAAGACCCGTAGGCGAGATGGAATTAAAGTGTGTTCAAAGAGCGGGCCCCATGTCTGGGAAAGGGCTATCAACGGAGGAATATGCTGGCCTGGAGGTCGGTATGATGCAGAGAAAGTTGGAGGAGAACCTTGCAGGCAAAATGTATTTCTGGGGGAAGATTGAAGGATCCACACAAGATTACATGGTTGTTTTCAACATAGACCCTAATGCTGAGTTTCCCTTGAAGAAATACTACTTCTGGTATGTCGTATCTTTGGGTCAAGCCGTCTCGATGAGACAATCACGATCACGCCATTCTATCATCCCCATATTATAATACCCTTCCTCATTCTAATTCACATTTCCTTACTTATTCCGTTCATCGCAATAGCACTGGATCTGATTTTGTTTTACGAGCAATGCCTGCACTTACTCCTGAGTACACAAAGCAAGCTGATGAAATCAAGATTGCTTTCACAGGCGATCCTTCCTTCTTCTCTTACAACGGAGAGGAGGCTGAGGGCGACGAAGATCCTGATGCCCCTCCCGTAGAGAGATTCCGTGAAGTGCACCGACTAGCCAGAACTGTAAATAGAATTGATCATGATTGCAGTCTGGTACCCAGAGGAGCAGTATGTGTTGATGCTACGAAGAAGGTAATCCAAAACAAATTTTATGAAGGACTATCCTATCAGACAGCTGGCGAATTGAGGGCGTATATGCACATGCGATTTCCTGAACAGCTTCAGGGTATTGCCTTGTTGAAAAAGCCTGGAATCGTGAAGAGTGGCGATTTCTTGGATTGTATCGATAAGGATCTGCCAGAGGGGGTTTGGAGTGTTCGTTACGATGATTCAAATACCATTGCTTACGTGAGCAATTTATATTGGAATGGGTACAATTTTTATAGCGTCGTAAGTGACAACGAATACGGAGGGTGCTACTTTGGTAATGGTATTCCTATGGCTGACATTGCTTTCATGCTTTAATATTTTGTGATGAAATTATTTAGACTTTATTATAGAATGGGGTTATAGTAGAGCCAGAAAGAAAATTATAATTTAAAAAAGCAAAGCAAAGAAAATGTCATTTAATTGCTGATATAATTTAATGCTAAACTATCCATTGGTATAACAGGAGTATACCTTATGAAAATCAATATAAGGCTGCTTCGCTTTCTTGAAAAAGAGATGTCAAGCATTGGTTTACCTCTGTCTTAGATGACGTTGTATTTTAAATGTCATACATAGGCGCTTATAAGTATTCTTATTTCTTCTTTGATGTGTCACATTGCGTGATGAGTTTACCATCCATTTGAGGCATTTCATATTGCTTGCTGTTGAAGACTTCAACGTATGACGTTCCGCGAGCTCTTAAATCTTTATTGAGCACGCCACCAATTCCGAAGGCGGGCAGAATTCTGGCTACTCTTGCTAAAGAAGTTTTCACATACTCTTTCCTGATAAAGTCAAATCTATTTGATCCACCAGCTGCACTTGGATTGTTGTAAATATCAAGACCAAGTAAATGAAGAGGAGTAGAAATAAATTGCATAGCACAAGGCGAAAACAATTGACTAGAGACATCAGCTACATCTTTTGGAACACCAACTACCTCTTGCATTGTCTTAGAAAGCACAGGAGGTACCGAAAAACTAGCAAATATAGTCATGGAATCTCTCATAGCAAATAGACCTAGCGATTTTATGGACATTTTTTGAGGAGCAGGAACATTTTGGGCACTGAACAGTTTTGCAAACTTTCTATCTTTCATCACAGACAATGTTATGTTGACTACTGATGATCCAATGAATTTTGGATGAATGGAATCCATCTTTTCCCTTTCACAATATCCTTGAACATTGTTAGCAGCGATGTAAGTTCCTGAATAAACACCCCAAATCAGCAAAAAACTGCGTTGTTTCACAAACTGAGCCGGATTAGTGAAAAAGAATCCTATGCCACTCTTCAAAGACTGCAATAGAGGTTCTCTCCCACTCGCATTGGAGACGATAGCTTTGTCAACAATTGAAATCGCAGGAGCCACAGACAGCGCACTTATTATTGCTGCTGTAGTCTCCACAAAGATGCTATAAAAATAGATTAATAGTTAAAAGAGAAAAGATGTTAGCGTGGAACGGTAAAAACGCCAGTAACAAGTAGAAAACCGCCTTCTTGTCAGATTACCTACGATTCATTTCTGGTGTTGGCGAATCCCCTCTGATTGTCACCCATATTCACTATCAATCCACCTAGTACTAATCAGAGTACTCTATGGTGTTTTTCACTTTAATGGATCTAAAATTAGATAATTTTGTTTAGATATGTAAGTTTTTAGAGCTTGCTTTGGAAGCTGGAATCTCAAGATGTTGAGGAATCTCAGATATCGGTTTTAACGCACGTTTCAGTCGGAATAAGAACGTGCTATAGAATTTTACACAGGTATTCTAGGCAATTTTCGAATTTGTTAGTTGAGAAAATGCATAATTTCGTGCTGTTACTTTTAATGGTTTGCCTGGCCCAGGTCTCGTCTGGAAAATACTTTTTCGGGCATAATGCTATTTACCGCACAGCGTCGCAGCACGAGAGCAGGACTGCAATAACCAAAAAGTTGCTGGACATGCGCGGTGGCATGCAAGTGTTCGTAAAGACTCTATCGGGAAAGACTATATCTGTGGAATGTGAACCAGACGAAAGTATTGAAAGCTTAAAGAATAAGATCTTGGAGAAAGAGGGTGTTCCGCCAGATCAACAAAGAATTATTTTCGGTGGTAAGCAGCTAGATGCACAGAAGAATCTGAGCGACTACGATATCGATGATGATGATACTCTTCACTTGGTACTTAGATTGCGAGGAGGTGAACCATTTTAATTTCATGGTACATATGGGAGGGAATATGGGTGTGTCGTCAGAAAATCGCCGTGCTGAAGTCATAATATTTGGCGGATTTAATAATGCATTCACAGCAGTAACACGAGTGCTTCCAATAGTAATTTGGTGATTCGTATTTTGATGTAAAGGGAATAATGAGGAAGCTGTAATAGTGGGTGGGCCATGAAAAAAGAAAATGGTGATTGGGTTGGAGGATGCTAGGAAGAATGCAGAGTGGAGTATGAATGGTACACAAAAAATGGCATGTGCACTTGAAATTTCGCTGATGTCGATTGCAGTGATGTCGATTAATTGCTAGTTTTATGCATGTAAGAATGTATACATATTTTGAAATTTCATATCTCGAGTAGTATATACCTTACTATAGCGTCAATTTCTTAAACGACACCAAACGCACAATCACATCATGAGACCACCAACTGAAGACCTAAACATGGTCTCATAGTCGAAAGTCACCATATCATCGTCTATATAGTGAGATATTATGTTTGGATATAAGACATCCAAAGATAAGAAGACACCAACTCATTGGATCCAGAGCACAGCATCACACACTCAAGACCTAAACGGGGTCTCACTGTCGAAATCCATGATGTCATGGTCTATGCAATGAAATATTATCTGTGGATACGTCATATCCAAAGATAATAATACTATAGGGAATCATCCATTCCTTTTATCATCGTATTTCTCCGTATACCCGAGAACACGAAAGAGAGCACAATCCCGACAAAGAGGTGTGTCATACGACTTTTTGCACTGATCGTAGAAATTTCGAATGGTGGAAATGTCTAATTTCTCCACTTCGGGATCTTCAATGAGAGCATTCAGAGCAATCTTCTAGAGCTTGCGATGTCATCATCGACATCATACAATCCGTGGCAACCAAAATATTGCTCATTACAATTCATTTATATAAAGTACAATATAAATATATCTTTACTGTAAGTCCTTTTCATACCATTTTCCTTTAAATACTTTTACTCACTAATACCAATTCCAGCATTTGATATATTCACCATACGTGTGAATCGTAAAAAGGCATACACTTTCACTTCATTGTATGAATATCCACGGCGAAGAGTGGATATCACAGTATTGTTTTTACGTTTGAGTTCAAGCAAGGGTTCATCTTTGAATTGCAATTCTAGACGAAGGAGTTTACCATCACGTGTATCGAGTCCCGAATGTGTCTCGTTGTCTCCAATGACCCTTTCGAAATTGAACACATGTACATTCCTTTCCCGATTGTAGTTTTTGAAAGTAATACTGTTTGCCTTGTACAGATTGAATCGATTCATGGATACCAAGGAGTTGGCATACGCAAGTGCGGGTTGTGCATTTTCGGTTAGTTATGGTTAGGGTTAGGGTTAGTTTATCCACATCATCAATTACATCAACAAACAACTCACCTTTCCATGGTTTATGATGGTCAACTATAGGATTATTGAACATGCCTAACACGAAATATAACAGAAAAAGTAGTATTATTGCATATGTTAGCATCGAACAGGTTTCTTTCTCTATCGTTTGTATCGCCTGGGAGGACAAGAATATCTAGATTTTCCATTCATCGTCGATCTTCATTTTCGGCTTTCCATAAATATTTCAATTCCTCACGAGAAATATTGAAACGTGTTACAATTTCTTTGTAAGAAAATCAATTGTAGTCAAAATGGTTAGCTACAAAAAGTGGGGTGGGTGGTTTGCCAGAATTTTTTTTCAGTGCACCTACCTGCATTTTTCCTATTTTTATCTTGTTTTTGTAGCTTTCTAGCGGGCGTTTCTTTTTTGATGGCGTTCAACCGCAATCATATATTCACTTTCTCATACCTGACGATGTAAGGAGCTACCCAGCACACTACCCAAGTCTTGTCAGCTCTTCCACACACTGCACATCGCCAAATTGGTTTCGCAGCCATCTTCTTTGTCAACTTCATCCGTTCTTCCAAATCCTTCTGTGCAGTCAGCCATGCTATAAGCTGCTTGCGCGCAATTTCTGGTGACATCCCTACCTCTTGTTGCAGCTGCTTAACAAGACTTGCGAACTCGGGGCCATCTGGATCCAGGCCAGCAAGTTTCTGTGCACCATCCCGAGAATTCATATCACAATCGTCAAGGACCTTCTGAAGTGTATTCAGAACACTAGAATCGATTGACCTGAATGGGTTACTATCGGAGACTTGGTCTACCGCAGGCTCGGATTCTTCGATTTCAACATCATCTTCTTTTTGTGCTGTTTGCTGGGACATCTTTGGAGCTGGTGGCGGGGCTGCACTTTGATCACATGTTGACTCCTTGCCAGTGGGAACAGGTGGTGTTGCACACTTCTGTCCGCCAGAACGCACCTTCCTCGACTTGAGCATATAATCTAGTGCAGCATTCAGATTGTCTATAGTAGATTCGTGCGATCTCTGACGAGAATTCTTCTTGGATTTCTTGTTCGTAGCGGCGTGACTGTTGGCAACCTCGGTGTACACTCTATTGACCAAAGTTTTGACATCACGGCCGTTGCTAAAGTCCTCACTGTTCAACAGCGGTTGAATAAGGCAAAAGATGTCGTTCATATCAGTGTAGTTGAGCGGAATCTTCTTCTTCTCCAGCTCTTCAAGAAGCAACTGGGTTGTCACTTTCGCATCGAAGTCGTGGAAGTGAATACGTTCGGAGAAGCGCGACTTTAGCCCCGGATTAGTAGACAGCATATTTTCCATGTCTTTGTCATAGCCAGCAAGAATAACGACAAGCTTTCCCATGAATTCTTCCGTCGTCAGCGAGCCCACCAATTCATCGACTACTTCCGTCATAAACCCACCTCCTCTGCTCGGGTCCAACTGATATGCTTCATCGATGAACAGAACGCCGCCAAGGCTCTCCTTCAACATCTCATGGGTCTTCTTACCAGCTTGACCAACAAATCCAGTGATAAGGTCGCTTACCTTGGTCTCTACAAATCCATCTCCAGGAAGCAAGCCAAGTGCATTAAACATTTTACCCATTCGACGTGCGATTGTCGTTTTGCCTGTTCCGGGGTTGCCGAGGAACAAATAGTTAAAGCATATGCTGTGAGTTGCCGGATTCCCAGTACTAATAGAAAATTCCACCTTGTTCTTCAGCGTTTTCATAGTTGACTTTACCTCCTCGCATCCAACCAGATCGTCAAACAACGATTCCAAGGTCTTTCCATCAGGTCCGTCACCGGTGAATTCGAAGTCTTCAACTGTTAGTGCTGATGCGCCTGATCGGGTCTGCATGCGCAATATAGCTTTCGAGAGGAGATTGTCTACTGCCCCACCATTCCCAAAATTCGGCTTTGCTCGAGATTTTGCCAACGCTAACACAGCTCTTTTGGCAACATCTATGCCAAGTCCGACCTGCTGTTTACGAGCCTTTGCCATCATGATGCGTAAGAGAGCACCGTCATCAAAGTCCGGGAAGTGAAAAGCATAATCTAGTTGGAACCGTCGCGAAAGCCCTGGGTTCACATTTCGCAACATGTTCTCCATTTCATGTTGGTAACCCAACATGACAACAGCAATATCCGCCCCTGGTGTTGCCTGCACCTGTTCAACGATTGTATCAATGACACCAGTTTTGTATGGATCATTAGACCCGTTCGGATTATTTTTCCCACCAGAGTAAAGCGAATATGCCTCATCGATCAAAAGCACATTACCTTCAGCAGCTTTCAATATACTTCTTGTCGTCTTCTCCGATGAACCAAGCACGTCGCCAATAAAGTCAGAAGCGTTTTTCTTTATCACTTCTCCCTTAGAAAGCAGGCCTAGATCAACAAGAATATTGCCATATATTTCTCCAACTGAAGTCTTGCCCGTTCCTGGATTACCCAGAAAGAGGCGATTCAACATGACCAAATGAAGAGTTTCGCCTCTTTTCTCGCGCTCAATATTGTTCAGCACTAGCTTAACCAGCTCCTTCACAGAGTCCTTTACGGGCTTGATACCTTCCATGGCCTCAAGATCCTTCCAAGCCGAGCTCTTCTTGAGGGAGGCCTCGCTGATCTCCGGCCCGAGAAGGTCTGTGCGTGTCAGCTCGAATTTATCAGGATCTTTACCGCGCTCGCGCTCTTCTGTGATGCGCCGAGTTTGTCGGTCTCGAACTTGATCAAATAGAACACCGACGGCACGGGCATTTCCGAAACCCTGTGATCCACGGCGGCGCCCTAGTCGTCGCATGGCGATAGTGAGATGTTGTTCTTCACAACGAAAAGGGTCTTTACGAAGGACACTTTCAGATGAGCTCTGGGGCGGAGGCGAATCGCCGGGATAGTGACTCTGCGACGCACCGCTGCTACTACTCCATAGTCCATTATTCTCCGTCCACGACTGGCCTCTGGTGTCAAATAGCTCAGATCCTCGCTGACCAACTTGGCTTGGATCAACGGTATTGTTTCCAAACTTATCAGTCCAGCCTCTTAATTCGCGATATGTCCATGTTTCGCCGAAATGGTCTTTCTTTTCTTGTCCCGCGGTTGGTCTCGAGTTGTAGCCATAACCACCACCATAGCCACCGCCAGCGCCATAACTACTGGAGCCACCATAACTACCACTAGCACTAGAAGCACTGGCTTCCTTACGCGGTTGCGCCTTCGCTGCGGGTGCGTACTGGTACATCATTTTTTTACGGAAGATGTTCTGCAGCTCATCATCGCTATAGTCCTCGAACACGAACCGATAGGGAAATCGCGACGGAAGACCCTCATTGTGCTCAAACAGTTTCTCCATATGCTTCTTATAGCCAGCAAATATCCAAACTAATTGGCCATACTCTGAGTCCATTCGTTCCGCAAGCGGAAGAATGAAGTCCAAAGCCTTCGTGCCTTCGCGGTCTGAGATTAGCTGATACGCTTCATCTACGAACACCACTCCTCCACCCGCTTCTTTTACTTCCTCTAGCTCTTTTTGCAGCCCCTTGACACCATCAGCGATTAACTTTGCACCCGTAGTTTCCTTGAAGATGGACTTGACCGGCAGCACTTTCAGCTGTTGCAAGAATGTCCCATAGTGACGCGCAATCGTTGTCTTGCCCGTTCCTGGGTTACCCTCGAATCGAATATTATACGACATAGCTCCACCATCATTCTGCTCCTGCGCAAGCTTTATACGTTGATAGGAGTTGAGAAGTTTGTCCTTGACTGCTTCTAGACCAATCATGTTAAGAATTTCCCGCATGACCTTAGGTGCTTTAGAATCCTTATTTTGAATGCGTTTCCATTGCTCAGCAACAGTGTCTACTTTTTGGGGAGTGGGAACTACTGATGGGGATGCTGCAGCTAGAATAATATTGCGTGCTTGATCAATCCAAGCCTGAGGAAGCTGTTCGTTGCTATATTCAACGAATTTGACAGCTTCTTCTCGTGAAATCATAGGATACTTAGACTGAAGATATAAAGCATTTGCCAAAGAACATAGTGCTTTGCCCAGATGCGTGTCGTTCTTCACTTCCGAGGGTGTAAATTCATAATCACCGGAAGGATCAAGCTCTTTACAAAAGATGAAACGTAGCGCCTGTAGCCCAGGTACCGGGATAATATCTTCCATCTGGTCAAGAAGATTATCCGCGCTGAGGCCCCCCTGTGTCGAATACCGCTCCAACACATCCAAGATAGCACTGTTCGCTTCTACGGGATCGGGCCGAGCAGATACATCTTTCCACGTAGCTTTTGTACTCTTCTTCCGCTCTGTTGCCTCTACTGCATCTCTAGCAGCAGCCTCCGCCTCCTCCTCTTGTTTGGACTTCTTGAGGCTTGCGGTGTTAGCACAAGGAGGAGAGTTTCCGTGTCGCTTGCCCCATTCGGTGACTTTCACGGTGCCAGGGTGATAGCTCCCTTGTTTTGGTCTGGATCGATCTTCTTCCATCCTCTCAAACGAGGAGCTCAGATCAGTTTTATTATCACCCCTGGGTTGCGCATTTAGACACACTTTCATTGAACTTTCAGTAGTATCCACTAGGCAGCAAGACAACTTCTCCAGGACTTTCTTAAGACTCTTGACTTTTAAGTCACCACTTTTATTTTTAGTAACAAATGATGTTCCCAGATCTCGCCTAACATGATCTGCCAGCTCAACGCCAAAACTTGTCTTGTACATGGATGCCAACAACTCTGCTGCAAGTAACTTGTTTTCTGCAAGTAGCAAGTGAACGTTTTTATCGAGTTCAGATGTCATAGCAGGTGCCTCTTTCTTGATAGAAGATTCTTGATTGACTTCAACCGCCTTTTTCTGGGCACTGAGGGATTGTTTCAAAAGTTGCTTCTTCACTAACATAATCTCATGCTCGATCAGTCTGATATCTTCCTGATGAGCCGCATTTCGCTTGACTTCCTCCAGCTGGGCATTAAGCTCATGAAGCTCCTTATCTTTGAGTTCATACTTCTCCTGTAGTGCTGCCTCTTTCTTGATTTGTGCGTCCTCAGCCTTCTTCATCTTCTTACAGCCTTCGCAGTTGTTCAGGTCCTTTCCTTTATGACATGGGCCCGAGCGCGAATGCTTGAGTGGACAAGTCCACTTGATTATCTGCATGCATAGAGGCGGTCTATCTTCGCCACACTTCTTCATCAATCGGTGACCATTGGAGCAAACATCTGAACAAAGCACTGAACACTTCATATCATGGTGATCGAGAGCTGGATGACACTTTTCTGTGCAGACATGCGAGCATGGAAGCATTTTATTACAAACCGCATCACATTTGCATGACCCGACAGGATGGCACTCGAGATAGCACTCATGGCCGCACTCTAGAGGCTTGCTGCACTTCATGTGACAGCCTCCGTTAGGACACATTTTCCCAAAGTCACTGGGCATCTTAATGTATGCTTCGGTCCCATGCAGCTCGCATTTGATTGGAACTCCT
>JACLAB010000294.1_pt1 | contig 12211 bp, 4 predicted proteins | sample 8027921 | NCBI WGS metagenome assembly JACLAB01 (sample SAMN15725117, study PRJNA655200) | protist metagenome | isolation source: fluorescence activated cell sorting (FACS) single amplified genomes of... | place: USA: West Boothbay Harbor, Gulf of Maine | collected 2000-07-19
TGATTATTAAAGAAAGATATTTTCTTTCCTTTGCCTAATTTCTTTTGATATAATTTTTCTAATTGTTTTATCATTACAGCATCTGATGTCATATAATGCATATTCTTTTTATTTAAATGCAAAACTTCTTTACCTTGAGGTGTTAACATACGATCGCTGTAAAAAGACTGATAACCTAATGAATCTCTAGCGTAAAGCCTTACGTAATCTGCCCAAACATCTTTGTAATTATTGTAACGTAAACTGCTTGGAGTTTTAGAAGCTTCTCTGCCTTTATATAAATCGTTAAAATATTTTAATTCTTTTTTACTTGGTTTATAAGACTCCATGTTTTTCATCATAACATCTATTTCATTTTGAGCTTTTAACTTCATTAGATTACGATGATACCCTACGTTTAAGTTTGATTGATAATCTGTAATAGAATCATATGAACGTTTATACGGAGAATTACCTTGAGCTAGAAAAGGACTTTCAAACATTTTAGTTGTACCAAGATTAGAAGAACCTTTCATTGGCTGAGGTGATGATATATCAATAATATCATTAGCGTTTATAAAAGGATTATCTTGCTGCATACGTTTTACTAATCTTTGATATTCAATAGTACTAAGAACTTTTTTTTGTCCAGCTAACCATTTTACTTGTTCGAGTAAAAGTTTTTCATTTGAATTTTTAAAAGAATGATGCATAAAGTTTTCAGCTTTACGTGGTTTAAACATTTCAAATTCATTACTAGATCTATATTTTTCACGAAATTTCTTAGGATCAATTGGCTTTTGACCTTGTTCAATGTTTAATTTAGCATATTCTAATGCTTTTTCTAATTTATATTCATACCTATATCTCAATACGCCTTCTAAACCAACAGTCTCAATTAACTTTTTAGTTTGCTCACGAGCATTTATAACGTCACGTTCAAATGTTTTAAAATCAAACTTACCATTTCGATCATACTTTATGTACTCATTAACATTATTGTATTTAAAATCTTTATCTATAATTGACCAATCAAAACGACTCTCTTTACTTTTAGTGGTAATCCATTGATTTTCAAATTGTTTCCATAGATTTGTTATTTCATTATTTAATTTTTCAAATTTAACTTTATCTATTTTTGGATCTAATTTATCCAATGTTATTTCAAGTTCTCTAAACTTAAAAATATTATCCATATAAAGCTGTTTTTCTGAAGTAGTCAACGACTGATATAACTCATCTGTTTTTGTTCGCTCTAGGTTACTCCTACCCTCGTATTTACCCATACTAGCTTCGGCTTTCTTAAAGTAATTTGCTATACTTCCTACTGGAGACATTGCTACTTTTAAATTTCTATAAACAATGCCTTTACTTGTTTCAATTGGAGCATTTATTATTTTATGATATGTCCCAAACATACCTTTAGCTTGCATTTCTTCATTTACAGTTAAAGGATGCATGTACCAATTCTTTAATTTAAAATCCATTTCTTTATTACTGTTTAAACTTTCTAAATATTTATTTACCATTCGTATACTATTCATATTTAATGTAGTAGCATCTTTAGGTGTATTCATATTATAAGTAAAACCTTCGTACCATTGATTAAAATCTTTTTTCATCTCTGGATGCACATCAATTGCAGACTGAAACTTTTGAATTTCTTTAAGGTCACCTTTAAATAAAGCTAATCCTTCTAAATTCTTGCTACGAATAGCATCGTTTATTTTTGTTGTAAACTCTCTGCCTTCTGCAATAGTAGGTTCATTTTTAACAGCTTCTATATCCGCTTGTTTTATATTTAAGCTGCCTTCCATTTTCATAGCACGATCGTAAATAGTATCCATGCGTTGATAGAATGTTTTTTTAGCAATCATAGGTATCATAGATGAACCATGAATTAACTTGTTGTATTGAGGTTGATTAACATTTCCTTGTAATTGCCTTATAGGACTTAATAACCAATAGTTAAAATAATCTTGTAAAATGCTTTCAGGTAATTTTTGAGAACGTTCTAACTGTGCTAAATCGTTTTGAGTCTTTAATATTTTAGCATCCAAATCATTGTTAATTACGTTTTCTCTTTCTTTTTTATTAGAAAGTTTATCTGCTAATTCTTTTACTTCATAAGCTCGTTCTTTTATTTGAGGAATAAATTCAGAAACACTATTAACATTTTTATTTTGTTTTGCAAACTCTGTTTGTACTTTAACATACTGATCTGCTAATAATTCTATAGTAGCATATTGACCAAGTTCTTTACCAATAAAATCTAATCCTTGTTCAATATCTTTTGTGCCACCTTTAAATAATTCTTCTATTCTTTTAGGTGTTGTAAAAGATAATTCTTTAGAAATAATTTTGTAAAAATTTTGTAATTCTTTAGAAGTTATATTTTCTCTTATTTCAAATTTACCTTTACCAACATTTTTAAATAAACCATTTGTAGATAATATATTATTATATAATATTTTATGTGCATTTTGCAAATTTTTAAACTCATAAGATTCTTTGTCAAAACCTAAACGTTGCATTAAAAGTTGTATTTTAGGATTTGTAGAATCAATACCTTTTGTTTTTTCTAATATTCTATTTGATGAGTCTACTAATTCTAAAGCTTCAAATAAAGTAGGAGCTTTACGATTACCTTGATTGTCAAATATTTTTTGATGAGGTTTTACATTATCATTAGATATTTTTAATGCTTCAAATGCAGTGCCTTTAGCCATCTTCATAAAGTCTGTATATTTAATAAACTTTTGATTGTTTACTTCAAATACAGAATTAAACAAAGTATCTCTGTATGTATTGTATGCTTTTAAATTAGGATCTTTACTGGCATCCGCTGATACGTTAACAATCTTAGTACCTAAATCTAAAAAATGTCTATGAGCACTTATGCTTGGATCAGGTGATTGAGTCCGTAACGTTACTTTATGCTTACCAAAAGAAACCCTACCGCCATTTGCTTGTACATAATCATACATGTTTTGCATAGCAATTTTTGCTGATAACCCATACCCTAAACCTTGTTTACCTGTAGCAGAATTTCTTGCTGCTTCAAAACGAAAACTAGGTGAAAACATCATAGCTTTATTGTTATTATAATCTTTAACCGATATTTCAGGTAAGTTTCCTTCAAACATTTTGTCTATCATTAATTGATAATTTGACTTAGAACCATCTTTATTATACCAATGATCACGTTCTTTAGATACATTTTCAAAATGGCTTATAACTTCTTTGTTTATGTTCTGAAATATTTTAATGCTGTCTGCATCTTTGTCTGCTCCACCAAGATAAACGTTGTCTTTGTGATGCGTGAAAGAACCTGCTCCTTTTTGATTTGTAAAACCCACAAAGCGTAATTTGCGTGTCCCAGACATTGAGTCAGCTGGTGTACGAATAGCAAGCAAAGTAAAAACGTCATTCCATTCTGCCTTAGTTGGAGTTTTAACTTCTTTAGGCATGGTTTGTTTCCCAGTATACATATCCCAAACTTCGCCAAGAGTGTATTTTTTGTCGAACAATACCACAGGCATTTCTCGAAAACCGTTGTCAAGATACAATTCTCCTTCTCTTAATTTTCTAGTTTTTTTAGCTGGATCTATGTCAGCATAGTTTAACATTTCAGGTCTATAGCCTTTTAACCAAGACTTACCAGCAGTTTCAATATGAGGATTAGCCATACGTTTTGTTACGTATTTACGCAATGCGTTAAAATAACTATTTTTATTAAACGTCATAGAATGTTTTGCTACAAACGTTCCTTCTAATGCATTGGCTAATAATCTATTTACATCGTGATATTCTTTAAATGCAGAGTCTGAATCATACTCAAAAGATTCGTTTGCAGTTTTTTCAAACTCTCCTTTTAAATCTAACTTCATTAACCTATCAGATAAAAACTTGCCTATTGGAGTATCAGGCTCTACTGTTAATTTTTCTAATACAAAATCTAAAGGTAATTCTTCTAACCTTAATTCTGCTTTTTCGTATTCTTTAGAAAACTCTTTTATGTCTTTACTTGTTTTAAAATTATCTACAATCTTAATGCTTTTTTCTGTACCATTTATAGAAGGCATTAAAACGTTTTTTATATAAGCATCAGAAAAACCTTTTGCTTGTTGTTCATTTGCTTGACTCCAAAATTGCATAGGTAAACCAGTACCTTTACGAGTATCTTTGTAAGTGTTTTCATATGTACCAGAACTAATCTGCAAGGTATCAATAGGAACTTCTATTACATTTAATTTATTAGAAGAATACTTTCCGTTTTTATAAGACAGTTCAGACATTTCATTGCTACCACGTAACTTTGCAGAACTTTCAGACATAACTACATGAATATTATTTGCTGTCATCCATTCATTTAAATTAGGAAATGCTTCTTGTCCATTAGACTTTGTTGCTAAAAAACCTTTGTTTGTTTTAGCTGCAATAACTGGTTTAAAATGTCCTGTATTGTTAACGTCTCTGCCCATAGCTTTTAGAGAAGCGTTTGTAACATCAGAACGAAATTCCATTAATCCATCTACATCAGAATCACCTGTTGTATTTTTATCTTTAATAATAATTGTATTTAATTTTTTACCTTCACTTGTACCCTCTACATTTTTAAAGCTAGATGCAACCATAGGAGTCATTCGATTACCCATTAGAGTAATTCTTTTGTTTAAATCAGCAACACTTTTACCATAATTAAGATTTGGATCAAGCATGATATAAGCTTGCTCTATAGGTAGATTATTCATTTCTGATAAATTTACTACATTAGAAATCCATTTACGTTCATGTAAACGTTCTACTTCTGGAGTGTCACCTAATAATTCTTTTTCTTTTACTAAAGATCGTTTATACGTTAACTCTAATTCAGGTTTTGATATAAAATTACCATTACTCAATATACTAAATACTTCGTCTATAGTTTTACCACCATCTCTAAACTTACTAGTCATTACAAAATCTTTGTCTTTTACTCCACTAATAATATAACGACCTTGCTCACTTAATGAATCTTGAACTAAACGAAGTTCGTTGGGAGACAATGAATATTCTATGTTTCCTTTAACAAGACTTTGATCCATTATCTTAACTGCTTCTTTTATACCAGCATTTTCTTTTATTACATGAGTCATTAACTGCACTTCAGATTCAGGAACTAAATATTGTATAGGCATACGTTCATATTTTTCACCTATAGAAACATCTCCAACTTTATCGCTTGTTATTTTACGATAAGATGTAAGCTTATTATCAGATAAAGTAACTAAGTCTTGAGGTTGTAAAGGTTGTACTCTATTACGATACCAACTACGCATTTCAGAATTACGATCTTTTGCTACTTGGTTTCCATATTTTGTTTTTATAGAATCCATAAACACTTCTACATCAGCAACATTATCTTTAATAGATACTTCTGCTTGTTCGTTGATAAACTTACCTATTTCACTTGTTGTACCAAGTTTCTTATCTACTTTATTTATTTTGCTAGATAGATCTTTTATATTAACAAATTCTTTTTCTACATTGTCTATCCTGTCTAATCTAGCATCATTTACAATAGAGTTATTAATTATCGTAGCATTTTCTATAACACCACGTTCAGCTGTATAAACTTCTGCTGCTTTAGTTCTATAGTAATCCTGTATATCTTTTTCTGTGTATTCAATTTTATTTTTTTCAAAATGTTTAATAGCTGCTTGTCTAAATAAAGGATTTTTATTTGTACGCTTTGCCCAAGTCTCAAGATATTGTAAAGCAGCTCCTGTGCTACCTCCATGCCCTTCAGAATTAGATTCTTTTGTCATAGGGTGTTCACGAAGAATATACTCTTGTGCATCTTTACTTACTTTATTCCAATCTTCAGATTTCTCAGGTCTAAATATTTCTTCAGACTGTCTATTTTGATTTATCCATTTACCAGCTTCTGTTTCTTTAGCTGGTCTAGTATTATAACCAAAAAATCCACCTAATAAATATTCATAAATTTGCATTTCTGTAGGATCATTACGAAGCGTAGAAGGTACTCCCATAAATGCACTAGCAACTCCAGCACGTAATAATTTATTAGCTTTATCTACTTGTTGAACGTTTCCTTTGTAAAGATTACCTAGAGATACAAAATTACCAATACCACCAAATGCTCCCCCTGCGATAGCTCCACCAATATAAGAATCAACAATAGCATCTTGACCTTTCCATATATTGCTTATAGCACTAGCAGATGCTAATCCTAAAGCTTCTTCTGTAATAGCTCTAGTGCGTGAGCCTTGTTTTAAAAAGTCTAATGCATCCGCACCACTTTTAGATAATCCTTTATCAAATAATTTCTTAGTAGCTCTAGAGCCAACCATAGGTAAAGCAATTTTATCTAAAGCATCTATACTATCCATTACTCCACGAGTAATTGTACCTCCTAAAACTTCACTGGTTTTTTTACCAGTAACTTTAGCGGCAACTTTAGCTAAACCAACAACTGGTGCTTTTAATATAGCTGGAGCAAATCCTGCTAAGTGACCAAGTTGTCTAAAGATTGCCTCTCCTGTGTTACGAGGTTCTTTAGGAATAAGATCAAAAGTAGTGAGACCTTCAATAAAACCAGCTTGTGCTTGTTGTAATCCTCGCTGTAGACTAAACTCGCTTTGACTTCTTTTAAAATTTATTTCATTTTGTTCAGCTAGACTTTCCAACTCATCAAGTTGGTCGTCATTAAACATAGTAGGATTAGTTTTATAAGTTCGTATTAAGTTTTGAACTTTTAAAGCTTCATAAGGAGATGCCATTATTTATAATAAATTTAATAAACTTGTATATGTTCTACCAGCATCTGTTCTAGAAAAATCTTTTAAACCTACTTCGCCTCCCATAGGGTAACCTTGACTAGATCTACTTCCCATAGGAATAGGTTGACCTGAAGTATAATTTAAAGGAAATCTATTTCTACGTATTTGTCTATTTGTTTGACCTGATAATAAACGTTGACCTTCACCAAGTTGTAAAGGTTGATTGCCTTCACCAAGCTGCAAAACTCTATCCCTAACACTTGAAACAGGATTGCTTTGAGTTCCTCCCATTCTTGATCGAATGTTATTAAAAACATTTGAAGCTCCTTTAGACAACCCACGAGCACCTTTTACTGCTAAACCACCACTAACTGCACCACCAACTAAATTACCTAGTAATTCTGCACCAGTATTATTAGCACCATACACAGATTCACCTCGTGTTTCTGGTCTTAATGAATTTGGCAATAAACCAAACGTAGCTGCTTCACCTAATCCGTACAAAGCAGTACGTACAGGCTTACTACCACGTTTAAAATCCATACCCATTTGTCTAGACAATGTAGCTACTACTTCTGCTTGTTCATCACTATACTTGTTAGGATTTTGATTATATTCTGAAATTAATCTTCTTACTATATCTGGATTCATAATATTACCTTAGTAGTTTCTATTAATCATTACTTGATTTAAAAAATTATCAGGATCTTGTTGTCTAGTTTGTTGAATGTAAGGAGTAGGTAAAACAATATCAGGATTAGTATCTTTATATATATTATAGCTTTGATTATTAGCAGCATTTACAGCTGTATTTAAACCACTATCTCTAGCTCCTCTTTCTTCTGGAGTACCTAAATTACCATCTATTAAACCAAAAGTAAGATTATCAACTCCTTCATAAAGAGGTTGTAAAAAGTTATAAGCACCAGTTGCTAATTGATTTAAAAAACTACCGCCTCCTGTTTGGGTTTGATTAAATCGTTTTTGTGCTTCATCTACATTCTCTTCATTTAATAAATTTAGTTTTTCTTGGTCTGATATAGCTTTAGTAGTAGCTGTAGTTACATCATAGTCTTTTTTAGCACGTGCTTCTTGTGCTCTTCTAATAGCATCTAATTCTAATTGTGATTTAATACTTGCATCTTGACCTGTTCTTCTAAATGTTAAATCATCATCAAATTGTCTTTGATTTTGATTAAGTGTTTTGTCTTGCATGAATTCAGAAGAATCAAGTCTTCTTTGTTGTAATTCAAAATCTGATATTATTTTTCTTTCCTGCATAGCTCTTTGATTTCTCATACGTACTGCATCTAAAAGATTACGAGCTGTATTCTGCCCAAAATCATATCCAGTGTATGCTGTTTGCATTTGTGGTACTGATATAGCCATTATGTTGCCCTCCTAAAGTTTATATTTGTTTTTAAATTTAAATTAAGTATAATAAGGAGCTGGATTTATTCCAGTAGGCATTTGACCTGTTGAATTACCTCCACCTCCAAACATTCCTGCTAGACCTGCTGGGTTTCCTAATGCCGCTGAGCCAAGACCTCCTACTAGACCTAACATTGAATTTGCCCAAGCTCCTTGAGCGTTTTGATTTTGAACGTCTTGATTGTAGTTAGCTGTTCTAACATATTGTTCATATGTATTTTGTGCATCTGTATTATATTGATCGTTTTGTAATTGTCTACTGTCTATTTGTGAACCAAATTGACCAGCTTGTCCATATGCTCCTGCTTGTTGTCCGTATGCTCCCATAGCCATGTTACCAAACCCTTGAGCTGCATTTTGATTTTGATTTAAAATACTTCCCATTCCTTGGCGAACTTGTTCACCTGATCTATTTAAGTTTGCTGCTCCTAATAAGTTAGCCATACCACCATTACCCATACCTCTAGAAGCCAGAGATTGATTCATGTTTCTATTTGTTTGAGCATTAACATCGCCTATTTGATTTCTTAATTGACCAAACTGTCTTTGATTCATAGCAGAATTTGGATTAAGCATATCTTGATATGTCTGAGTAAACTGTCCACCTAAAGATCCAAGTCTTCCAGCAGTACTATTTAAATTATTAATAGATGCTAACATATTAGGATTAGCATTATATTCAGATTGTTGAAGATTGTAACCAAAATTTTGATCTAGTGTTTGTGGCTTACCTAAAATATCTAAAAATCCCATAACTACCTCTACTTATTTTTGTTTAAATTCTGTTTTAACAAAAGACCAACCTTCTTTAGTCTTTCCTTGTATTTCATATGTACCGTCTGATTCTTTTACTAGCCTTAAATCGCCTTCTTTACCTATATAATTATCTATGTTTGTAGAAACATTGCCTTTATTAACAGCATTTATAAGTTCATTAAGATCATCATATATTTTTAATATAACTCTATTAAGTTGTGCATCATCTATTCTTGGTGCTCTTTTTTTAGAAATAGACATTATGATTTAGATAATAAAATGTGTCTTCTAAACACAGTACCAATAGCATCTACAGAACTTGTTTGAGCTGTAAACTGTATTTGTAAATGTTTAGATCTTGTGTTGTTTAAATTAATATCTGTTAAGCCTGTTATAGAAGTCATAGATAATTGTGCATCACTATCTTTGTATGCATAAATACCACCACTAGAATTATTGTTTAAAGCTCCTGTAGGTGTACCTACTATATTTAAATTTTTAAAACTTTTATCTCCTGTGTTCTGCCTCATATTTAACTTTTTACTTTTCCAATCCCATGAACGTTTATTACTTGCATGTCCAAGGTAATGAACAAGATTAGTTCCATTACTTACAAGCATCTCACCTTCTTTCCCTATTACAGCTGATTGAGGTATAGTGCTTGCATGAAACTTCCAAAGATCCCATCGCTTACGAAGTATATTATATGACCAAGAATAATAACTACTACTTATTCTAAAAAATACAATGTATGATTTTCTAAAGGAATCAAAAGTAATAACAGGTTTATATGTAGTATTCCTATTTTCCCACGCATACGTATCACCACGTAGAATAGAATCTCCTATAGCTATAGGCTGTTTGCCATTATGTAAATAAATATTATTTTTATCAGCAAAACACATTCCATAATCATTTACAAATATAGACTGTTGACTTATACAGCCTTTACCTTCAATTATATCTTCTATATATAAATTGTTAGGTTCTATCTGATACATATTGTTTTCATCAAAAGCATAGATCCTGCCATTAAAACTAGCTAATGCTGTAGGGGTTGTAGGTAAAGATAAAAAATCTTCTAAGTAATTGTACTGATCAAAATTATAAGGCTTAGATTTATAGATGTAATTAGTATAATCTTCTAAGTCTTTTTGATACACGTTTCCAATAAACATTTGATTGTTTAATTGAGTGCTTACAGAGTAATTAGGTGTTATGTTTGTTATTACTTCAGATAAACCTGTCCTTGCTTCGTAACTAGCACCAGCTACATTAATATCACGTATGGTTTTTTGTCTATAATTACTCCAAGGACTAGATGCAGATATAGAGGCAAAAGAAGAGTTAAGTCTATAACTTTCTACTAACCTATAAAATCCTTCAGGTTCACTAAATTCACTACTTGAATCAGCATGAGCTCTGTATAAATTAACGTGAGATATTCTTTTGTTAAACGATCCTAAATTTTTTAATTGTATTTTTATGTCTACAGGCCTACCATCTCCAGCAAATATATCATTGTCTACTTTAAACTCATCGCTTAAAGGAGTTTCTTGATACCCATCATAAAGAAAAGACACTTTGTAAAAATAAGAATAATCAGCAGTTTCAAAACCAGTTCTTGCTCCAGATGCCCATACTGAACCACTATGTCCATAATCAATATCAGAACTTGAAAATTCTAAATTTACATTTGTTTCTAAAGCTTGAGTTAAACTGTCTATTGCACTTCCTCGTAACATTTGACCATTGCTAGATCCAGAAAAACCAATAACTTTATTAGATATATTAAAAACACAACCACTCGCTAATTGTAATGTTGTATTAGAACCCATATCTATATTGTTTCCGTTTGAAGCTGAATCCATATCAATCATAGTTCCATCATTTACAGTACTAGTAGTACCAGAAGTAGATCCGTAACTAATTATAATTTTACCGCCTTGTTTTGCACTGAATGAAAACATTGTATTAGCAAAATTATTTAAATAATCATTTGCACTTTCTAGTTTATATATTTTACTATTGGTTCCATTTGTAGGACTTTGACTAGTTGATGTAGCTTTAACTGCAAACAGTATAGTTCTATATTCAGCAGTATTTCCAGAACTGCTTCCAAATCTATGATATACACTAGCACTAGCTGAAGCGGTTGAACGCACAACAACACCCCAACCAATATATCCTGTATTTCCAATATCCATTAAGCATGTTTTTCCAGAAACAAAATGAACATCTAAAGCAGCACCGTCATGTTCATTTGCGGCTAACCATTCTCCTTGTTGGTTATTAGCTGGATCATCTGAATCTCCTGAGAATGGAGTTCGTGTAGTTGGTGTTTGAGAACTTGCTCCTGCTACTAAGTCTGCTATAGGTTCATTTTTTAAAATAGCTGCTGTAGTAGAACTATCAGAATAAATATTAAACCATAAATAAGAACCCATTTCTAATATATCTGAATATTTAACATTATGTGCAATAGCTACTGAAAATTCAGAAATTATATCATCAGCATCACAAACATGAATATTTGTAGAAGAACCAACTACATCTAATATCCACATTCCACCATTAGCACGTGCTGATATACCTTGGGTTTTGCTAAATATTTGATCAGACTTTTCAATAAATTTTGGGGTATCAGAATTTGAAAATTTATAAACATACTGACCTTGCCATTCAATACCATAAATAAAACTTCCTATTTCTATAAATTGATATATATCAGGAAACGCAGAAGGATCAGCTAATTCAGCATCTGCTAGTTGTAATCCAGAATACGTAGTTCCAAATTGACTATGTTTAATATGCCCTGCCCATAAAGGTTTATCTGTTTCAGCGGATCCCATACCAATATGAACTTCTTTATTATTAACCTGCATAGTAGGAGTAACGCTGTTACTTTCTGCTGTACTAGATAAAGCAGAAGCTTGTCCATCAACTGGTTGACCATTGTCAACTCTTGTTATTTTTTTAATTTTAGTATCGCTATCATCAAAATAAATTAAATCTCTTTTTCCACTATTATTTATAATAGCCATAGAAATAGCATTTACTGTATAGTCTGTATATGTTCCACCAGAAGCAGCATTAGATAAATAAGAAACATTATTATCTTCAGGTACACCTTGGAGCACACCATCTTGTGTAGTAGGATCTATATTTAAACTATAAGAAGCTGCATCATCAGGTATATCACGTTCACTAGGTGTTGTAATTGTACCAGTTATAAATTGAGATATTTCGTGTAATTCTTT
>JACLAB010011473.1_pt1 | contig 12200 bp, 4 predicted proteins | sample 8027921 | NCBI WGS metagenome assembly JACLAB01 (sample SAMN15725117, study PRJNA655200) | protist metagenome | isolation source: fluorescence activated cell sorting (FACS) single amplified genomes of... | place: USA: West Boothbay Harbor, Gulf of Maine | collected 2000-07-19
AGAAGTTCGAGGAGTTGAGGTTGTTGTGGGGAATGGATGCGCACTCGTACAGGAGTGCGTTCGCGATTCCGGATGTAAGGACGGTTTGTGATGACGTACAGACTCAGAACGGCGAGATCCGCGGGAACATGCGCACGGAAACTGGGAAGTTGGAGGCGACGTCGACGTCGTTGCGGGTGATTTCGCAGGCGCTCGCGAGCGGCAAGTCGAGGAGTTGGTTCTTTTGTAGCGAAGACGGCACACTGCTGGTGAAGACGTGCAACGTAGCGGAAAAACGGACGCTACTGAAAATGTTGCCTGAATACACTGAGTACGTGAGAGAAAACAGCACGGTGAGCATGCTGCCGCAATTTTATGGATTGTACACGATTAAATTCAACGGCACGCGGCCGTTGTCCTTCATCGTAATGAATTATTGGTTCGCGTCGACGAAAATCATTCAGAAGAGGTTTGATCTCAAAGGTAGCACGTTCGGTCGGCGCGCAAGCGCGCGCGAGCTCGCCAAGGGCTCGGTGTGTATTTATAAAGACAACGATTTTCGCGAGGAGGACGCCGTGCACACGCGACATTCGCAAAATATTTGCGACGTATTGAAGAAGGACAGCGAGTTTCTTGCCAAGAGAAATCTCATAGACTATTCACTAGTATTCGGCGAGTACCAAGCGGTGACGCCAACAGATATTTTCGAGGCTAACAAGGCGTTTGAAGAGTTTGAGACGGATCATGCGGATTGGAAGGACCAGCGCGCCGCCGCCGTCGCCGTCGCCGAATCCGACGAAGGCAAGAGCGACACGAATAGCTTGGCGGACAGCGATGCCGTATCCGAAAAAAGCGAAGAGTTCTTGATGTTGGAAAAAGCCTCGATGTTCACTCCATTCTTGCACGACGTCGCGCGCTTGAACCAGTTGCGCATGGTGAACAAACCCAAGGGCGCGGTGTTTTGCGGCATCATCGACATCTTGACTGAGTGGGGACCGAGGAAGAAGTTGGAGCGATTTTTCACCAGCCAAATTTGCTGCGGTCGGGACGTTTCGTGTCAACGACCCGATGTCTACGCGAAGCGATTCAGCGCTTTCATGAAACAGAATGTCTTCCTCCCCGCGATTAAGCGCGCTACTGCAGACGACGTCGGGTTCACGCTCGCGGAGCGCTGAGAGTAACGCCATGTTTCGGAAAATCGAACTCGGCATCGTGTGACGACCATACCGCACAACGCCGACCACCCAAAATGCCGAAAGACAATCGCGGCCTAAGCGGCGTTCGCGCCACGGCCGTCTTCCTACTGCTCCGCGCGTGGTACTGCGAAGCCGCGCGTCCGCTGCGTCCGTACGAAGCGCCGCTGGTCGCGCCTTTCGTCGCGCCGGAGGCGTTGATCAAATGGCAACCCGCGGAGTGGTCCATCGCGCTCGCCCCGTCGTCCGAAGATCCATACGTTCCATCGACGAACGCCGACGACGCCATCGTCGACGAATCACTCGATCTCACCGACGAATCGCTCGATCTCACCGACGTTCAGACGCTTCATTTGCTTAGTAATCCGTTGTTTGGTGAAGCTGAACCCGCGCGTGAGCGCACCGGCGGCGTCGTCCACGGCGTCTCGCGCGAGTTTGTTGATCAGCTTCAGTCCTTTGTTGCTTTTCGTGCGTTTGGGTGCGGCGTTCGCGGGCGCGCGGGCGCGTTCGGCAGATTGCGAACGTGCGGCGGAATGGTCGTTTGCGTGCGCGTCCTCGGGCGCCATCGCGGCGAACGCGCGCGCGCGAGGCGCGATGTGAGGTGCGCGATCGGTTGTGGAGTGCAGCCGGAGATTTTCCAGCGGGACGCGTTCGCGACGGAGGGCGGCGGCGATGGGCTACGATAGGTGTGGATTAATAACGTGTGCGATGATGACGCGATTTAACGGGAAGGGAAGCCGCTGCCGAAGGCGCTGGCCATGCGACGGTGTTGACTACCGCTCGAGACGTCGTTGACGAGGACGTGTCGGAAGTGGGATTCGCCCGTGCGCAAAGCCGTGATGGCGGTGTTGATCTCGCTGAGCGGACTCACGGCGACGGAGGCGCCGATCTTGTGTCGGGCGCAGAATTCGAGCATTTGAATCATGTCCTTTTTGCCCCCGGTGTTACTCGTTGTGATGTTGTTCATGGTGAAGCCGAGAGTGAAGACGTCGGCTTGGATGGGAGGGCACATGCCGACGAAACAAATCGTCCCACGCGGGCGTAACAAGGGGAAAAACTTCGCGAAGTCCACCTCTTTATTCGTGGCGATGGTGACTAGGATGAAGTCGAGCGATGAGGCGGCGGCATCCATCTCTTCTTGGTTGGTGTGCACCAAAAAGCGCGACGCGCCGTGCGACAGGGCGTCGGCGCGCTTCGACGCCGAAGACGAAATCGCGGTGACTTCTCGACCGAGCGCCTTGGCGAACTTGATGGCCATGTGACCGAGTCCACCGAGGCCGAGAATGCCGACGCGATCGCTAGACTTCGTTTGCTCGTTCAAAGGCGTCCAAACGGTTTGGCCACCGCATAGCAACGGCGCGACTTCCGCGGAAGACAGCGCGTCTGGGATTTTGTAGCAGAATTGTGAGTCGTTTATGCGCATGCGATCGGCGAAACCACCTTTGTTACCTTCGCAGCATGTACAACCGACACTAGAGCACAGCTGCTCATCGCCTCGCGCGCACCACTCGCAATCGTGGCAAGACGAGCTCTGCCACCCGACGCCAACGCGTTGACCGGCTTTTAGCGTCGTCACCGCCGTGCCAACTTGGGTGACCGTACCCACGACTTCGTGTCCGCAAACTTGCGGCCACACCGCATATTCACCATAGTCACCCACGATCAAGTGATCATCACTTCCGCACAAGCCGCAGTACTCGACCTTCACCTCGACAGACGTCGGGGTCATGTCTGGGAGGCGATACTTGAACGGAACCAAATCTTCGCCTTGCGCCAACGCGGCGAAGCCGATGGTGGTGTCTTTGTCGTCATTTTGAAGTTCGCTGTAGAGTTCGAGAATTAGCGCACCGACGAGGTTCTTACCCCACGCTTCGTCCACGGAGAAGAGCGCATCTGACGCCGCCTGCGAGTTGAAGTGCTCACCCTCCGCTCTGAGTTCGACTTCCATGGAATCAATCGTCAGGAGCGCGCGCTGAAGGATCGTGTTGCCTTCGGCGGCGCCAGCCTTAACTGCATTGAGCCAGCCATCGTAGCTGCACAGCTGCAACGCGTACTCCTTGGAGAGCCATTCGTAAAGTTGAGAAAACGGCATCAGTTTACCCTTTACTTCACGCGCGACGCCGTCAAACGCATAACGATCGACTTGGCCGGATAATGAGATTGACGTGAGCATCTTCACGCAATCATCGACGCACAAGATACTAACAGCCCACTCGGTACGTGGGAAGAAACCTGTCGCGAGGCAGGCGCGGAGGAAGATGACGATGTAGTCATCGTCAGGCGCGAGCGAACCGACGGCACGAGAAATACCGATGTCACCAAACAATAAAACGGCCGACTCAACGCCAACTTCTTTCTGCGCGCGCTCGCATAGCATCTCCGCGACCTCTTTACTTCGTCGGTATCCCGTTGAAACTTCACCCGGAAGCGGATACTGCGTGGAAATGAGAACGTGTCTAGCGCCGGCGCGCGACGCGATCTCGAGCCCGTTGAACGTTCCTCCGACGTTTACCTTTTCTAACGCTGAATAAGACTTCACCATATTGACTTCCGCGCCACCGCTGATGACAACGTCAATCACTTCCAAAACTGGCGCGAGCGTGGCTTCGGGTATATCGTACAACGGCATTGACATGTCACCACACATGAACGTTGTCTTTTGCGTTATTTGATCGGTAAACGTGAGCCCGCGCTTACGGAAGACATCGAGCACGCGATTTTGCGCCGCAAACTTGTCTTTTGCGCGCACGATAGCGTAAATCTGATCAATTTCATCGCTTGCGGCGAGTTCTTGAAGCAAGTACGCACCAAGAAAACCAGTAGCGCCGGTAAGGAGAATATTCTTCTTGCCCGCCGCAGTATTCTTCTTTGGCGCTCGCTTGAACTCGGAAAAGTCATACTTTGCGACTTCGACCTCGGGCTCAAACTTGGCGTTTTTATAATCTTCCATAAGTAGGGCCATCTCAGCCAGCGTCGGCTTGGCGATGACTTCGGGAACCGTCAAACTCACCCCCCATTTCTTCGAAAGTGCCGCCGCAAGCTCAACAAATTTCAAGCTTCCGCCGTAGTCGAAAAAGCTCTCCGTCGCCGCGAAGTTCTTCTCCGGTTGATCTAACACTTGGCGCCACACCTCCACGACCTCATTTTGCTTTGTAGTCAGTTGCACTTCGTTACTATCGGTGATTTTGTCCAGCCTATCGACATCAAGCTTGACCACTTTACCAGAGGTAGCTGTGGACACTTTGTTGCCGAGGTCGTAAAACGTCGACGGAATCATGTAGTGCGGCACGTGCGCTGCCATGTGTGCCCGCAATTCGCTCTCCTTCGCTCGCGCACCGTTGTTGAAGGAGATAGCAGCGACGAGTTGCTGGTCAATGTCAGACTGTCCGATCGTGCTCACGATGGCCTGTTTAATCACTGGCATCTTGAGCATGACGTCTTGTACCATGACCGGCGAAACCTTGAAGCCACGAATCTTGACGTATGCCGACTTTTGACGAGATTCAAAAGTCAACCTGTTGCGACCTAACCAACGAACGAGATCGCCAGTTGGATACCACTCGCTTTCGATCTTCGCGTAACCGTTATCCGTGTAGAAGCCAACGAGCAAACCACTCTTTTTAACGTGAAGCTGGCCGACGGTGCCGCGAACAGCTGGCTTGCCGTCATCCGTCAACACGCGCGCTTGCGTGCCCTCACGCAGGAAGAACGCTCCACCGTAATCAGATATCGCCAAATCACCCGTTTCGTTCGTGCTGTACACGTCAATCAAACGCGTACGGGTGAGACGCTCGGCGAGAAGCATACGAGTCTCTCTTCGCACGCGTTCACCGGTCAATAAAATTGTGTGCACGTCTTGCATCCCTTCGGAGAACTCTTGCGGCGTGCAGTGCAACAAACAGCTCTCCAGGATACTCGGACTGAGGTAAAGCATGGTCATTTTTTGACTTCGCACATACGAAATCAACTCTCGGGGCTTGAGGAAGAAATCGTTCGGGATGACGCTCAGCGTGCGACCAGCGAGGAGCGGAATGAAGAAGTAATAATAGACCCAAAAGCTCCCCATGACATCGTCGCCACGCATGTGTGGCCCAATGACCGATTGCGAGTCCGTCAGCGCGGATTGTGGACAGCACAGAATTTTACTCACACCAGTAGTGCCACTGGTGAGTACGGAGAACCCGGGGGCATCGGGAGTGTCAGGACGCGTCAGCGCCGGATGAAGCTCGCCGCTCAAGTCGACGTCGTACTCCATGTCCTCGACGACCACGACCAAGTCTCTGTACGCGGTGGGTACGAACTGCACGAGATCACGAGAAGTTATTATGACTTTCGACTCGTTCAAACGCAACACGCGTTCGAGGTCGGTGTCGCGATACCACGCGGGGATTTCGCAAAACACAGATTCACACAAGAGTGAACCCATGGCGCACCACACCGACGCCGCGGAGGCTTGCACAAACAAACCCACACGAGAGTTCAGCGCACCGCGTTCGGTGAGCATATATGCGACGTGATACGCACGCGAGTACACTTCTTTCATCGTGTACGTACTCGTCGCATCTGTAACGCAAGGTTTGTCGGAGCGAGCGTCTTGCAACGCCGTCGCCAAACCCGAGCGCCAGTGCGTCGCCGCCGACGTCGTCGTCGAGGCTAACGCGTTCACATCCGCCATCTCCTTCGCACTTTTGCTTTGTGCCGTTTCGATGTCGACTAAAATACTCTGTAAAACTTCGTCCATGCTGGTTTGATCCTTGAGCGAATCTTCTGGGACCCAGCTGTGCTCGAATCCTTCGGGTCGAACGCGATGCGCCGAAGCGTCGACGAGAACTATGCGTACGATGCACAAAGTTCCGTCCTTCTGCGCACGCTCGCGCAGTGCCTCGGCCATGTGCAGCGTGGGTCCGTGTGCGCCCACTAGAACGATCGGGTCGTCGAAAATATACGGGCATTTATTCATCGCCTGATCAACTTCGCTCGGCTTGAACTCGTACAAGTTGACGCCGCTCAGACGCGCGGCGGCAAGACGAGGGAACATATCCATAGCGCCTTCATCCGATGCGCACACGACGACGGAGAAACGATGCGTCGGATTCGTGAGCTGGCGTAAGATCGGCCAACGCTTGGAAGTTTCTTTGCGCTCCCACCCTATGGCGTCGTAATACGGTTGTTGCTTCGCCGCATCGACGCAGAGTTCCGGCGGTACGTTTTGCATCGGTGCCTTGTCGACAGCTTTGAACTCGCTCGATCTCGCCGCATCGTCGTGCCAACCGCGAAATTTGATCCACGTTGACAACTCTGCGGGCTTCCATGACAACATCGAACTCTCAAAGTTCACGTTTGCCAGCGAACACATCTCTTGGAGCGTCTCCTCTGGTCGCGACAGCAAATCCGCGTCAGCGTCGACGACCATAACCTTGGCATTGATACGCTTCAACGCGTTTACGATACCAAAAGCTTCCGCAAATCCAGCCTCAGATGGATCATAATAGCAGCTCCCTTCCTTGTGTTCAATGGAGACGCGATAAAATGACTCTATCGTTTCCGTCGGTTGTCGAATCAACACCACGTGCGTGAACCGTTTTAACCAGCTCGACTTCATTTGCTTCAAGTCAAAGTAACACGACAGCTCTTTGGAGAAGAAGAATGGACGTCCTTGCGCGGAGTAATCCGCCGTCATCACCTCTAACATCGTCGCATAGCTGCATCCACTGCTCGCGACATGATGTTCAGATTGTCCACTGACAATCTTGGCGTAATTTTCCGGATTATTCTCCTTCAAGCACGGCTCCGTGAGTAACTCGTGCATGACCATCGCCTCGGAGTGCATAGAGAACGAGCGTTCGAGCGCGGTGCCGCGCGATCGAGTCACCGCCCAAACGATCAGGCGCTTTTCGTTGTGCGAAGCGTGCGGAGAAGTGCTAGCGATGGACATCGGATACGAGCTCCCTTGCGCCGTGCACCACGCACACATACCGTTCTTTAGCACCAAGGCGTCGGCGCACCCGGCGCGCGTGAGCGCTGACGCCACCATCGGCGCCGCGTCGACGCCCCCCGAACCGACCACGGCCACGGGCATGGACAGGTCCAACCCCGCGCCCTCGAATATTTCTCGCAAGTTTTCGTCCGCGACGTCGAACAACCGCGTGTACGGTAAATTCTTCGCCCCCGGAATGTGCCCTTCGCGGAAGCCCTCGAACTGAATCGCTCGATCCTGAATCCGAACGTACGCCGCGTCTCTCGCCCCTCCCGCGAACACCTCCGACTGTCGGCAATCCAGCACTTGCAACCGCTGCGTGCTCAAGTTCGTCAACAAATCTTTCGCGTCGACGAATCCCGATTTCTTCCCCTCGCGCGTTCCGTTCGATCCGTCTTCGTCGTACTCCGCCGTCGCCCGCTCGCGCATCGTCTCCGCCCCGACCTCCGTCTCGTAGCCTTCCGCCTTCCACGCCTCCATCCCTCCCTTGAGCACCATCACCCGTCCTCGATGTCCATATTCCAAGAACGCGAACGCACACGCCTCCGCCGCGCAAGACGCGCCGTTTTTCGCGTATATCGCCACGTCTCGCGTCTTCGTCGCCCCGAGTCCGCCGCCGACGCCTCGCGCGAACGCTTCCCGCGGCGGGAACGCCTGCGGCAGCGGCGAAGACAGGTCGCACACCTCGTCGTGATCATAAAACGTCGCGTTCGGGATGCGCTCGCTCTCGTGCGCCGCGCGCGCGCGCTCGACGTCGTTCGCGCTCGCCCAGCTCGCGTCGACGATGATGATGTCACCCGACGTCGACAGTTTTCGCAGCGTTGACGCGTCGACGTACTCCATGTCGTCCCGATCTCACCGTCGACGAGCGCGAACTTACGATTTCTTCGCGATCGCGACGCGCGGGGGCGCGACAGGCGTCGCGCGCGCGAGCGGCGTCGCGATGTGATGGCGATCGCCGAGATTAGATGGCATCTTTTTCAAGCGAAAACCGGCCAAATCCGCACTCGGTGACGCGCGCGCGGCGATTTCGGGCGCTCGAAGCGCGCGGATCGAAAGTATGCGCGACGTCGCATCGAACGGCGCGTCGAACAGCGCGTCGACGCGCGCGCGGACGACGGAGACGGGGATTGAGGTTGGGAAATCTGAACTGCTCGAGTTCGCGCGGCGAAGCGTCGACGCCGTGCGCGCGACGCGTGGGGGCGAGAGCGACGCGAGCGCGCTGGTGTGGAGTGATCTAAAACGTGGTGTCGGAGCGTTGGCGTGCGCCGCGCGCGCGTGGCCGGAATCGTTCGAGGCGTTGACGGGGACGTCGCGAGCGGGGACGAGCGCGTCGACGCGCGGCGGCGCCGCGGCGATGAAACACCCGTTTCAGACGCTGCGAGGGATTTTAGCGAGAGAGCGAGTGCCGGCAAATGCGATATCGGTCGATGGTGTCGAGCGAGGGGAGTTTCAGGCGACGTTTGATGCGTTGGCGGTGATGTATTGGACGTGCGAAGTGCGAGCGAATGCGGCGAGCGGCGCGGCGACGGCGATTTCGTTTGCGAGAAAGTTGGGACCCGGGGCGGTGGCGTATTGTCAGAGCGAGGAGACACGCGCGCGCGCGGTGCGACTAGCGCAACGGGAGATGGAGACGGCGGCGAAGAAATCGAGCAGAAAGGCGAGTCGAGCGAGTTTGGCGAGCGCGAGTGAAATTGAGCAGAAGCGCGAGCCAAACGCGAGAGAAACCGAGCAGAAGCGCAAGTCGAACGAGCCGATCGACGGGCGGCCGGCGACGATGACGATCGATGATTGGGAAACTATTACAGAACTTCGATGGGAATTAGAGAAGATCAATGAGATTAGCGAGGAGCGGGCAAGGGAAATCGAGCGACTTCGCGGCGCAACATCGCCGAGGTCAACGCGCTTGTACGAGACAAAGATTCGGGACTTGAGCGAGCAGCTCGTGGCTGAGCACGAGGAGCGAATGCGAGTGACGCGCGAGTACGAAGACGAGCTTATTGACATGCGCAAGAATATGGCTGAAATTATGAATGCATCGATTCTCAGGCCCGAGAACATGGTGGCTTTCAACTCTTTCGACGTCTCCACGGAGGAGGGTCGCGCGATGGCCAAAGTGATGATAGATGCCATGGATCGCGTGACGCGAGCCACAGCGGACGTACAGAAGGCGACGCGATCGTACTTGAATCACGTCTCCGATGATATCGTGTCGCCATCGACGAACGATACCTCTTTGTCACCGTCGTTTCTTTCTCGATTGGACACATTTGAATTGAGCGAGAGCTCCGTCAAACGCGCAGCCGCGTTCGATCAGAGCGACGAAATCGAGCACTTCACAACAGTAAACGAAACGCTCAAGCACGTCGAATCGAGCGACTCGATATACGATACCTTCGAATCCGCGTCAGCTTAGCGGCGAAGTAAGCTTTTAGTACAGACAGGCTTTGTTATCACAAAAATCTTCGGATCGTATCGTTCGTGACGTGCGGCTATATCATTATCCTCTCGCCGTGAGTCCCAGCAACAAATCAGCACCAGCTTCATCTGCTTCTGGAAGAGTCGGGCCGAGTCTTTCACCCGGCGGTAATGTTACATCTTCCTTCCACAGCGACAAGAATTCTTTAACGCCGTCTTCGGCATACTCGACGCAATGTCTAAGCTCGACGGGATCGTAATCGACTATTTTACCCGGATATGACGCTCGGTCGAGAGGCCAAAACACCAAAATTTGCTTACCGATGATAGTTCTACCTTGAATCGTAAGCTTGGCGCCTGTGTGACCTCGACTAGCCTTCTCGGCGGCTTCTACACGTATGCACTTGGGCGATTCCGAACCGTCGGCGGAGATGCTCGTGCACGACTTGCACGTACAACCCTTCAATTCGGGCATGGGTGAGCCACCGCGCGAACGGAACTTATGCGCAGTACTTTGCGTCGCCATTTTACGTAATCTATCGCGCTCGTGCAACGTCTCTCGTATTTGCAGCTCCTCGTTCGCTTGCTTCACCGCCGCTTGGAAGCGCGCCTTGTTCCTCGCCGGATCCCGACTCTTCGATGCGTAGTGCTCGGTAAAATCTAAGCAATGCTCCTCCCGCAGCCAACCGAATGAATTTTCTCCAAAGAACACGACGAGTACTTCGTTTTCTCTCGCCATCGCGAGAGCATCCGCTGGGATGAAGTCCTTGTCCAAATCCGCTCGCAATCCCGGCCAAAATGGATGACCTGGGAGCTTGGCCCAAACGAGCTGGTTTCGTCTTGGCGCAGCTAAACCGACGCCGGCGATGAACGTCATGGTTCCCGGAGTTGATCCTGGCGATCCAGGCTCGATATCCGCCGACGATGGCGTGATGCTTCTCTTGTACCGCTTCGCCTCGATGTCGATGGGAAAATTGGACGAACGTTTCACCTCGTCTTGGTCGACGATTAAATGTCCGCTCTTCGTCTTTATCAAAGGCAACGTGCGTTCGACCAAAGCCGGTGGCGCTGAAACAAACTCATCGTAGCGAGAGGTCTGCGCCCGTGCCGCCGGAGTCGCTATCGTCAGTGGCTCGACCGCAGGCGCCTGTTCGTTCTTCACCCGCGGCTCGACGACGGCGATCTCTCCCTCACCGTTTTCCAAAGCCTCTAGCTGGGGAGGGACCTCCCAGCCAGACTCTCTAAGCACGCGCGCGCACGCCACGGCGGTCTCTTTCGGCACCAGCGGACCGCCTTCGAAAAAGGACGTGGAAATAAACGTGCCGAGACACGGCAACTCCGTGATTTCACGGACAAACGGCGAGCACAAGGCGCTCGCACGCCCGTGTCCAACGTTGTACGCCGCCCCCGGCCAAGCGTGCGGCACAGACTCTCTAAATGGAACCGCATCGGCAGAAAATTTCAAAGCATACGGGTCCGCTAACCGAGTTCCCAGCCAATATGAACTTGGGACGCATCCGTACGTCTTCGCCAAAGCGTCCCAACGCGCCGTGAGCTCCTCCCCTTGACTTCCTTGAACGCTCGGTCTCGTCGTCATCGTCCATCCCGGAGGCAATCCTTGCAATCTTTCAGCGTCATGCACGGTGAGCGGCATCAAACCACCCGCGGCGGTGAGCATGCACGCCTCAGGCTCGGGATGAAATCCTTCGCACACGTCGGCGTACGCGCACAACCCTCGTTCGGGGTGCCGATTAAACACAAATGTGTGCTCATCCGCAGGATCCCTCGCATCGACTTTCAACGCCCCCGCGTCTTCTGTCAATAACACATCTCTCGGATCCCCGCATCTACTGGCGACGAGCAACACCCGCGCGGCGACATCCGGCACCCCGAACGCCGCCGCCGCCACCGTGCGATGCGCCCACGCGTACCCCGCTCGCTCCAGCTCGCTCACAAACTCATGAATCAACGGCGCCTCGCTCCCATCGACTCCACGATCTAATATCTTCCCTCTCGCTTCGATCACCAACCACGGCACGCGCGCGCTCACCCCCAGCCTCAGCGCGTGTTTCAGCGCCCCCGCCGCGCCGTCTCTCGTCCACGACTCTCGCCACGACCCCTCGTACTCCCTCGTCATCAATCCGCACACCAGCACGTCCACGTCCCTCGGCAGCGCCTCGATCTCGCTCGCTTCCCTCGCCCGTCGCACGCCCTGAAATCGCGCGTCCAGCACCGCTCGCGCGCGCTCGTCGCGTTCGCACTGCAGCGTCACCTCGTGCCCCGCCTGCGTCAGCCTGGTCGCGCGCGCGTCGCTCCGAGTGCGTCTTCAGCGCGCGAAACCGCGCGTCGCGCTGCATCTTCATCAGCGCGCGCTCCCAGCGCGCGTCCGCGAGTCCGTCGCCCAGCCGCGCGCGCACCATCGCCTCGAACGCCTCGACGTCCGCGCGCTTTTCCGTCGTCGCGCGTCGCCGCGACGCGTCGAAATTCGACGATTCGTCGCGCGTCCCGTCGGTCGCGTCGTCGTCGTACGCGTCCGGGTCGAGGACGACGCCCGCGGCGTCGGCCGCCGTCGCCATCGCCGCGGCGCGGAGTGGCGCGCGTCTCCGCCTCGTCACTGACACCCATACCCGCAT
>JACLAB010016412.1_pt1 | contig 12195 bp, 5 predicted proteins | sample 8027921 | NCBI WGS metagenome assembly JACLAB01 (sample SAMN15725117, study PRJNA655200) | protist metagenome | isolation source: fluorescence activated cell sorting (FACS) single amplified genomes of... | place: USA: West Boothbay Harbor, Gulf of Maine | collected 2000-07-19
AACCACCGCCAAATCTCCCAGTCTAATGAACCCCCAAACGCTGGAATCATCGAAGTTGGATTGAGCTGGCCCATCAAAAACGAAAAACGACTCCTGATTGGCTGGATTTCGGCTGGAAATCTTGAGCAGCTGACTTGCTCGCGTTCCTGCTCCGAAATGCCGTCATATTCGCACACTCCCCGACCGCAAACGAGCCTTTATACTCGTCAAAATGGCTGCCATTTCCTCCGTTGCTTCCGTGTTCACCGGCAAGGCCCTCGTCCAGGCGAAGACCGCCCCCAAGGCCAAGGCGTCCGTCGCCGTGACCGCGTCCGCCGATGCCCGCAAGGTGAGAAATCTCTCAACCTGGTCGCGATTGCGTTGCGGATATTAACAAGACTCTCCGGTTTTCGCGTCGGAACCGGCGATCCGTGGGATATCAACCGCCGGTTTTGCGCGCGCGAGCCGTGGGGATGATAACGCCGCGATGATCCCCCCAGCACGCGCGTGGGAATCGTGGCTCGACCCTCCTCCCGTCGCGATCGCCCGGCGTTGTTGCCGGCAAAAAAACCCTGAACTCATCGTCCTCTCCCTCCAACCGAATCCTTCCTCGCAGGCTGCCTCCCTCCTCGCGGCCGGTGTCATCGCTCTCCAGGCCACCCCCGCCATGGCGCTCAACGCGATCGAGCTCCAGGATCAGCGCCAGACCAACAAGAACGGTCTCCAGCTCATCTACGAGGTGCGTGCCCGGCCAGCCAATCTAACCCGACCCGAGGCGATCCGACGTGATCGCCCCGAGGTGTCGTCAATTTGTTTGTGCCCCTCCATCCAAATCCGCACCCCTGCAGAGATAACCGAGCATCCACTGACGATCCCGTCTCCTCTCTCGATTCACACAGGCCCGTGATCTCAACATCACCCAGTCCGTGCGCGAGGACGGCAACTCCCGCCGCGACTTCCAGAAGCTCACCACCGCCCAGACCGCGGTTCGCGCGTCCGAGTCCATCAAGCGCCTCAACGAGGACGTGGGTGAGTACGTCAGCAAGGCCTACTGGACCCAGGCCGCCAACGAGCTCCGCCGCCAGGTCGGTACCCTCCGCTTCGACATGAACAACCTCGTTGCGGACAAGAGTGGCGACAAGAAGCAGGCCAAGGCTTTCTACGCCTCCATCGAGAAGCTCGACTTCGCCATCCGCCAGAAGGACCAGGCCGCGGCCACCACCGCGATCGCCGCCGTCCAGGAGCAGGGCAACGCCCTCATCAAGCAGCTCGCGTAAGCACTCGCGGGGGGATAGCGCTGCTAACATAGAGAAGGAAGAAAACCCATTTAAATACGAAAAAAGGCGGGCAGATGTAGCTGCCAGCGCGGAAGAGCACGTGTCACGTTGTCACTCCTATCTTTTGCTAATTCTAAAACTACGCGGAGGAGATGTGCGTCGGCTTACCTTCGTCCTCCGTTTGGTTTATCTCTCTCAGCTTTACGCTGTGCCATCCTATCCTGCCAGGTCTGCCTGAGCGTTCCCTCCCTCGCCCTGAGGGTCGCGCTCTGTTCCGCAGCCTTTCGATCGCGCCACCGATCAGCCGCGGAGACCTCCTTCGCTCTGTGGACCTCGTCCACGCGGTATTTCCTCTCCGCGTTGGCCTTCCAGCGGTGCTTCCACTTGGATCTCATGTCCTCGAGTTTGTCCGACAGCTCCTTGTGGTCCTGTCTCATCTCCGGGACCGTCGCGGTCTTCATCTTGTCAAACAACCCGTTGGTGAAGGGAACCGGCTTGCCAATCATCTGGTCGAATTTCGCCTTCTCCTCCATCGCCTTCCGTTGTTCCTTCTCCCTGTCGCGTCTCTTCTCGAACTCATCCGCGATCTGTTGTTCCAGCTCGAAGTCGTGATTCTTGCGGGCGACCAACATAGTCTCACCTTCAAGAGCGAGCTCCTGCCTCAAGCAGATGTACAGCAAGTACCACATGAAGAGGTTGAATGCGAAAAATACGAACGACGCTATGAGGTGCATCCACCACTCGTCCCGGTCGTAGAATATGTATCCCATGTTGAAGGTGAAAACGGTCGACAATAAACCGTACGTCTCGATCTTATGCTGCCTCTCGTTGTTATACGGCGCGAACAGCAAATGGAGAATCATGAATATCTCGAGGATCCAGCCGGCGAAGTAACCGCCGATGCGAGTGGTCTTCGCTGAGAGGACGACGACGCAAACCATCGTGAATTTGCGAGCAAATATCACAAGATCCCACCACCAAAACCTCTCGAGATCATGTCCCTTGTAAAGGAACCCGACTCGGAAGCGCATGCCTAGGCGATCGTGGTTGTCGCCCTCCAGTTGGAGGAGGAACATCGACAACAAAGGAATGCCGAGAACGTAGATGACGAGAACGATGAAGAAGAGGAACAGCCAGCTGCTGTGTGTCGGGTCGTAGCACTTGATGCTCATGTCAGCCACCAGGAAGACGTCGTCATCTCCGCTATCAATTCGATCACATGTGAGCAGACCCATCATGTACTTTACGAGCGTGGGGTACATGAACCACAGCATGATAATCGCCAGCATAAACACCTTGTCAAATGCTTTTGCTTCCCACGACTCCTCAAACACAGCGTTGTCCATCGCCTTGACCCTGATCTTGGTCCTGAGATCTGAAGCTTTGACCACAGGGCTACGATCTCCATCATCGTCGCTCTCCGATTCCTCTTCAATCTCTGCAATCTTGGATGTCCTTCCTCGTCTACTCGAGATGGTACTTCTCTGTTCTTCGAAGAACTGGAAAACCGAGTAGTACAGCAGCAGCGCGGTGCCCATGATGAGGGGCGTCGCCAGGTACAATCCAGTCTCGGAGTAGTAATCCCCCGGGAACAAGCACTGCACCGAGAAAGATCGCATGTCAATCGTACTCAACTTTTCCAAGAAGACCATGAAGCCAGATGCCGCATCTGGCCATCGCAGGTTGAGGTCCTTCGCGAGGGAGACTGTCTGCATGTAGGTGATGAAGGACTTGATAATGCAGATGGCATCGGACCCGCGCCTGACATTTGTCCACACAACGATGGAGATGATGGCCACTATGCCCGCAAGCTGCACCAAAAAGATCGCCGTGTTGACGCCTTCGTTCCCACATCCCAGGCATCGAGGAGGAAAACGCCCATTGACCGTCGGGTGAGCATATCCAGGCAGACAGTTTGCACATAGCGTTCCTGTGTAGCCACTATTGTTGCCCACTAGACAGAGGCTATCAAAACCTCCAACACAGGCTTCTGGATTCGGACATTCGTTGAATGTTGTAGTAACTATGCTGGTCCTGTAAAATCCAGGCTTCGCGGCAATATACGGAACGTCCAGGCCCGTGCAATTACCACCATGGGGACAAACGTTGCATCTGTACTCTTCGGAATAGTCCCGGTAATTAGATTCAAGCGCAGGCTCGCCCGGCCATATTATGGTGAAGCTCGCGTTGCCTACGATCGGGGTGTTTGCAATGCAATGGCAGTCCTCCTTCTTCGTCTTCCCGTACGGACCATCGAGGATCTTCCCCGACGTAGAGGTGTGCGGGGGAGCCCAGCTACCGTTGATGCGCGCGGTGTCGAAATTGTCTGGACACTTTGTGCACTTGTGAGATCCTGGGTTTTCCTTGTAGAACCCATTTCCACACGGCACGCAGACTCCGTATGGATTTAAGGCACCGACCCAATCACCCTCAAAGAACACAACGGGCTCGTACAGCGACATAGGTGCAACTTGGGTGTTGTTGAGGTCCAGGAAGTATCCGGTACCATTCTCGTTGGGAAGAGCAGTATCTTCGGTGTACCCAGGCATGCAGTGGCAGTCCCCCTTCTCGTCGGAATAGCTGTTTGGCTTAACCTCTTCGCACGATCGAGTCATGAATGGGTAAAACTCGAGCTTCAGATCGTACTTGCGGAGATCAAAGATGATCTTATGAGGTTTGCCTCGCTCTGCGCTGAAACGGATTTCGGTGAAGTTAGCCACTCCCCCTATTACTGGAGCGATGTTTCCGTGCAGCCGATGAGGCAAAGGGTCAAGGTCTCCAGTCATGGACGTGTTCGTCGTCTCGGTGCACAAATTATCAGCCTGATCGTACACACCAACCAATGGCATCGGGTTCAAGCGGAAATCGTTCTCATTGACTGCTGGAGGCTCCACGATAAACTTCATGTTGTTGGGGGTCCCTGGGGTAATCTTAATCTGGAGAATGTCCGCTTCGAGGCTCGGATAGATCGCGTCGCCGCAGTATTTGAAGGAACATTCGGAGGTGAACTTCAGAAGGTAAGTGCCTGCTTTTGGATATCTCAACTTGAGACCTGCATTGACGTGCACATCCGGTGCGATTCCACTGTAGCTTATCTCTCTGCAGAATGATGGAGAAGAATCGGAGTACACGGCGTATATCAAAAGCTCTCCAGTCGCGGGATCAATCCGTGTCTGGTTCACAGGGTTGATGTCATACCCATTTTTGCACCAACCGATGGAACCGTCCTTAACCTCTTGCGCTCCATCGTAATCGGGCGCGAGTGGATTATTAGCGGCGGCGAGGCGCTTGACTCCGCGCGTGTCGATGTAAGAGTCAAGACTCACCGACACGTTCCTCTTCTCCGAGTTCCATCGAGTTCCAACAAACACCCTGCCCGCGTCCAAAACTTGAACCTGGAAGTCTCGCAGGATGACTTCATCGGCTGACCCGTATGATGTCCCGTCCTCACAGTAGCCAGTGACAGCATTTCTGGTCAGGAATGAATTACCAACGCACGTGTCCAACACGGCAGAGTAACCAGCGGTGATGGTGATGTCCATGTTGATAGCCGTCAGATTGTCAGAACTGAACGTGAGCCTGTACGTTCCAACCGCCGGGCGTATCATGACGATGTCGTCGAAGAGTAAGTAACCTAGGCTTGAATTCTTTTGGGTGTACGCGATTTCACCCTTATCGATTGTCACGTTTACCGTCCTCGATGCGTCCTGGACGTAGTTGAGGCCCCCGTCCAGCACGAGCACGACCAAAGGTTTCAGCTTGGTTTCCTTGACGGATTCGTATTGCACCGAAGGGGCAATCATCTGTCCCGTACTCGGAACTGTGAAAGTGACGGGGATGTACAGTCGAGATGACGGGCCTTGAACAATCTTGAAGTTCGCCTCGGTGCCCAACAGGGCAGTAGAGGAGAATGTCATGTTGAAATCCCCAACAGCGGGACTGCCAATCTCCAACCTATCGAAGGAAACTTCACCGTTCAGCCTCACCAGGATAGCTTCGTCTTGGCCATCAGCGACGTCGAATGTGTGCCTGGGGCCAGAAATCACCACTTTTATCAGCCGCGTCATACTGTTCAGATCCCCGACAAGGTTACCACCGGCGTCAACGACAGCCACCTTTGGCGGGGAGAGTGCAACCATCTTCACGGCTTCGTATTCAGTCTGGGCAAACTCGACCACCCTGAGGCCCACGGCGTCGCCAATAAGCACGCTGACTGTGTACGTTGCTTCGACGGACAGTCCAGGCCCAGAGAACTTGATAACGTGTGATCCAGCGACGGCTGATAAGAGCTTAATGTTCCGGAATTTCGCAACTCCTGGTTCCTCGCCTGTCGCGCAGTTCCCTGGCATGCACGTGACGGCGTATTTGCTCCCTCCGACACCAACCCCTTGAGGATTAGGTGCCAACTCAGCAGTGTCGCACGTCACGTAAATCAGACGACCAGACGGCTCGGTACCACCGATAAAATTACCGCCTCCATCGAGGATATTGAGCTTCAACGTCGCGGAGTCGAGAGGGTTGGTGATCCAAGTCGTCGTCGCAGAGCGGAAAGTGTCCTTTGAAATCGCAGGAGCAGGGAAAGCAGTCGGCATGATCACCTCCAGAGCGTACCCTTTCCCGGGAGAAATCTTCATCCCAAAAGACAGGTCAAGTACCCCCGGAGAGCTGAACATCAATTTGTAGCCATCGGGACTGTACTCCGAGCTGATTGTTGGTGTCAGCATGTACAAGCCTTCGAACCGGGCGACGCCGTCGACGGAAGTAACGCTCAGAGTATCAACCGACGTGCACGAAGTGCTCGAGACCTGTCGCTCGCCACTCGTCATGTTGCCAACGCATTCGCAAGGACTCAATGTGTTTGAGACATTCAACTTGCACAGTATGACGCTACTCATCTCTGCCTTGAGGAAGACCTCTCGGGTGCAGTTAGAGCACGGCAAGGTGTCAAGCTCGTAAACAGGATTGACGCCAGCATCCATGACGTGCACCGCGAGTGTGTTCAAGGCAACCTCAGTGGCCGCCATATAATCATTGCAGCTGCAGGTGCTGTTAGACACGCACTGAAGATCCTTGTTAGCATCGAGGTAAGTGTCGCAGGGATTCGGGAGACCAAGGTGATGTGAGCGGCCGTGCTCAACCGTGACGATAGCTTTGGCAGGCTCAAAAGTAGGATCCTTAGCGGTGAAAGTCAATTCGTAATTTCCAACTGCCGGCCTCGCGAGATGCAACCCTGATAAGTTTTTTAGGTGGAACGAGACTCAGAAATGAATAAAATTCAATGGTTCGGCAGTCAGGGATTTGTGGAAAATAGGTTCGGATCGGGTCTCGACGAGTTCAGTCAATTTCGCACCGGAAAACACTGCGATTCCATCTTCCTGAACAACGGACAGAGATCCAGCACGAGGATAACTTGCAGAAGCAACGAGAACAGGACCACGGTTCAAAATCTCGTTGTCATTTATCGTGAACGGATACGGTTCCCGACTCGTGTCATTCAAGCTCGCAGTGATTGTGCGCTCCTGGTACAACGTGTACGCAGTTTTGAAATTCACGACAACTCTGTACTGCACAACGTGTGTTGCGCTGACTTCTGTCACCTGCGTAGTATTTTTGTACGTCTTCTCCACGGTGTCCAGCGATACATAGACATCATTGCCGACTTGCTCCGTTATCGTAGCAGAAGAGTTGCTCACTGACATGCTAGAATCCTCTGTCGCGATGTAATTCGTCGTCTCCGTGGACAAAACTGTTGTAACGTTCTCGTAGAAAGGAACGAAAGAAGTCAGAAGATTTCCTCCACTGTCTACGGATTGAATGGTGTAGACATCGAGCGGCGTGATCTTGTCACTCAGGCCATAATGAACAATCTCAGTTGGTTGCAGCTTTGCGCCGAGCGAGATAGACACGAGAGAGTCTGGATTTCCCGAGACAGCCAAGTGAGATGCACTTCCAACAGCAATATCGACTGTAAATGTACCGGATTTCAGAGACGCAGCCTTGACGACGCTGTCGACCGTGGCTTCTTCCTCTTCCATGACGATAACGTGCGCGCCATTCTTCGGCGTCAAGGCCGATACTGCATTAAAAGTAGCCTTTCCATCTCCAGCTGTATAAAGCGTCGTCGTGCCTGTCAACTGTAAAGTTTGGGATGACAATTTGATCTTTCTGATGACAGTTGACGTATCGATGTTTGCGTAACGATCTGAACTCCCCATGAAATTACCACCGGCGTCCATGACTTGCACGTCGAACGCATCAAAGAGCACAGTGGTTGCGGCTGCGAACGGACCAAAGCCAGCGGGCAGGGAGGCAGAAAGCTGATATCCCCTGCTCCCTAAATTGATTTTGACAATCTGGTCAACCGGAATCAGGCTGGATTCAAATCCGGGTGAAAAGCGCAAGGTGTATTCGTTGAGAAGAGGCGTGTGCACGTTGATGGGTTCTTCAATACTTGCGAACGACCAAGTTCCCGTCGATATGTTCAGCGCGGTCATCAACGTCCCGGAGAGCTCTAACGCGGGATCCGATGGGCTCGAAACTGTGACGTTTGTATCATCAACATTTGCTCCAACCCTGTTTTGAACAACAGTGATAAGCGTTTTAAAGTAAAATATACGTATATAGCGCGGTCGCGTACCAATTATTGCCGCCGTCGTATGCCGCAATCTCTATTCTTCGCGGCACGGGCATGCTTTCTTCAGTGGCATCAATTTCAATCTGCAGCACGCGGAATGCGTTAAAAGGATGGGAAGGGATTGAAACAAACAATACTTACCATGCTGTACGTGTCATTTACACGCAAATAGACCGCCTTTCCAAGGCGCATTTCCACGACAGCGTGAGAATAAGCTGTGTTACCGTCCAAGGATGTACTGAACTGAATAAGATATTTGGAATCGGTCCCATGCGGCCCTCTGGACGGTTCTCCGTAAGTTATCACATCATTTTGATTCGGTATTCGCTGACCAGACGGAGCGGCGGAGTCCAGAGTCAGATCGATGAATTGCAACTTGCCGTCGTTATAATCCATGATTGTTTGCGTTACAGTGCCTTTCAGTGTTGCGCCCGAACTCCTCGCAACATGGGTTCCGTTAGAATGTGTATCAGTTGTGACTAATTCCGCTGTGATTGAGTTACCTCCAGCGTCAAGTGACAGCAGTGGATTTCCGCCTGCGTCGACTGTGTAAACCATCAAATAATCGATTTCGACCGATTCAGACGCGTTTACCACTGTGGTTCCGGGAGGAAATTGGGAATCGGTCAAATATGTTCCGACCGCTTTCCCGGGTTCTAAATCAAGACCAACCGCTTTTCCGGGTTGAACCGTAAATTTGAACGAATTAGTGGCACTCAGAGCAGTGCAGGTCGATCCATCGGTGCAATCCTCCCCGGTGAAGTAAATCTCGTAAACTCCCTGGATTGGGACAAAGCTGAGTGAGAGTTCAAAAGTTGTGGTTCCGTCAACAGTTACGCGTTCCACACCAGCAGGGTCCAGGGTCAGGATGTCCCTACTGGATCCTTCGGAGCCAGTCGCGTTCACTGCGGCTGTAATCGTGAATCCACGCGTACCGCCCACGCCCATGTCGTTTTTGATCACCGTCCCTTGCACGTCGGCCAAGCTCACCTCGACGGCGTCGAGTTTCATAGTCCCGTCAGCCTCGGCGTTACCGGGGTAGCTGAGAAAGTTGTGTCTGCAGCGTTGACCCCCGTTCAGCACGCCAAGCGTGGCGTCAGTGACCACGCCGGAAAACCCGTCTTCGGTGCATTTCGGGTGCAGCACGTTCAGCCCGTGGGGTGATCCGTACAGGTGTAGAACCGTGGAGCCCGATGCGTGATATTCGACACCGTTCATCGTGATTGAGACGTCGACGTCAGCCTTGGGCTCTCCACCGGCCAACCATGGGAGTGGGATGTACTGCGCTGCGCCCGATGTTCCGTGTACACCGCAACGCTCGACCCCTGACGCGGTGGAGACCTCGCACAGCGGGCAATCCAGCTGGTTTACGGCGATGAAAGTTGCCTCGACGTCCGTCGTGGCATCGCCGTTGTACCTGCACTTCAGACGTGCCGGTCCACCATCGCTGCCGTCACTGTCGATGAAGGGCCCTCCGAACACTCGAACCGTGACGGGCGCGTTGGTCTCGTTTTCTCCCGTGAAGAGTACCTTGTTCCCATAGTCGCCATGTCCAACGTCGAAAGCGGCGAAGATCGGTTCATCATAGTAGAGGACCACAGCGTTGTGGCGAGTCCACATGCTCTTCCCCCAGTAAGGATCGAGCGACCCGGACGCGGGGACACCATCGATGGGGAACCCGTCGAATGAAACCTCGAGTTCCGTGTACGTCTGCCGATTGTCCGTCTTGGTTGAGGTCATCGAATCAGATGCTGAGGGCACCGTGCAGCGAATCTCCGTGGAAGATACGTAAGTCGCGCCGCTCCACGCCTCCTCCTGAAAGTCCGAGTCCAAAGTGGAGGTGTGGCCGAACCTGCAGCTCACGTTGTAAGTCGAGTCGTCATTCGAGGGAGAGTAGAACCCGGTCCCTTGGATCGTGACGACCGTCCCGGAAGTCGCCGAGCTGACAAACTGCGGAGATATGGAGGTCACCGACGCGGTTGAAAACTTCGTGTACGTCGTGTTTGAAAACGACCGACTGAGGGACACGATCCCGTTGAGGTCGGCGACGTGGACGATGCCTCCGAACGGAGCGCTCTCCTCGAACGTACCCACGCGCTTGAAGCATCCCGATGTGCACGTCGATGCTGTATCCGTCCCTCCGATCATGACCTTGACGATCCTCCCGAAACCGGAGTTCGAGCGGTCACCGACTGCGAAGTAGATGAACCCACCGTCAGCACCCATGTCGCCGACGGGCTCAACCGCGGCGGCCCAGACATCCTTCTCTTCCAGGCCTCCTTTACCACCCTCAAACACGATGACATTCGTCGGGGAATCCCCACTGGTGTAGTCGAGCGAGAACATAACCACGCACGCCGAACGGTGCTCGCATCCATCGCAATTAGCGTCGCGACCCGAGGTGCCCGCGTACCCGTACGACCCGTGTTTGGTCAGCGCCGTGAACGAGGTGTGGCGACCCTGCTTCGCGTCAGTCACACCCTCGCACGCGCTTGGAAGCTTAAGCGCTTCACTCGACCCGTCGAGGTACATCTCCTGACCGGTACCCGCGGTGAAGTCTGAGGGGTCCGCGGTGATCTTGAACAGCGCCGGGTAGGAGGTGCCGTCCGACTCCATCCTCGCCGCGCCCGCAAAGACCACCCAGTTTTTGTCATCCACCGTCTTAGCGTACGTCGCAGTCTCGAACCTCAGAGCCTCGTGGTGCGTCGCGCATGACGGACACGGAACGCTGACCCTCGTACCCAATAGTGTGGCAACGATGAGGTGCTCTGTTGACCCGCTCAGATCAGGTGTCAGCATCCCAACCTTCCCCTGGGACGTACCGTCATCTGGCGAGTATTTGTAAACCACGTGGCCGGTTACCTCGTTTGACGCCATCGCGTCGAGGATGCCGTCCTTCGTCACAGACACGTCGCTCGGACCTTGGTCATCTCCAGACCCGATGACGCAGTCGTCCCACGTATAGCCGGTACAATCGCGTCCGTAGTACTTGGCGATCTTAAACTTGTACGGCACCGACTGGGCGGCTCCATGCATGTTCAGCGAGCCGTAAACGCCCGTCAGGGAACCGCTCAGGTCGAGAGCCAGGCCCCTGAATACTGAGTACCATCCGCCGGAAAGCGTGGCGTTGTAATGTCCGTGAGCCCTCGGGTGCGTCCCATCGGAACACCCATCCGCGGTCTGAATACCCGTCGCCGTGCCGCAGTATCCCGCGTCGGGGGTGAGCGCGGCGGGCTGCTTCGACGCGCCATCCGCTCGGTTGGGACCATTCACTCCCCAGCCCCTCGACGTCAGCGAGCTCGCCGTGAACGTGGCGGGGTTCATGGGATCCACCTCGAACACAGTATCCGCTCCCGCCGCGGCATCGTACACGGATACGTATAATACCTTCTTCTGCGGGTCGAAAACCGCCGCGCCCACGCCCTTCTCCGCCTCCGTGGTGAAGGAATAGCCGTACGTACCGTCGCGTCGACGTTCCTTGGAAACGCCCGGAGTCGCGTGCGAGCATCCCTCTCCGGTCCATCCGTCCTTGCACGCGCACGTTCCGTCCTCCTGCGAGATATCGACGGTTGGGGCGTGGAATGTGAAGAGTCAGAAGGTGTCGGTGAAGGTCGTGGGTCCGCGGGAACGGGCGGGGCAGCGCGCGATGTTGGAAGGTGGAAATTGTGCTTTATGGGTGCCGTTTGTCCTCACCAGGCAGAGGCCGCGCCCCTTGTTGATGTTGCACAGACTCTTGCAGTTCCCGAACGAGCGCGGTTGAACCGGACTCGCACAGAGCAAGCAGATCAGCGCGAGCAGCGGGACCGTCCAACGGGGCGACATCCCACCGCGAGGCCTCATGATGACGCGGCGCCCGGGTGTTTGGCGAGTCGGGCGATTGTTTCTTCCGTCCTCAGTCGCTGTCCACGAGCCCCGCTCTCTCACGTGTCACGCATGATGTCAATGCACAACACGCGTCCTCGCGTCGATATATCGATGCGTCGACGATGCACGGTCTAAGTACCGCCTCGTCGCCCTATAAAGTGCCCAAGGGCGACTGTCTCGGCTCTGCCGATAACCAAAACACGATTAACAACGGCTTAAAAACTTCTGCTCGTCCCGTCTTTTGCGAGAGGGCGTTTCAGTTTGATTTTGCCATTTTTTCCTCCTCCAGCTCACTGCTTTTTTACCATCAGATGTGACGGGAAGCTTTTGCGCGGCAATCTTCCAGCTGTCCAGCCCGAGCTCGGACGGACGACAACTGGCTGAATCAGAAATACACGTCACGTCCGGGTCGGCGCCTCGTTTACACGTCATGGCGGCGAT
>JACLAB010007793.1_pt1 | contig 12186 bp, 6 predicted proteins | sample 8027921 | NCBI WGS metagenome assembly JACLAB01 (sample SAMN15725117, study PRJNA655200) | protist metagenome | isolation source: fluorescence activated cell sorting (FACS) single amplified genomes of... | place: USA: West Boothbay Harbor, Gulf of Maine | collected 2000-07-19
AGGACGATGACGATGACTTTCACGCGTCGACGCGAGGACGAAGCGCGAGCGTCGGCGCCGGGGCGAAAATCGTCGATGGGAAAGTGGTTGGGGCGAACGCGGAGGCGAGCGGTGGGGATGAACAGGCGGCGAAACGGGTGAAGGTGACGGCAGGAGGGGCGATTCGGGCGGATCGGAGCGCGGATGATCCGACGCCGGCGTTGCTGGAGGCGTTGCGAGAGTACGTGGCCAAGTGCGGAGGACAGCTTTCGGATGATTGGACGTGCACGGCGACGATGCGGACACAAGGCGCGAGCGCGGGAACGTACGATGCGCTGTACTGGTCGCCCGATAAGGAGAGGTATCGATCGAGATTGGAGGTGGTGCGCGCGCTCGGGCTCGCGCCGCAAAAAATTCTCAAATCGTCCGCCGCGGCGAAGAAACCCGAACACTTCAAGCCGCTGTCTCGCGAGGAGGCGGTGAAGAAGGCTCGAGAAGCCGAGCAACCGACGGTGCCGATGGATTTAGGAGAAAATTTGGTTGTGGAGAGTTTCGGCCAAGTTCTTGGCGATAACGATGAGTTTCACGATGACGTGCACATTTGGCCACTTGGTTACAAGACGATTTGGAAGAACGACTCTGGCGTGACGTTTACGAGTGAAGTCACGAAAGCTTCCGATAATGCGCCTGAATTCGTCGTGTCGACGGAAAAAGACGGTTCTACTGTGAGTGTGTGCTCGGCTTCTCCGCTCGGTGCTTGGCTTGAGATGTGCGAAACCATCGGCCCCATGGTTTCCATTGGGATCCACGACCACTTTTCGTTTGATGATGTTCGCGTCGTTCGTGCAATCGAAAGTTTGCCAGGATCTGACGCGGCTGCCAAGTACCAATTTGTCGAAGAGCGTGAGGGGTGGTTTGAAGAACGAGTTCGCCGCTCCAAATCGCGTCTCTGCGATTCCAAGGAAATTCTCGCCAAGATTCGCGAGATGACGAAGAAGGAAAAGACCGAAAAGTCGGCACAGAGCAGGGTCGAGAAGTCCATTAGCAAGCTGATTGAGCGTCTCATATCGCGCGTTGACAGCGCTGCGACGCGTGCGAAGCAAAGAGAGGAGCGTTTGGACGCGAAAAGAACGCTCGCGGACATGATGAAGCAGCATCGCGACTCTTTGCGGGAGGCTGCCAAAGCAGAGAAGGAAGCGGCGAAGGAAGCAGCTAAAATGCAGAAAGAAGCTCAAAGGGAAGCGGAGAAGGTTGTTCGAGAAGCGGCGAAGGCCAAGGCAGCGATCGAACGCGAAGCGCAAAAGGAGATAAACAAGGCAAAACGTGCGAAAGAGGCCGAGGAGAAGAAGAAGCGTGATGCAGAACGCGCCAAAATGATGAACGAACTCGAGAACAAACAGAAGGAGTGGCTCGTTGGTATGAGTGAACGCGAATCGGATAGCGCCGATACGACTTACTCGCCGCCTGTGATGTCGCCAAACTTGAAGATCGAACCAGATTTCAAAGAAAAGTCAGAGTTGGGCGACATCATGGAAATTTGGATGTTTCTCGATCGCTTCAAGCGTGAACTCTTTGGATCCGCCGCCGATGTGAAATCACCCCCTACGGTTCAAGCCTTGGCGCGCGTGCTGTCGAATCCCAAGGAATCAGAAGAGTTCATGGCTTCTTTGCACTTGGCTCTCATCGCTCCGTGCGTGGCTGACGCTGCCGCGTCTGTGGATAAGTCCAGCGCAAGCGCATTGCAGCTCCTTCCAGATGCGCATTCGCATATCTCGGATACGAAAGGTGTGTGGCAAGAACTTGTGCGTCGATTTTTGTACGCTGCTTCTGTGATCCACGATATGCCCGCGTACGAGCCGTACTTGAAAGATGCCCCGCCGATTCTCCCTGAAGCCGCGGATGTCTTCACTCGTTACATGTGTTCAGGTGATGCTGGCATCGATCCGCTTTCATACGCGGAAGGTGCAGTTTGGCATGGTCATGCAGTCGAAAAGTACAGCGCTCGAGTCTCCCCTGCTCTTTGCGCGTTGAGTGACGCCGAAGCTTTGGCGGCAGCCGAGATTGAGATGTACGCACTGGGCTCTGGCGTCTCTGATGACTCCTCTTCGCGCGTCGTTGAGTCTCGTCGACAAAAAGCTAAGAGTGCAGTTGCCGAAGCGAAATCGTCGCAACACATTCACGCTGTTCGATGTGCACTGAGGAACATGGCGTGCCAGCATTCGATGAGCCAAGTGTGCCTTCGCGGTGACGGCGCTGCTGTGAAGGGACAACATCCAAGAGGCTTGGACATTCGTCTCCTCGACGCTCGCCTCGGCGCGGGCGTGTACGCTGCAGCGGCGCATTCGACGAGCAACGCAGACGAGATGGACGAACTCATCAAAGCAGACGTACTCGAAGCGGCCACAAACATGGCCAGTCTCACTAATGGCAACGGTGCCAAGGCAAAGAAGGAGTTAATCGCGGCTGTCGAAGGTGCGCTCAAGCAAACCAAGGCGGGATCCGACGAACTTCCGAAGACCCCTTGGGATGAAGGCTGCTCCGTGTGCGGATTAGATGTCATGGCCGGAACTGTGCTTTTGTGCGATTCGTGCGATGGGGAGTACCACGCAAAGTGCCTCGACCCTCCATTGCTCGCCGAACCAGAAGGTGAATGGTTCTGCCCAACTTGCGTGCGCGAGAAGGAAAACAACGATGCGCCCAATGTGAGTTGTTGCAAATCCTTCGAAGGCACTACGTTGCACAAAGCATCCACGGGCGAGATGATTATCGCACGAGACGCCATGATGGAGAAAGTCGACAACGCCGCCGAAGACGCCGTATACACAGGCGGTTGCCGTGGAGCCTTTGCGCGACGATTGAGATCGCTGGCGCGCGATATCGACGCTGTCGGCTTTGATGGTTTGTCTCCTCAGGCTCGCGTCACTTTGTTGCGGACGTTGATGACGGTAGCGTTAGATTCTGTCGCGTTGCGAACCTCGATTGACAACGGAGTGAACTTGGCCAACGAAACCAAGAAGGATATCAGACAGCACATCAAAGCTTGGAGCGAATATCGGTTAGATCGTGAAGATGGCAAGGGTGAGGCGCGTGACGCTGAGGAAGCGAAAGCAGCCGAGGAGGCGAAAGCGGCCGAGGAAGCCAAGGCTAAGGATGAAACCCAACCGATGGATGTTGATGAAGCGCAAGCGTCGCCCGCCGAAGAGGTGAAGCCCGAGGAGAAGAAGGAAAAGAAGGCAAAGGCACCCCAGCAAACAAAGCAACAAAAAGTGCCGACGGAAGAAGAACTCGCGCAAGCTCGCGTGCGATGGCAAAGCAAGTGGCACGAAGTCGAAGTGCCCCAGCTGCAAACCGCACCGCGACGGGAGCCTTTGGGCTCGGATCGTCATAGACAAAAATACTGGGCATTGGGCAATTGGGGCGAAGTCATCGTGCAAGCGGCGAAGGATAACGAGCATCATGACGTCGAGCCGGAGTATGGAATTATGACGTTGAGCGAAACTAAGGTTTTGATCGACAACATAAATCCGAAAGGAAGAAAAGAAGGTGATCTTTGGCGCTCGTTGCAACGTCGATACGGCGCGGATCAAGCAGCCTTGAAGGATGTCGATGCATTGCCTTCTCGGCCTGACGATGGCGAATGGGCGACGAGCGGAGTGAGCGATGATGTCGAAGGCATTTCTCGCGTTCGATCCGCATTCTTGACCTTGGAAAGCGAAATTCCCGACGTTGCCTTTAACTCTGTGCTCGGGAGCGAGACGCGCCGAGCGATGTGGCGAAACCTTGCCGGGTCGGCTCAAACGCTTTCTGCGCTCGCGGCGGCGATCATCGTCTTTCAGCGTGCGATCGAAAGCGATTGGCTCCAGCCTGGCTGGTTGCCGTGGAGCTGGATGGCTCCTCTACTTCGCTGCTCGCACAGATCGAACGAAAAGAGTGATGCACGTTGCCTTCGTCTCCATCTCATAGCGCTTCGCCGAGCTTTCAAATGGAACAAGGCGACGCGCGCTTCGGACAGGTTGGTCAACGCCGCGCCTGATTTAGAGCTCCCAAGGTCGTCACGAGCGAGAAAAGCGACCATTGTAGAAAGCGATTCGGACGATGAGTACGAATCGATCTTCTCCGACTCTGATGAAGTCATGCCTTCGAAGACGACGGCGGAGAATCGACGATTTCGACTTTGATTAAAACAATCTTCATTTGTCTAAAAAATTACCGATTGTAACGAAAAAACATCGCCACATTCCAACGAACACTGCCTCTCTCCAAACAAAAGAAAAGACAAAAGTCGCGCGAGTCCGCGAAGACGCACTAGAAGAGCGCGTGTCCCAGGAGCGTTTCAAGAACGATCATCGAAGCGCAGCCAATCATGGCGGCGCGGCCGTTCAGCTGTTCAACCTCGGGCGAAAAGACATCCTTCACCGCGAGCCACGGCGGGCAACCGCGGAAAACAAATTCCCATTCCTTACTGTCAGCCATCTTGAACGGGTTCGCCTCGTACCCCTCGTTCGAACTGAACGCCGGGAAAAGAGACGCCAAGCTCCACACGAACATCGTGCGCGTGAGCTCGCCAAAGTTGTGCGCCGCCTGCGTCGTGAACGACTCCCCCGTGGCGATTTCGCCCGCCAGCGCCAGCACGAACCCAAGCATGGCGACGCGTCCGTTAATCACCTCCGGCGCCCATCCCTCGAACGCAAGAATTTCTTGCGGCGTTTGCACTTTGGCGTTGATCGAAAACGCCGGAAAAACAACCTCGTCCACGACGTGCACGACGACGTTGCCCCCGAACGCCGCCTTATCCGCCTCCGTCACCTTGACGCCGTCGACCTTCACCTCACCCCCAGCGACGTCAACCTTCACAGAGCGTCCATTCAGCGTCTTCACTTGTCCACTCTTCAAATCGCTCGACTTCACCGCGCCGCTCACGACGTGATACTTCAATATCTCGCCCAAGTTTTCGCGTTCGGCGAGTTCCTCGAACGCCAGCGCCCTGTCCCGCGCGCACCGCTCGAACGCCTCGTCCGTCGGCGCGAACACCGTCAGCGCTTCGTCGCTTCCTGCGATCACGGACGTCAATTCCGCGACGTCCAGCGCGCCGAGGAGCTTGGAGAATCGTCCGTCACCGAGCGCGCCGAGATCGCTCGCCGTCGTCGACGTCGATTCGACCGCGACCGCGCGGTGCGACGACGACGCGCGATGACGGTACGGCGAGGCGAGGCGAGGGCGAGCGCGCGCGAGAGCGTACGCGCGGGACGTGGCGAGCATGGCCATCGGACGCGCGCGCGGCGAGGTGTGGCGTGGAGACAGACGATGGAGGATGATGAGTAATCTCAGCCGCGCGCTTTATCCACGGAGCGGGACGCGGAACGCGAGACGAGCGAGTTGGCGAATGGGAACGACGAAAGGTGTTGAATGGTTGCGTGCGCGCGTGACAAGTCGTAAAAGTCGTCAGCAGCACCCGCTGGAGGGTGCGGCGCCGCGCGTGTCGATGCTAACGGTGTCCGGCAAGTACACGTCCTCCTCGGCGTCTTCGTTTTGCACGGCGAACCTCGCGACGGCTTCAAAAGCGGCGTCGACGTTGATATCTTCCTTCGCGCTGCACTCGAAGTGCATCAAACCACCCTTTGACGTGCACCACGATTTTGCCTTCTTCTCGCTGATCACCCTCTTGCTGTCCTTGCCGTCCTCTACGTCGATTTTATTCCCCACGACGACGACGGGAAATTTCTCTGGGTCGCTCGGCGACGCCTGCACGAGAAACTCGTTTCGCCAGTTCTCGAGCGACTCGAACGATTTCGCCGAGTTGACGTCGTACACGCACATCACGCAATCCGCACCGCGATAAAACGACACGCCGAGCGACTGAAATCGCTCCTGTCCAGCCGTATCCCAAATTTGCAACGTCACCACCGTGTCGTCGATGACGATTTCCTTCGTCATGAAATCCGCCCCGATCGTCGCCTTGTACTGCTTGGAGAACTTATTATTTACGTATTGCGCCATCAACGACGTCTTCCCAACCCTACATCGCGGACGATCGTCGTCGCGTCAGTCGCGTCCCGAGCGAGCGTTCATTCGTTCGAGCGCCTTCGCCTCGCCGTGCGCGCGTTACTCACCCCGAGTCCCCAAGGATGATCACCTTGAGCAGAGTACGCTGCGCGCGCATCGACACGCGTCGACGATCGTCAGTCACGCGCCGGTCGTCGTTCAAATTCGAATTCAATCCGTCAACACCAAATCGAATCGCAAACGGGCCGGCGTAATCAATCGCGCGTCATCGATCGCGCGCGCGTCGCCGCGTCGCCGCGCGCGCGCGCGCGTCGCGACGCGTCGACCGCGGTGCGCGTCGCGCGCGCTCGCGCACCTTTTTCGTCGACATCTCGGCGTCGCGTCTTCGAGTGCGACCGCGGGCGCGCCACACGATGACGCCCGCGCGCGCGCCGCCGTCGCCGTTCGGCGACGCGGTGAGCGAGGTGTACGAACGATGCGCGGCGCTTCGCGAGGCGGTGCGCGCGAGGGCGTCGAGCGTGGATGAGCTCACGAGCGCGCTCGACGCGGTCGAACGCTCGAGCCGAGCGCTCGCGGGGGCGAGCGCGGCGAAAATCTCGCGCGAGGCGCTGGACGCGGTGCGGGACGCCGTGCAGGGGGCGATGGAATTGGGCGAACGCGCGGTGTGGGATCTGCAGCTCGGGAGCGCGAGCGACGCGAAGGAGACGAAGGCGAGGGAGGCGCTGCGAGAACTCGACGCGTGGGCGGAGGCCGCGGAGGAAAATCGGCGCGAGCGGCGAACGATGGGGAGACTGGGGAAACAACCGGGGATGGGGGTCGTCGAAGTGTCTTCGCGACGCGTCGGGGCGATGGCCGAGGTCGAGGCCGAGACCGAGACGAGGAATCGTCTCGCGCTCGCGGAGTTGGAGCGTCGGTTTCCGCAGCCCAAAAGAGGAGGGGCGGCGGCGGGGAACGGTGACGACGAGCGACGCGAGGTTGGAAAGAAACGTCGCGAGGAGGTTCTGTTACAGATTGATTCCGCGCTCGCATCCATGGCGGAGGAAGCCGCCGAGGTGGGTGCGAACGTCGGCGTTCAACCGCAGTCAAAGTTTCTGCGCGTCGGCGTCGGAATCGCAATTTGCCTGACGTTCTTCGCAATCATGCTCATCGAGTATTTGGTGGAAGAATCGACGACCAGCGATGATCTCGTGGTGACGCGACTCGCCATGCCTGCGAGTCCGAACGGCGCGTAGGAAACGCGAACAATCTTAGCGTCGGCGCTCGGAAGTCCTCCGCAAGCGAGTAGCGGTAGCAACGTAGAAGAACAAATAGCGGCGCAGAGGAACGAGTGTTCCGTCGATGTAAAGCACAAGTGTACGATTAAAGAAGCATTATGTTTGGCAATCACAAATCGCGTTTCTTCTGACTAATAAAGGAAGGTCCTCGTGATCGTACAGCAAGCGCTCGAGAGTTTCTACTATGTCGCTTATCTCGGGGAGACGGTGATCTCGCTCTCCGGCGCCGTGAGCGTACCGTTCTTGAGCTCAAGACCGGCGAGGAGCGGCCACGCACCCGCTTGGAACATCAAGCCGAGCGCCTTCGGGACATCGATGATGATTTCACCTTCCGTCGGCTTTTTTGCGGTTTCCTTGTTCATTTGAACGTAGGAGCGGCCCGCGTAGCCAATCCAGCCCGCCACGTAGAGGAAACCCAAGCCCGGCACGGCGAACTCGCCAAGGTGCTCGAGGTTACCATCAACAATCAAGTGCGGGAGACCATCCTTACCGCAGAGGAGACCGGCTTCGCCGTAGTTGGCGAATCGCGTCTTCGTCTTTTCGATCGTCGCGTTGAGGGCGAGCGCCGGGGCGGATTCCGGGTCGTACTTCTTGAGACGCTTTTGGAGCGCCTTAATTTCGGTCTTTTGACGCTTTTCGAACGCCTTGGACGTCTTGCACGGGGTCAAACCGGCGTACGGTTGCACGTCGCGCGCGAAGGCTTCTTCGACGACGACCAACGGCGTCGCCGCGACGGCGGCGGCGACGGCCAAGGACGCCGCCTTGCGCGTCACATCGGCGGCGGAGCAGTGCGCGGCGGTCTTCACCGTGCGCGCGTTCACGCGCGCGGTTTGCTTGAGACCACAAACGGTCACCTTGCTGGAGAGTTGAACCTGCGTCGACGCGTCGAATCCGTTCTAGGTCAGTCTTCGCGCCTCGCCCTCGTCCCCGCGCTCGCCTTCGTCGTCGCGCGCGCCCTTTCGCCCGCGCGCCCCGCCCTCCCGACCTCGCGCGCCACCGCGTCCGCGCCCTCTCGCGTCGCGCGCGCCGCCCGAATCCGCCTCGCGCCCGCGCCCGCGCCGCCTCCGTCGTCCCGCTCGACGCCCCGCGGTGGCGATCCACCGATCGCGCGCGTCCGCCCTCGATAGACGCCGCGTCTCGCGCGCGTCCGCGCCGCGCCGCGCGCGGCCCGCGCGATCGCGCGTCGGTCCCCTCCCGACGCCCGATCGCCGCCGCGCGTCCATCGCGCGCGCGACGCGACGACGCGACGGACGCGCGATCGACCGATCGTTTCGAACGCCGATCGCGCGCGCGCCGTCCCTCGCGTCGCGCGCGCGACGCGACGCGCGGCGAAAGAGACGTCGCGTCGCGTCGCGCGCGCCGACGACGCGCGAACCGACGCGTACCTGAGCGAGTGCGTTCATCGTGCGCGAGTCCCGTGTGCGGCGCGACGCGGTGTGCGGCGCGCCCGACGCGCGCGACGCGACGCGCGGCGAAAGATACGACGCGCGCGCGGATCGGATTCGATCGCGCGCGCGCGTTCGCGGTGATGGGCGATTCGGTGGTGATCGTACGACCCGAGCGCGCGCGTTTTCGGGTTTCGAGCGAGGGGTAAATCTCGGGCGGGGGGCGCGGGGACCCCCTCGCGATGGGTCGTGAACCGTCGAATCACGCACAGCGCCGGTTCGGGTCGTCGACGCGCGCGAGCGACGACGCGATGTGGTTTTGATTTTATTTGATTTCGTCGCGCGACGCGACGCGAACGACGCGCGAGACGGCGACGCGGGACGGTGACGGGACGGTGACGGGACGGTGACGATGGACCGCGACGGCGACGGGACGGCGACGGCGACGGCGACGATCCTGCGACGCGCGAACGCGCGCGAGACGGCGACGGGGACGCTCGAGCGGATGGTGCCGCGCGCCGCGGACGCGTGCCTGGCGGTGCGGAGCGCGAGGGATTCGCGCGCGAGGGCGACGCGGGAGGGGTATGGGTTTGAATTCTACGCGTCGGCGCGGGAGATGTCGACGAGCGATCGGGATTGGTGCTTCGAGGTGACGGAGGCGAACATGCGCGCGGCGTACGAGCGCACGTGGGGATGGGACGCGACGGAGAAGCGGAGGGAGTTGAATAACGGCGCGGCGAGGTTTGTGCTGGTGCGATCGCGCGAGAGTGGACGTCCGGTGGCGTTTGTGCACTTTAGATTCGAGAGGGAGGACGAGGATGTGGATAATCCGGTGGGGTACGTGTACGAGTTGCAGTGCGAAGCGGCGCACCAGCGACGGGCGCTCGGGGAGACGCTCGTGCGAACGGTGGAGACGGTTTCGAAGAAACTGGGGATGGAGGCCGTGGTGTTGACCGTGCTCAAGACGAACGTCGGGGCGTACGAGTTCTACACGAAGAAGATGGGCTACGTCGTGGACGAACTCAGCCCGGACGAGAGCGTGGACGAAGGGAGCTCGCACTATCTCATTCTTTCAAAGCGGCTCGCGTGAGGGCTATTGTGATTAAATTTCTAGTAGGAGTTCAAGCGCGTGCGCTTGGACGCGTTCTCGTTCGCTTCGAATCTCGACGTCGTTTTCTTTCGAATCGCCTCTATGTCTTCCTCTCCTTCTTCCTCTTCCGCGGCGCGTTCTATGATGATGTGTCTGCCGTACAAGTGCGTGCCTCGGAGCGCATCCATGGCGGCTTGCGTCTCTCGTCGCGTGTTGAACTCGACGAATGCGAAACCTCGGTGCGCGCCGTCGAACTTTTTCGGCAATCGGACTTGCTTGAGTTGTCCGAACGGGTTGAACAGCTTCTGAATGTCGCGCTTCGTCGCTTCAAATGCGACGTTTCTGACGACAATTTTCGTCGCGCTAAAGCCCTTCGGAACTTTCCCAGCCTTGTCGTCATCGCGTTCGCCGCCTCCTTGCGAGCTCAACTCCAGCTTGAGCGTCTTACCGTCGAGCGACGATCCTTGAAGAGCGGTCAAAACCGACTTTGCGACCATGGGAGTGTCAAACTCTACAAAGCCAAAGCCTCGACTGAGCATCTTGCCTCCGGGCCCGCGATGGGTGACGACGCGAGCGGCGATGATTTGGCCAGAGACGCGTTGCGCCGCCGCGGCGAAATGCGAACGCAATTTTTTGTCGGTGGTACCGAAATCCAGACCTTTGACGAATATCGACACCGCGTCGTCGCTGGCGGTTTTACCGGCGAGATCATTCGCCGCGTCCACTTTCGCCTTTGTCTTGTCTCGCGCCTCCTTGGCTAAATCGCTCGACGCGTCGGCGACGGCTAGCGCCTTGGCGCCCTTGATGTCGACCTTTGAAGTCGAGGCAAAAATATTCTCGGGCGCCCATTCTAAATAAAGTGGTACATGTCGATAGCGTTTGTACGCCAAACCCGTGAACGCGCGGCGCGCTTCGGAGGCTTCAAGGAACTCCACGACGGCGATGGTGTGCGTATCGGGTAAGATGAATCTCGCCACGCCGCCAAACTTTTCGCAGAGTTCTCTAAGCTCATCCTCCTCGGCTTCGTAGGGTAAGTTTTTCAACAATAACACGCAATTACTGCGCTTGACTCGGCTCGCACTTTTCGCCCCACTCGAAGCCGCAGACTGCTCGAGCGATTCCGCGTCAATGCCAGCTTCGCCGAGTTGTTGCTTCGTCGTCGCGATGACGTGCGCTTCGCCGAGCGCCATGCGCACTGCGAGATCATCCGCACCAGAGTCGAGGAGTTCGGCTTTCGTGACGCCGTAGTGTGCCGCGATCGCCGCGGCCACGGTATCTTGACGCATGAATAAAGAGTTCCACGCCTTTGTGTTGCCCGCGTCGGCTTTGCGCTCGGCGTCGCGTTCCGTCTTGAAGGAATCCTTCTTGTCGTCTTCGCCTTCACCTGTGCGTCCAACGCCACCCATCGTAGAATCAAGCTGTGGCGCGCGTTTGGCGGGAAGTAAGTGGATCAAACGACCTTGAAAGATTGAGCCGTCCACCGCTTCCATCGCCTTGACGCCATCCTCGGGTATGACAAAAGTCACGTACGCCAAACCTTTGCTACGCTTTGTACTGCGATCGACGAGAATGTGAACCGCGGTGAGCTTGCCAAACTGTTCGAACAACTCCGCCACTTCTTCTTCCGTCGCAGTATAAGGCAAATTGCGCACGAAAATTCGACCGGTTTCGGACAACGCCTCCATGTCGGCCGCGTTGACGTCTTTCGATTCTGGTTCCGCGGCGTCTGTCTCTTCCTTCTCTAGTGTGTCTGGATCATCGGAGGCGTCTGAATCAGAACTCTTCTCTTCATCATCAGACGCATCAGGGCTTTGGCTTTGCTCGTCGTCGGAAGAAGATTCGGAGTCATCAGAATCGGAGTCCTCGCTATCGTCCTCGTCGTCTTTCCACGTCGATTGTTTCGATTTGAAGTAATCCATGTCCGACACTTTATCGTCATTCGCCACCTTGTCGCTTTCAGACTCAGACTCCGAGTCTGACTCCGACCCTGATTTGTCCGATTCTTCCTCCTGTTCTTCGTCTTCTGACTCGTCCAAGTCTTGATACTCGTCGTCGCTGCTCCCGGCGTCTCCGTCTTCGCGAAGCGCTTTTTCGGAATCCTTCCTATAACCCTCCAACTTGTCTTGATCCTCGAAGAACCCATCGCTCCAAAACTTTTGTTTCGCGGGAACCATGAGCTCCATAAACTCGCGAAATTTTGGATCAACCTTCATGAGCTGCTCCGCCTTGTACCTCGGATCGTGCAGCTCGCGAGCTTTTTGCTTGGCCAACTTTTTCGCCTCTCGCGCGCCGATCCATCTTTCACCCTCACCATCCGCCTCCGCCTCGCCCTTTCCCCCGTGCCCACTCTTTATCGTCTCTTTTTCCTTATTCGCCGAGCTTCCCGCGCTATACTTCGACCACGGTCGCGGTATCTGCGCGCTGTGCACGCTCCGCGCGTACTGCACCTCCACCC
>JACLAB010011072.1_pt1 | contig 12184 bp, 5 predicted proteins | sample 8027921 | NCBI WGS metagenome assembly JACLAB01 (sample SAMN15725117, study PRJNA655200) | protist metagenome | isolation source: fluorescence activated cell sorting (FACS) single amplified genomes of... | place: USA: West Boothbay Harbor, Gulf of Maine | collected 2000-07-19
GGAGCGGTCGTCGTCGCGGAGCGGTCGTCGTCGGTTGCGTTACTGATGAAAACAAAGAGAAAACGTCGCCCGCGAAAAGGCGAAGGCTATCGACGCGCTCGAGGATGTGAGGGCAAAGCGTCTGTTTCTCTCCTTCCTCGTCGCTTTCTACGACGAGAACGGGGCGAAGCATTCATATTTCACGAGCGACGGGGTGCGGCACGTGGTTAACTGTCTCACGGGCGTGACTCAAGGTTGCGGCCTGGGCAGCACCATGTACTCCATCGCAACGTTCCTGATTGTGAAGACGGCGCTGGCCGAAAAGTCCGCGGAGCGGCGATGCGGCGATGTTCACAACATCGCGTTCGCGGACGACGGGACCTCACTTGGCCCGAAAAATCAAGTCATCGAATTTGCAGGCGAAATCCAAAAACGCCTCCGCGAACAAGCTGGCTTGGAGTTTCGCAAGTGGGAGATTTATGGCGGAGTTGACGCGCTGGACGCGCTGAAGGCGGAGGATGTTCGCCAAAGCGCGGACGAAGCTGGACTGAAGGACGCGTGCGTGGAGGAGAAGGGGTTCGACCTGGGAAGGGTGACTTCGAACGCTGGGGCCCGGGGGATTCGTCTCCTTGGTGCACCCGTAGGCGACTCCGTCTACGCGGCGGACTACGTGAACAAAACCGTGGCCGAACACAAGACCTTGCTCGACGACATCGCCGAGCTGGGTCGCAAGGACGGGTATGACAAGCCACACGAGGCGTACCAGTTGCTGAGATTTTGCGCAGTGCCGCGGATCACGCACCTGTACGGTCTCGTTCCCGAACCGATCGCGCGCGAAGGCTATCAACAAGCTCACTCTGATCTCATTTCAACCTGCCTACAGATTGTAGGAATTCCTGAGACAGAGGTGAGCGAGGATGCCAGAACGCGCCTCGCGCTGGGACTGGGTCGAGGTGGAGCGGCGATCACCGGACCGGAGGGAGTGGCGAACGAGGCCCTGATTGCGAACTGGAATGCGTGCGCGAGCGCTCTTCGTGAGGCACCGGGCCTCAAGAGCGTCATCGGCGGGAAGTCACCGCCGATGGGTATGACTACGCGGGGGCGTGACGAGCGCCACGACGGCAGCTCGGGTCCGATGTGGGGTGCGTTGCCCTCCATATGGGACGCGAAGCGGCGAGAGCTGCAGAGGGCCGTCGAGGACGCCAGGCAGGACGTCACGCACCTGGAGGATATCTCGCGGAGGACGGAAGCGTCGGCGGCGGCGCGCGCCGGAGAGGCGTCGACGTCGCAGTCGGCGCAGACCGTCACGCTTCGCAGGCGAAAAGCGGAGGATTTCGCGAAATCGGTGAAGGATGCCAGGGCCGTTCTCTCTGATTCCGAGAGAACGGTGGAATTGCTTCCTTGCGATTTCCAAGATTGGCGCAAGATCGCGGAGGAAGGCAGAGTCAAGTGGAAGGGGGTGCAGCGCGCACTGTCCACTGTGGCCCACGCGCGCAGGTGGGCGGATCTGCACCACAGGCTGTTGGAGAACAGCTACCTCGGCGGGCGGACCGCGGGAGTGTCGGGCGATGGTGACGGGGACCCCCCCGTCACCGTGACGGACAACCGCACCGTGCCGCAACTCGAGGCGAGAGCGGGGGCTGCGAGCCTCCTCTCGTCTGGAGGAGGGGAGGCGATGCTCTGGCTCGAGCACAGGTGGAACTACGGCGCGGCGAACCTCACGCCGGCGGAGTTCAGGTCGGCGTTCCGGTTCTCCTTCGAGATCCCGGAGCCGGCCCTCACGGAGGCCGCGGAGAGGCGGAGACCCTGTGGCTGCGGTGCCAGAGACTGTGGAGGAAAGGTGTTCTCGACCGGGATGCAGTACGTGTACCACGTGCTGAACCGGAAGTCCGATACGGGAGGCGGATCGGCGTACAAGAGGCACAACGCGATCAATTACACGGTGCAGGCCCTCGCGCGGAAGGCGGGGGCGACCGCCGAGGTGGGCGGGTGGCTCTGTACCGTGCCGCGCCGAGGGGGAGGTGGAGAGGACCCCCACGCGGACATTTGGTTCGAGATGGCCGACGGCGACAAGTTTTGGGGAGACACGACGCTTGTCAACGTGGTGGGTGGCAACATGCAGATAAAGGCCGGCAGCGACAGGGTCGCGGGCGCGGCGCTGCGTGCTGCACGCGAGAAGAAGGAGAAGACGTACGGCGTCGCCGCGGAGGAGGACGCGAGGAGAGTGTTCACACTGGGAATTGAGATGGGCGGTCGCATGGACCCGCAGTTCCACGAAGTGGTGTACCGCCTCGCACGCGCCGACACGGACTCGGTCATCGGCCCTCTACCGGAGGGTGCGGATGCCTTCAGGGTGGCGGAGTACAAGATGCATCTGTCGCGCGTTAAGCGCCGGATGATTGCGGCGATCCAGACGACAAGGGTCAAGTGGGCAGTGAGATGCATCAATAGTGCTCGTCCGCGCGAACAACAAACAGGGAGAGAAGAGAGGAGGTAGTGTTTTGATCTCAAGGTGGGGTTTCACTGAAAAAAAAAAAAAAATGGCCGTTGTCGGTTCTCAAACTTCGATCGAGGTGCGCCGCGTGAAAGGCGTCGACGCGCGATGCTCGCGAACGCTCCGCCTCGTCTGTCCGCGAACGTTCATCCCGTCCGCGCCCTCGCGCCCGCGCAGAGCGACGCGCGCCGGCACGGCGCCCGACCTCACGCGACAGCGGGATCATGTTTTGGAGGTCGCCTGGACTGGTGCAGGCGTCTCCCGTCGAGGTGCGTCTCTTCGCTGACCGCGACGACCGCGCGATCTTCGCATCTGTGCCCACCTCGCGCGGGGCGCGTCCCGAGGCCCGATCCGAGCAACAACGCGACGCTTCCGAGCCGCCGCTCTCGGCCGCTCGGCCGATGCGGCCGTCGCGATGACGTCCACGCGGCGCTTCCGCGTCGGTCTCGGAGCGCGACGCCGCGCTTCCCTCCTCGGGGCACGCTCGCGCTCTCCCTCTCCCCCTCTCGAGCGCTCTCCCGCTCCGCGTTCGGGCGCGAAACTGACCGCAATCTGCGCGTCCCCGTTTCAACCGCGCGCCTCCCCCTCGCAGCTCGTGCTCGACAAGGAGAGCTTCACCCTGGAGGAGCTCCTGGAGGAGGATGACGTGATTCAGGAGTGCAAATCCCTGAACAGCCGGCTGGTGAACTTGTGCGTGCCTCCGGCGAAGCCCAGATCGCGCCCGCGACGCGTCACGCGCACGCGTTCCCGCTTCGCGCGACGACTGAAACGCGTTCGGTGTCCGATTTTTTTTCATTTCGCGCGACAATCTCCGCTACAAGCGCGCCTTCTGACCTTCGTCTCTCCCTTCACCCGAACGAACGGCCATCATGTGGCCAGTTTGAAAACCAAGCCGGTGGTGGAGAAGCTCGTGTCTTTCATGGTGGATCCCCCCCCCGCGGACGCCGACGCGCGGCGCGAGTTTAAGTACCCGTACCTGGCGTGCGAGATTTTTTGCTGCGAGTTAGACGCGGTGTTCGCGACGCTGTGCGAGGACGAGTGCGAGCTGTTCGGTCGGATCGTGCGGTTCATCGATACCGACGACCCGTTACCCTCGATGCTCGCCGGGTACTTCGGCAAAGTCGTCGGGTGCGTCGTCGCACGAAGAGCGCCCGAGACGACGCGTTTTTTCCAGACCAACCCCAAGTACCTCCGGCTGCTCGTGCGCAAGATCCAGAACCTCGCCGTCGCCGAGGTTCTGCTTCGTTTAGTGGGCGCGGACGACCCGGGGGTGTCGCCCATGCAGGGCATGCTCATGAGCGCCATACACGGCACAGACCAAACCGGTTGGCTCGCGGAGACGACGCTTTTGGACCAACTCCTCGACGCGCTCGGCGAGGGCGACGCGTTCGCGAAGGACGACGCGAACGAAGTTTCCGAAGCTTCGTCCGCACCTTCGTCTTCGGAAGACACCGCGACGCGTCGCGCGAACGCGGCGGAGGTGCTGGTGGGGATCGCGCGGGGCGCGCCGAGCGCGCTCGCCGACAGGCTCGCGACCGCCAACGCCATGGAGAAACTCTTCGTGAAGGGTTTGGAAAACGCCGATCCAAACGCCGATCCGAGCGCGACAAACGCGCCGACGTACGGCTCTCGCGTGGACGGCGCGACTGGCGCGAACGACGTGGACGCCACAGGCACGACCCCCCCTTTACCCACGACCGCACACAGTGGCACTACGGCGAGCCCTTTAGTGAACGTCATCGACATAGCCGTCGCCGTGCTGGACGCCAAACGAGCCGCCGGTCCGGCGCAAGCTATGCAGGCTTTTCTCGCCGCCGAAACGGGAGAAGCGCCTCCCGAACCGCGCCGCGCGCCGTACTCGGCGGTCGCGGCGTGCGTTCGCGCGCTCCCCAAGCTCGTGGCGTTTTTAGATCTGGCGGGAGACGCGTCCGCGCAGAAGACCCCGTGGGGGGAGATGACTCCGCCCCTCGGCTTGAAGCGCGTCAAGGTTGTGGACCTCGTGGCGACGCTGGTGAGCGCGCGGAGCGAGGCGGCGGCGGAGCCCATCGTCGCCTCCGGCGCGCTTCCCCTGTGCGTGCAACTGTTCCGGCGGTACCCGTTCAACAACTTCCTGCACCACCACGTCGAGCGGATGTGCCGCGACGTGCTGCAGTGGGGGCACCCGGCGCTGCTGGCGCACCTCTTCGAGAAGGAGGAGGCTGGCGGGTGCGACGTCGTGGGCGTCGTCACGCAGGCGCCGCGCACGGTGGAGACGGCGCGCGGGCCGGCGCGCGCGGGGAACCTCGGGCACATCACCCGGCTGAGCAACGCGCTCGCCGGCGTCGCCGCGGGCGCGAACGTGGAGGAGGCTGAGGAAGAGGCGAACGCGAACGCGGACGTCGGCGACGAGACCGAGCCCGGAGCGGGCTCGGACGCGAGCAGCGACGATACGAGTTCGCCGCGCGGCGCGTTGGCTCGCGCGCGCGCGGCGACGGCTTTCGTGAAGGCGAAGCTCGAGACCGATCCGCGCTGGGCGTCGTACCGCGAGGGCGAGCTCGCGTCCCGCAACGCGGTCGAGAACACGCGCGCGTGGCGGTGCGGCCGCCCCGCCGGCCTGGACGACCCCGACGACGACGACGGCGACGACGACGGCGACTTCGACCTCGGCGTGGGCGGCGGCTTCTCGCGCGACGCCTACAACCGGTACGGCGGTTCCCTCGAGGAGGAGGAGGAGGAGGATGGCGAAGATGAGCGCGACATCGGGTTCCCCGGCGACGACGACGACGATCACGAAAGCGACGGCGACGATGATATTGATAACGAGGGAGGCATCGGGGCTGGCGACGGTGTCACCCGCGACAACTCCCTCGTCGCGGCGGGCATCGCGGCTGGTTTGTTTCAGGGCGACGCGGGGGCGCGTTTGGCGTCGCTCACGCTCAAGAACGAGTCGTACGGGCAAGAATATGTCCTCGACTCCGAACTCGACGCGAATCTCTCGAATCTCGCCGTCGAGGGTGTTTCTTCGGACGATGCCGACGACGCCCCCACCGTTCCCGTCCCCGCGTTCGCGGGGACAATCGCGGGCGACGCCGACGAGGACGACGTCGTTTTGGCGGATGAGGATGTTCGCGACGCGGCGGAGGCCAAACGTTTGTCGGGGACCGTCGTCGCCGTCGCCGACGCGGACGACGACGACGCCGACGCGCTGGTCGCGTCCGAATTCGGCGCGGTGCGGTACTGGGGGTCGTCCATCGACACGTCGCTCGTGCCGGACGACGTCTAGGCGCGTGGGAGGTGGCGGCGCGCGTGATCGCCTTAAGTCTCTTAAGGCGAGCGGATCGTCGTACGAGAGTCGCGACGGTTTCTCGCCGCGAAAGTGTAAAAAACGCGCGACGTTCTTGGCCTCGATTGCGGCAATTGCCGGCGGAAACACCGAAACTCGCGTCGTCATCCGCGCCTCGAATTTCCACCGGGCGGCGCACAGCCGTCTCGGTCGTTCCCGCGAAAACCGCCGCCGCCGCCGCGTCACACCGCGCCGCACGAACGCGCGGCACCCCTCGAACCCCGCGGCGAGTCCGGCTCGAGCGCACGTCGCGGTCGTGTGTGCGCGTTCCCGCTCGGCGCGCGTCCTCGAGCCCAGGGCCAGGCGCCTCCGTCCCCCGCGACTCGCGGTCGCGCTGATTTCTCCCGACACCGGCAACCATGGGCGGCTCGCGCAAGAAGGCGTTCATCGACAAGAAGAACAGCGTGACCTATGCGCTGATGGCTCGCCCCGAGGCGGAGGATGGCGACGAGTCCAACCCCGAGCGGGGTACGCAGATGTGGATGCGCAAGGACGACAATCACCACGTGCGCGACGCGCTGGCGGACGCGGGCGGGGTGGATGACGGCTCCGTCTTTGACGACTCCGCGACGGAAACCGCGAGCGCCTACTCCGGGTACTCGAACCTCTCCTCCATGTCCAACGTGACTTGGATCATGACCCCCAACGGCCCAATGCCGAGGCGCGAGCGGCTCTCGAGAGAGAAGAGGCGCGAGCTCCGCGAGCTCGGCTTCGACCCGAACGACGGGTACGACTACACGCGGCATCTGCGCAAAGTCGGCGAGGGCGGCGGCGTCATGTTCGTTCCCACGCGCAAAGACCACGTCAAAGGCGTCCTCGGCGCGAACGAATCCTCGTCCGTCTCGCACGGCGGCTCGGGGAAACGCGGCGACGACAGCGAGCGGGTGTTTCTGAGAGAGGACGTCGAGCGCGACGGCGCGAACGCGGTGGCCATCACCGACGACCGCAAAGCCTCCGCGGAGGAGGCGGAAGCCGAGCAGCGGTGGACGCACGAGCGCGTCAAGGCGATCACGGACGAACGCGTGTACGTGGCGAAGAACGACGTGAGCGGCGGTCTGTTAAACGCCGTCGTCGCGAAGCAGACCAGGGCGCCGAATTCGGGAACCGCTAAGCTGGAGCTGGAGAAGATGATCGAGAAGATGGAAGAGTTTGAGCTCGCCGAGGACAACGCGTTGCCCGCGCTGGACGAGTTCGAAGACGGCGGACTCGGCGACCTGCAGGACGACTTCGTGTTGCAGGCGATGATGGGCGATGGCGACGAGACCTCCGCGCAGCCTATCACGTCGTTCCCGCCCATTCGCCTGCGGTACGACGACAACGAGGTGGAGGACGCGCTCGCGACGGTGGAGGAGATCGTGGAGGAAGATCTGCTCGAGGAGGAGGAGGAAGGTTTGGCGACCGGCGGCTGGTTCGGCGGCGGAGGCGGCGGCGCGCGCGGCCCGGGTTCAGACGCCGGCACCGACCGCGACTTGGACGAGGACGAGTGGGCGGAGCAGCGCGCCGCCGACCTCGGCGCGGAGGCTCGCGACGTGGACCACATGTTCGAGGCGATGGCCCGAGGGTACGACTCGGACGAGATCGGCGAGCTGGACGAGGACGACCCGCGCATCTTCGGGCACGCCGAGCTCGATCGATTCGGTTCCGTGCTTGAGGAGTTCCGCGCCGAGCGGAGGCCGGAGCAGTACCGCACCGCCGCGGAGACGGCGCGTGGTGGTGCGAACGCGGACGAGTTTGACCGGAGAAACCGCGAGTTGCGTAAGCGAGACGAGGACGCGCTCTTCGAGGATGACGGGCTGGACGACGTGGACATGCGAAATGTAGAAAAAACTTCGAAACCGCTCTTGGACGACGTGGACGAGGACGGCATCGAGCGATCCAAGCCCGCGGTGCCCCGCATCACGAACGACGACGTGCACGACGCGTTCCGGGCGATGGTCGCGACGCGGCGTCGCGCGGGTTTAGAGATCCCGACGGACCTCATGGAGAAGATGGGGCTGGAGGAGGAGCCTCATGGGGAAGGGAGCGGAGGACAAAAAAAAGACGCCGACGAAAGAGTCGCTCGCCGGTTCGAGCTCGAGGACGCGTCGGCTCTCGGCGCGCCGGACGGCGACGAGATCGAGTACCTCCGCAACGCCCCCAAAGAAGCGTGGGACTGCGAGACCATCGTGAGCACGTACAGCAACTTAGAGAACCACCCGAGCGTCATCGATGAACAGCACGGCGGATCTGGCGGGTTCTCGAGTAAGAGGCGGGGTGGTAAGAACCGCGGAAGAGGCGACGACGCGACGGGCGGCGCGTCTGTCATCCGCCTGTCCGAAACGAACGGCTTGCCCGTGGACTACGTCCTTTCGCGCCGCGGCGCCGGGCGGGGCGGGTCGATGCTGACCGCCGCGAACCTCGCGGCGATCGGCGAGACGGGCGAGGAGGGTGTTGAGATGTCGCGCGGCGGCGGCGACGAGTACTCGGACGAGGACGACGGCGAGCTCGGCGAGGAGTGGCGGTCGAACATCCGGCGCAAGGGCGAGACCCCCGAGGAGAAGAAGGCGCGAAAGGCGGCGGTGAAGGCTGGCCGCCGCGACGCGCGCGCGGCGAAGAAGGGCCTGAAGACCACGTTCAAGCGCGAAGAGCGCGAGATGGGGAAGAAGGCGATGGTGGGCGACGTGCGTCCGGGGCTGAGCGTCACGCCGCTCGGGTGAGCGTATCGGGAGAGCGGGCTTTGGAGGTTTCGAAAGAGCGCGCGACGGAATGAGATGATATGAATACCGTTTTCGAGTCATAACTCACGCGGGACGCTCGTTCTCGACGCGCCGCCACCTCCCTTCGCGCTCCGTCGCGTCCGCGCCGGTTAAGAAGAGAGGCTCACATCAGACAATCTTGATGAGCATCTTGTTTTTCTTCCCCGCCGCGAGCATCATGACCCGCCCCTCGATGACGTCCGCCTCGCCGACGACCGCGTCCTCGGACTCCACCTTGACGTTGTTCAGGCGCGCGCCGCCGCCCTTCACCAAACGCTTCGCCTCGCCCTTGCTCTTCTGCAAACCGGCGAGCGCCATGACGTCCACCACGGGCTGGCCGAGCACTTCGTCGAGTTTTAACTCGGACGTCGGGATCACCTCCGCGAGCGCCTCCAGCGTCTCCGCGTCCAGCACGGTGTCAGCTCCCGGTCGTAAACCCTGCGTGGCTTTTAATGCTTTGCGCAGACCATCCGCGCCGTGCACGAACCGCGTGACTTCCTCCGCTAACTTTTTCTGCGCCGTGTTGGGCACGTAATCGTCGTTTGTCATCGCCGCCTCCATCTCTTTAATCTCTTCGAGTGGCATAAACGTGAGCATCTTCATGAACCGAATAACGTCCGCGTCCGTGCTCTGCACGAGGTACTGGTAGAACTTGTACGGCGACAGCCGCGACGGCGCGAGCCACACCGCGCCATCTTCCGATTTGCCAAACTTTTGGCCGTTCTCCTTGAGTAATAAAGGGAAAGTAACGCCGAACGCTCCGCCTTTGCCTTCCGTCTGGTCTTTGTCCAAGATCCGCCGAATTAAATCCGTGCCCGCGGTGATGTTCCCCCACTGGTCCGACCCGCCCACCTGCACGCGCACGTCGTGCGTATTGAACAGGTGGCAAAAGTCGTACCCTTGCAGGAGCTGGTACGAAAACTCCGTGAACGACATGCCCTGCTCGCTGTCCAGACGCGTCTTCACCGAATCCTTACCCATCATCGTACCGACGCGCGCGTACTTGCCAACCTCCCGTAAAAACTCCAAGAAACCCATCGTTCCGAACCACTCTAAGTTGTTCATAACCACCGCGGCTTTCGCGTCAGTCACGCCGTCCTCCGCCGCCATCTCCGCGCTGTTGCGAAGCACGTCCTCGAGAATCTTTTTGATGCCCTCGGTGTTGGCGTTGATGGTCGCGTCATCCAGCACGGGGCGTTCCGCGCTTTTGCCGGAGGGGTCACCGACCCTCCCGGTCGCGCCGCCGAGCAGCGCGACGGGGGTGTGCCCGCACCGCTGGAACCACGCCAGGACGACGATGCCCAGCAGATTGCCGAGGTGCAACGAGTCCGCGGTCGGGTCGAACCCGCAGTACACGGACAAAGATCCGCTCGCCGCCGCTTCTCTGAGTTCATCTTCGTTCGTGCACGCGTCCAGAAGCCCGCGCTCTTTCAAGACATCGACGACGTCCCGCGTTTTCACGGACGCCTGCGTCGCGAGGCTCGCTCGGGAAGACGACACGGACGCCGGGTACGGCGTTCGCCGCGACGACGCGGCGCCGAACGCGCCGACGCCGCAGAGGCTGGTCCGCATCGTGTCGAAAGGGGCCACGCCGGGACGCGCCGCGCGCGCGACGTACGTCGCGGCGGGGCGAGTCAAGGACGCGGAGGCGCGGAACCGAATCGCCGCGCGCTGCACGCGAATGCCCTGCGTGGCGAGGAGTGCGGTGTGGGGACGCACGGTCAGTCGGGCGCGTCATGAAGCCGGTCGGGTCGAGCGCTCGATCGACGCGTGGCGCGCTCGACCGCGATAGGAAAAAGCGCCGGTGGGCACGTCGATCGGGATAAGACACGTCGACGACGCGATGCGGGTTCGCGCGCGGGGGACGCGGCGCGCACCAGGGGGCGAATCGCGGAGGTTGCCATGTGCCTCGTCGAGATGAAACGCCACTCCAGCCGACGACCGCGCGGGGGACAATGGCGTCACGGTGAGGCCGCCGTCGTTCTCGCCTGCACCCTCGCAGGTCTCGTTCCCGGCGGACCACCGCCACGCGCGAAAAAAGACGCTCTCATCCGACTGACGTCAGTCTCCCCGAAGGTTTCGCAAGACCCGGGCAGTCCTCGACGCGCATCCCACACCTTCCGAAAATGGCCCAAGCCATGACCCTGGCGTCCCGCGGCGCCACGCTGCGCGCGGCCGTGACGGGAGCCGCGCGCTTCGACTCGCGCGCCTCGTTCGAGCGCTCGGCGTTCGCGGGACGTTCCCGTCGCCGCGTCGTGACGAACGCGTTTTTCGGGAAGAAGGATGACGGGGAGAAGAAGCGCATCGGCGACCTCGTGAACACCAAGATCGAGGAGAACAGCGTGATCGTGTGGAGCAAGAGCTACTGCCCGTTCTGCGTCAAGGCCAAGAAGGCGCTGGACGCGTTGGAGGTGCCGTACGAGGCCATCGAGATCGACCGCATCAACGAGGAGAGACTGATCCAGGATGCGCTGCAGGATCTGTCCAAGCAGCGAACGGTGCCCAACGTCTTCGTCGACGGGAAGCACGTCGGGGGTTGCGACGACACGCTGGCGGAGATCGCGAGCGGCAAGCTGCAGGAAAGGCTCAAGAGCGCGGGCGTGTCTTTCAAGGAGGCGTAGGTTCGGGAGGCGCACGAGACGTGGCGAGACCTCCGGCGAACGAGATGAATGAATGAAAAAACTCACATGTTGTCGTCATCGTCGCGTTCTCCGCTCCGCCTCGTCGAACTTGTCGAAATCGAAATCCTCCGCCTCGTCGTCGTCGTCGTCGTCGAACTCGTCTCCCTCCACGTATTCTTCGTCGTCGTCGTCGTCACCGTGTTCGTCGTCGCCATCGTATTCGTCGTCGTCCTCGTCGTCGTCGAACCACTCGCCGTCCTCTTCCTCGCCCTCTTCCGCGCGGACGGCGTCCTGAGACATCTCCGCCACGAGCGCGTCGACGGCGTCGTCGAAGTCCGAGACGTACGGCGTAGAGCCGTCGTGCATCTCGAACGCGTACCCCATGAGCGAACCGTCGGTTTCGTCGGTTTCGTCGGTTTCGTCCAACGCGTCGTCGTCGTACGGTCCAAGCAAGTCGCTCGTCCCGTCTCTGCGCCGCGCGGAGGCAAGAACCTCGGCTTCGCGCGCTTTTACTTCGGCGGCGTACGCGTCGTTTCGCGCCGCCTCGTCGGCGGCGCGGTCGAACGCCGCGTCCAGCTCTCGTTCTTTGACCGATCGCGCGTCATCGTCCACGAACACGAGCCTCGGCGTGTGCTTCGAGCGAAGCATCTTCGACGCCATGCTCCGCAAGCGCGTCGCGTTTCGGCGAAGCGCGTTTGACGCGAAACGTCGTCGCGTCTCCGTGAATGAAGACGAAGACGACGAAGACGAAACTCCCGCGTGTGACGGCGCGTGACTCGCGTATTCGTCATCCTCGTCTACGTCCGCGACCGTCCACCGCACGTGCGCCTTCTTGAAGTCCTTGGCCATGCGCACCTCCAGGATGGTCAAACCGAGGCCCTCGAACCGGTGCGACACCGAGGGGTGCTCTAACACCGCGCACAGCGCTTTGCGCAAACGAACGCCCGCGCGCACCTGCGCCATGTCCTGGCCCTCGGCGTTTTTGATCTGGGGGTGCCCGGCGAAGTAATACCTGCGAGTCGGAAGCGTTTGA
>JACLAB010002525.1_pt1 | contig 12169 bp, 10 predicted proteins | sample 8027921 | NCBI WGS metagenome assembly JACLAB01 (sample SAMN15725117, study PRJNA655200) | protist metagenome | isolation source: fluorescence activated cell sorting (FACS) single amplified genomes of... | place: USA: West Boothbay Harbor, Gulf of Maine | collected 2000-07-19
GCCAATCGAGAGACGTTCCATTTTTCAAAGCATAAAATACAGTCGTGTACAAAGTCTTCTTCACAAAACAAAACTTAATCTACTAAACTCAATACCTACAAAACTTCGCGCGGATCAATACACTCGTCATCGTCAAGAGTCAAAAAGAGGCTGGCAATAACAGCACTGCACGCCGCTAAAGCACGCCAACGTGTTCGTCTCCTTATCGATGACCACAACTTTGATATCGTTCTTAATCGACACGTACTCCTTCCAATCGCGCTGCATCGGTAGCGAACAACACCCGAACGGATACGTGTTCAAACTCCAGCACATGATTTCGCGAGTGAATTTATTGTAACTCATTCCAATCGGGCATCCTCTCTCGCCGCCGCAATACACGCAATAGTGCACGTAACAACCACTTTTTGGCAAAGCCGAGGAACTCTTGATGCCTTTGGCCAATCTGTGCGATTCTTTGTGCGTCAACACTCGTCGGAAATTGAAGCGCGGCAAATCGTCCACGTCATCGTCGTCATCTTTGTTCATCGATTTAACCGCGTTCGGTGGAGCCGTGTGTGCCGTCGTCTCCTCCTCCTCCTCCTCCTTTTCTTCTTCTTTAACTTTTTCTTCGGGAAATGTGTCGAAGTTTTTCTCGGGAGTAGAGGACGAGGACGAGGACGTCGCGAGCGCGCCGTCGTCGAAATCGTCCCCGGACGAATTCGTCGGTTTTTCCAGAATAGCTTCTTTGCTCATGATGATGGTTCTTCTTGCGTCCAGAGATCGACCGACCCGACCCGACCGACCGGGGAGATCCCAAGAAAAGTTTTTGAGGTCTCTCTTTAAAATATCTTCGACTCATCAAAAACTGATGAAAAACACAAAAATAAAGGTCTACGCGTGTCTTTATCAAGCGGTACAGTACGTGTCTTTTAATAATATTGATTATATGTCGGCTAATGTTCGTGGTATATATTCTCTCTCTCTCTCTCTCTTAACTCTGAAGCACGGCGAGCGGCGAGCGTGTGTATTTTAATGTTTTGTTTTTTCCGTCGCGTATTTTTCTTCTCTCTCACTCTCTCTCTCTCTCTCTTTCTATTACGTGTGTATGATGTTATCTCTTCTGATCAAATGTACGCATCTGGCGCCATATGCTCTTGCGCACTTCCGTGCTCTTCTAAATACTTGCTCGCTTCCTCTTTTACTGGTTCGTTTCCACACAAGAGCGCGTGTTTCAACGCCTCCGCGAACGCCTTCTTCGCCTCTTCCTCTTTCCCGCCAATCTTCGCTAAACACTGCCCTTTAAAATTATACGTCGTGCTTAAAATTTCGCTCGTAGAATCTAAACTCTGCTCTAACTCCTCCGCCACTTTCAACTCTTTCAACGCGTCTGCCCATTCGTTCATGTTCATGAACGTAAACGCCAACCTATTCGCGCTCGCGGCTTGTAAATCTTTCGACTCCAACTTGGAAAATTTCTTCACCGCCTCTCTGAAATTTTTCAACGCGTCGATGTATTCACCCTCGTTTCTATGCAACTCCGCGAGCGCGGCGTGTAAATCCCCGGCTCTGCCGTTCAAATCTCTCTCCAACGACTTCGGTAACCCTTTGGCGCCAAAATGTGGCGCGCACAAATCTAAACCTTTTCGTAAACATTTTTTCGCGCATTCGATGCCTTGTTTTTTATCCGTATCTGAAGTCCCTTCCGTCCTCGCGCTTTGCTCGTACGCGTCCGCTAATATCCTCAACGCTAACCCGTGCACCGGTGGTGGCGCGCCGTATCGTTCGCACAACTGATCCGTGCTTTCCATCATCTTCTTCGCTTTCTCGTACTCGCTGTTGCGTATCATCTCCTCCGCTTTGCCGACGGAATACATGACGATGACTGGGACTTGTTTCGGGTCGACGCCTTTCGAGGTTTGTGTTTGTTGTGATTGTTGTGCGTCCATCTTTTATGTGTTTATATCTGACGCAGCGATTTTTGCGCACTCTTCTTTACGCGCAGCGGTTCTGTCTCTCACTCTCGTTCGAGCGGAGCTTTTAATACGACTCAGTCGTGTAGCGCTTAAAAGCAGCGTTAAGGTTTACCACGAATACGTGGCTTTTTTAGCCGTCGTAATTGGAAAAATGACCTCGGTCTTAAAACCTCCTTCTGTGTTCAGATGATGCCAAACGACGATGAGTGCGTCTCAAAAGCAACAACTGTAGTATTACGCACCGACGAAAGACGTCTGATTGATTTCAATGCCAGAGCGAGAGCGAGAGCGTGATGTGGTGTGAGGAAGTGCAAGTGCGGGAAAGTTGTTTGGGTTAAAAGTGGATAAACCCCGAAAAAAAGGAGGAGAAAGAGGCGTAAAACAGAGGGAGGAGAGAGAGAGAGAGAGTAAATAAATAAATTTTCTACGCACATCAAAATCATCATCAATAGTAAAATTACACGTTCGTGGATCCTCCTCCTCCTCTCAATCCACCTATGGCGATTGGCGCGCCCGGACCGGCTAATTCCTTCCCTTCCTTCTGGCTACCGTTCGCCACCACGGCAGCTTTTTCTCTCGATTCGACTTGGGCGTACACGACCATGCCGACTAACGCGACGGCGATGCCCATCAAGTTTCGCCCGGTCGCTGGATTACCGATGACGGTGAAACCGAAACCAAGGACGAGCATGGTTTTTAAATGGCCCAAGACTTGGTAGGTGACCGCGTCGCATTTTCCAATGACTAAAAAGGTGGAGAAGTTGACCGAGACGGCGATGCCGCACGATAACGCCGCCCAGAAGAGAACGGGGACGGACCACGTGACATCGAACGGGGTTCCACCGACTAATTGCGCGTCCAATGGCAACGCTATGGTCGCTAAAATAGCTGCCATGTACGGGGACGCGGCGTATAAGAGCTGCGTGCTGCTCACTTGGAATTGTTTCGTGTAATGGTTTGTCCAAATTTGGGACACGCACGTCGTGATAACCGCGCAGACGGACATGAACGTCCCGAGACCGTTCAATTGCATATCCGTCACCGTAGCAATCCCCACACCGAGTAACAAAATGCCGAGCGCACCTTTAATAGAGCTCGAATACTTCTTCCCGTAATAAATCGTGTGCATCATCACCGTGCACGGAATAATCGCCAGCTTCGTCATCTGATAAAACCCGACCGAGTTAAAGCCCAAACTCAAGTTCAAAAACGCGATCGAAATCCCGTTGATGCACGAAAACCTCAACAAAGCTTGTCGTTCGACTTCTTTCGGCTCTAAAAAGTTATACTTCGCCGCGAACCGTAACGCGACCGCGGTGACGATCATGTGCATCGCCGTCAAAAAGGTCACGTATTGAAACTCTAACGTCGAGATTAAATACTTGTTCACGATGACGATGGACACCGAGGAGACGACCGAGAGCGTCAACGCGCCAACCACGCTTAAATCTTTTCCATTCCCATTTGCCCCGTCGTTATTCTTAGTACTCTCCATCGAAGAAGTAAACACTCGGGAAAAAAACGACGCAAAAGTTCTTCTTTTACTCCGGTCTTTGATTAAATCCGAATCGTAAAAAAGTGACGAATTAGTATTCGTATCTTCTTCCCTCTTTAGTATTTCCCCAACGTCTAAAGAGCTTATCGCGATGTTCACGTCTTGTTCTCCTCCGGTTCTTCGCGAGTGCATAAATAATAACAACACCGAGCAGCAGCAGCAAGTACTAAAACACTCAGTTATTAAATGTTTACTATATGCTCTGTGTGTTTCTGTCGTGTGGGTTGTTTTTTTATCCCAAAGCACACGATTTTTGAAGAAAATTCGTGGCGCTCCTTTCGCAGTTCTTTTTTCTAAAACATACACCCTAAATATCTTTTTTTTCTTTTGATTCGTTTCCTTTTCGCGCAAAGCGTTTCTCTCTGTACACACACACACACACCACTAATTGTTGTGCTGTTACGTTTGCGCGAAAAGCTGCGACGCGCATCTAACTTTGGTGGTGAAAAGTCGGAGTGGTGTGGTCGAGCTTTATTTTACGCAGCTTTGAATTTTGACCACCTGCCATCATTTATTATACGCGCACAAAACAAGAGAGAATACCTCAGGGAGGATTGGTTTGGGGGACAACGAACTTTTCTCTTCTTCTCTTTTAGAAAAAGAAACACGGGCCACTGCCATGGCGACATCGACGACGACGCGTTCTTCTGCTAAATCGCACAACAACGAGAACGCCATCTCGTCGATATTCATCGTCGCGCCTCGAGGAGACGTGATTATCAAGCGCGAGTATCGAAAAGATGTGCCAGAAAATCAAGCTGAGATTTTCTTTCGTTTGGTCAAGTTCTGGGGAGCGAATGAAAGGAACAGAAACGAAGACGGTGGTAATGGTGGTGTCATCATCGGGAAAGAGAACGAGAACGAGATTAACGGTGTTGGTGAAGGAGGAGGCGGGACGATGGATCACTCCGCGCCGGCGGCGTTTAACGACCAAGGGGTAAATTATTTGCACGTGAAAGCGAACGGCGTGTACGTCGTCGCGACGACGAGAGCGAACTGTTCGCCGTCGTTTGTTTTGGAACTGTTGCATCGAATCGCGAAAGTGATCAAGGATTATTGCGGGACGTTGTCGGAAGATGCAGTGAGGAAAAATGCTATTTTGACGTACGAATTACTCGATGAGATGGTCGATTACGGGATTCCGCAGTCTACGAGTACGGCGGCGTTGGAGAAGCACATTTTTAACGATCCGGTGGTGGTTTCGGAAAGTACGAGCGCGTTAGGCGCTTTAGGAACGACTGGACGTCTCGCGATTCAAAAGACCTTAGATATGAGGACTGGAATTGATGGCGTTGATAGAGCGATTGGCACGGCAAAGACGGCGGTAATCGACGGACAAAAATCGCAAACGTATAAGAAAGCAGCCGGAGCGTTTGATAAAATCTTGTCCTCGAAAATTTCCAAGAACTTAATGTCCAAAGTAGACGACGTTTTAGCGAAAGGTGGTAGCAATAGCGGTGGTGGTCAAAGCAACAGAGACAGTGGCAGGGATGTTAGAGTGTCCTCGTCTACAGTTCCGGGTTCTGCGACGAACGTCTCCGTCGCCGACGACGGCGCGGGCGAGGCTATTTTCGTAGACGTGATCGATAAACTCAACGTCGTTTACGGTCGCGACGGGGAATTAGTCAACGCGGATATCGATGGGTGCGTCAAAGTGCGTAACTTTTTACGAGCGGCAAAGGATACCAGAGTGCGCGTGGCTATGCCGGAAGATTTAGAAATCGGCGGTCGCGAACGTGCGAATCGTCGCGCGACGAGCAGCGGTTTCGGCACAAACATCGACGACTGTAACTTCCACGAGACGTGCGATTTATCCTCTTGGGACGAAAATAGAACGGTTTCGTTGTTACAACCACCTCGAGGGGAGTTCAACTTGATGAATTATCGCATGTCTGCGAGCGATTTCACGCCCCCGTTCAAGGTGCAGTGCATCATTGACGACTCGACACCGTTTCAAATTAAGATTGAAATCATCGTCTATTGCGATTGGCGAAGCGACGTGCGCTCCTCGGCGACGGAATTTTCCTTCCCGCTCCCCAAGGCCACACAAAACGCCACTTTCACGTACGACCAAAACGAAGCCATCGGTGGTGGCCAAACCGAGAGCAACGAACGCGCGACGTCGGAAAATCAACAACAACAACAAAGAACCCACCACGCGATGTACGACCAAACTCGAAGATGCGTCACCTGGCAACACAAATCCCTCAAAGGTCAAACGCAAACCAGTTTACTCGTCCACGCGAGTCTCAACCAGCGTAAAGTAGGGTTTGAAACGCGGCGGGAAATCGGTCCAATCAGTGCCCAATTCTCCATCCCAAGCTTAAACTTGAGCGGCATGAACGTTCGATATTTGAGAGTCTCCACCGCGGAAACCGGCGGCGCGAGCGATAAGAGCGTACAAAGGTGGGTTCGGTATAACGCGAAAAGTAACAACTACATCTGCCGAGTGTAGAAAGAAGCAGAAACTACTTGATACTCTTCATAAAAGCGTGTGTTATAGCATTAGAAGACATACATAGAGCAGCACAATGTAAAACACATTCATTCGCGTTTCGTAGGCATTTTATTTTGACTTTTGTTCTCCTCTTTTGCAAAACCAACAAACTTTTTAAAATCGTCAAAACAACTTTTCGAGATATACACACAAACACGCGCGGGTTTACTCGCAAAAAAGGGAGTGAAAGATCCTTTGCGTACTCGTCAGAGCTTTAATGCCGACAACGTTCAAGCGCCCGGCGCAACGCGCCATCGATCGCGCGCGCAGTCGCGACGACTCGCGGGAACCTTTAACAACAACTGAGGGAGAAGACGAAGAAGATTTCCCCAAAAGCGCAACGAAACAACAGAAAGTAAACGACGACGACGCGATGAAACCACCATCGAGAACACTGGTCGATGTGCAGCCAAAACTCGTCGAAGATGATGAGATGAAAATGATACCGAAGGCGCACGTGATTAAAGAGTCTCCGGTGAACAATCGAGAGGTTATTCGAGACGTTTTGCAAAGAGGCAAATTGCCTCTAGTTTTAGATTTGGACTCCACCCTCTTGCACTCGGTCGAGAAGACGAAGTTTCTCTTTCCAAACCCGGGCGAGAGCAATACGAGCGAGGAAGAGATGATGATTATAAAACAGGCGCAGAAGAAAATTGAATCTCGTTTAGAATCGAGCCCGGATAAGTTCTTTTACGTCAACGACCAATACTTTACGAAAATCCGCCCGCAAGCGAGGCGGTTTTTGAGCGAACTTTCGGAGATGTACGAGCTGTACATCGTGACGGCGGGGAGTCAGGCGTACGCGGAGGCGATCGCGAACCAAGTTTTAGATCCGCTCGGGAAGTATTTTAATCGAGACGTGAATAGAATCAAAGGGATGAAGCAATGGAACAGCGAGGTGAACCAATGGGTGGACGTTCGAACAAAAATCGTAAACGACGCTTTGGAAGGCGCGGAATCGGTGACGATCGTAGTAGAAGATAAACCGGAGATGTGGGACGGTGAGTGCGCGGTGATGCAAGTGAAACCGTATTATTACTTTCCAGAGTCGTTGGAAGAATTGAAACTGTCGCATTTCTATAACATGACGGACGAATCCGAGAAGAACGATTCCTATTTGGTCGATAACATTTTACCTCGATTGAGAAATGTTCATCGAATGATGTTTCGAGAAGCGGTGCCACATTTTTTACAAAACGGAGGCAGCGCGGACGGACAGTATTGGCCGTGCGTGTCTGAATTGTTATCGCTCGAGCGCAAAAGTATCTTGCGAAACTGCTTCATCTGCTTTACGAACGTGTTCAAAATCCACGAAGTCCCGAAAGATTCCCAGATTTGGAAAGAGGCGAAAAATTTAGGCGCCACGGTCCAAGAAACCTTCATCGATAACGCAGATATCGCCAAAAGAACCGAATCTATAGTCAAAGACGACCGCACGACGCACGTCATCGTCGGCGAGCACGGTAAAAGAAACAAGGCAACCGGTTTAGTCCTCCCGACGTCGAAAATAAACCAGGCGAGACGGAACAATCGACCTTTGGTCGATTGTTCCTTCATCGCCGAAAGCGCGTATTTATGGAAACCGGCGGATGAGAAAGCGCACGAAGTCACCAACGTGGAGACGCAAACGGTAAAAGTCAAAGAAGGAAAATCATCTGCGAAAACCTCGGTGGTAAAGAAGAGCCGATGATCGTAGAAGAGTAATGCGCGCGTGTAGTAGCTTATTTAGCTTTTAAAATAGAGAGTAGTTCAGAGAGATGTCATCGCGTTGTTTGCGCTTTAATAGGTTTACTATTACTTCACACAAACTCCCCTAACCAGTCGTCAGACTCTCTTCACAAACTCTACACATGGAGGAAACCACCGTCGCGGCCAGTCGCGGCGGAACCCCCGTGGCGCGAGAAGGAGGGAACCAACGATCCTCGAAAATCCAACCTTTGGAGATTCCCACGCACTCGTCGTCGTCCACCAAGGAGGAGGACACCATCGTCGTCGTCGTTCCTCAACGGGAAATTGAGCACCAAAACCACGCTTTGAACGCATCCTCCGAGCAGTTGTTGAGCGCGAACAGCAGCAGCGGTGGAAAAAGAGAGCGAAGAAGAGGAGAGAACGGAGAGGACGAAATGGAGGAAGACGAGTCGAGTTTACGATCCCCGCGAAGTCCGAAAGCGTACGCGCAATCCGGCGTAAAAGTTGGCATCGAATTCGCCAGAAGTGTGAAAGTCGTTTTGTTCTCGACGAAGATTTGCATTTTGCTTTTGTTCGTTCCAATTGCGCTGGCGTTAGGCCACGCGGGAAAGAATATGTCTCCCGGACCGATCTTCTTCTTCTCGGTGTTGGCGATCGTTCCTTTAGCCGAACGTCTTGGGTTCGTGACGGAAGAAGTCGCCGCGCATACGAACGAAACGTTGGGCGGATTATTGAACGCGACGTTCGGGAACGTGACAGAACTGATCGTCTCTTTAATGGCGTTGAGGAATGGAGATACGCGGTTAGTGAAACTGAGTTTACTTGGGTCGATATTGACGAACACGCTGCTCGTGTTGGGCGCGAGTTTCTTTTTTGGAGGATTGAAATATAGCGAGCAGACGCACAACAGGAAAGGCGCGCAGTTGAATGCCGGTTTGTTGTTGTTGAGCGTATTGAGCTTGACGCTACCGAGCGTGATGAGCGAGACGTCGATGAGTGGGACGACTGAAGAGGAGAAAGAGAGGGACATATTGAGAGTGTCGAGGGTATCGAGCGTGTTCTTGTTGGCTGGGTACATGGCGTTTTTGGTGTTTCAGTTGAAGACGCATAAGCACATGTTCGTGAGCGAGAATAAAAACGAGGACGGAGGAGAAGAGGATCACGAGAGGAAAGCAAAAGAGGAGAAGAAAATAAAAGCGGTGAGAAGGACCGGCTCGACAGAGTCTATGTTCAAGATGAAAACGAGTTCGATGGAGAATTTACGAGCGACTTTAAAGAACATGGCATCGTCGAGTAGCAATCCGAAGCCGATACTAGCAAGAAAAGCGGAAAGAGAAGACGACGAAGAGAGTGGAAGAGGTTCAGCGGTGCCACAGCCTCCGGTGTCTCCAATTCCAGAAAACGCGGTGAAAAATAGTGGTGCATTAGATATTACCAACGCAGGCGGTGGTTCGAAACTTGCAAAATTACGTTGGCAATCCGCGGTGAAAGACATCGCGCAGAAGAAAGAATTGAACATGCTGAAATGGGGGTCCGTGTTGACGCAAGTCAGCACCCAAACTCGAGTCAATTCCATGCAACGTAAACTCTCGCAATTGAACAAGAAACTCACTGAAACGCTTTCAGGGAAAGGTGCTCGAGAAGATGATAAGAACATCTTGTTTGGTTTCGAACGCGGGGACGAGATGGCTTACGAGCACAAAGACGATTCGTTGACGAAAGTTTCCGCGATGATTTGGTTAGCGGTGATCACTGGGTTTATTGCTTCACTTTCCGACGTGCTCGTGGGTTCCATCGACGGCGCCGCGCATCAATGGGGTGTACCCATGGCGTTCATTGCAACGATCGTGTTACCATTGGTTGGTTGTGCGGCTGAAATCACCGCGGCGGTGATGTTTGCGAGAAAGAACAAGATGGACATTTCCATCGGCGTTGCAATCGGAAGTTCCACGCAGTTTGCTTTACTCGTCATTCCAGTCACCGTTTTGATCGGATGGATGATCTCTGTCCCGATGAACTTAGATTTTGGTTTATTTGAATCCGCGAGCTTATTAGTCGTCGTTTTAGTCGTCAACGCAAACGTCGTAGACGGCACGTCGAATTGGTTAAAAGGCGCCATGTTGTTGTGCGCGTACGCGTGTTTAGCAACCTCAATATGGTTTCAGAAGTTCTAGTTGTGGAAACATTATCATGATCATATAGCGTTAATATCTTTGGTTGTTTTACATTACAATTTGTATTATATTACTTTCTGCTCTTACTCTTTTTACTCTCTCTCTCTCTCTCTCTCTCTCTCTCTCGTTCTCATCTATATTTTACATTCTTTTTTGCTTCGCGTCCATGAGATATTCTTGCGGGATATTCTCCAACGGTGCCGTCTCCAATAAATAATCGAGAACTTGAATCTGCATTTGCTTCGCAGTCGACCCGTCGGACGCGTTCTTCATCGCCTCGGCGATATCCTCTTCCTGAAACCCCCACTTGGCGAGCGTTTTCGTCGCCTTTGCCTTCGCCTCCTCTGGCGTTTCGTTCTTCACTGGTTGCGGTTTCGGTTTCGGTTTCGGTTTCGGCGTAGATTGTACTTTCGGCGCCGGCGGAGGCGGTGGTGCTCGTCTCGCCGGTGGGTTATTCGGTTTCGTTGGTTTCGGCTTACTCTCTACGCTTCCCATCGTCGATTGCGCCGACGCCGCCGGAGCGCTCGCGTTCACGTACTCTTCCTCGACTTCCTCCTCCTCCTCGTCCTCCCAATACTCCTCCTCGTCCTCTTCCTCCCAGTTCTCCTCCTCGTATTTCACGTAATTCTGCGCCCTTCTCTGTTTCCTCTCCTCCGCCAAAATCTCCAGCACGTTTTGCGCGCCGCTTTTCCTCTTCGCCTTGGTCGTGTTGAACATTTGCGACGGTTTATACATCGTATCCGCGTCTTCAAAGTACGACTCGTCGAACGAGCCGTAGTTCGCCCAGTCTTGGCTGAATCCACCACCACTTCCTCCGGAACCTCCTCCTCGGTCTCCCGAACCTCCTTTTTTCTTCGTCGTTTTCTTCGCTCTGGGAACGATGGATTCAAATCGTTTCATCGTCCTTCTCCTCCCCGAGAAGCATTCATCATTCATCGCGGCGCAGGCAGAGGAAGACGCCGTCTTCAGCGAGAATGCAAACATGTTCGCGCGTGCGTTATTATGTACCAAACGCGTCTCTGTGTGCGCGTGTTTCTTGCGTTTATCAACAGAGAGGAGGAAACAACAGGAGCGCGCAAAGTGCAGAGAGAGAGAGATACGATGGGGGAGATATGAATGATCTCTCGATGGATAATCTTTCTCTGGTGTTTTCGCTTTGGTGTAAAAAATCTCTCTCAAATTTTTAAAAAGAGAAACGCTCCGTTGACTGCCCCGCCCCAGAAAACGACCATAATTACGAGGCAAAAGAGTGCAACAGGTGGTCAAACACCGAGAACATCGAGAGAACAAAAAGAACAGAAGAACAAAAAAAGGAAAAAAAGAAGGAAAATCATCACACAACGAACGTTTTTAGTATTCGACACATCATCTTTCACACCCCCCAACAGACACACGAGTTCTTCACAACAAAGAGACTCTTTGACTTTGTTTTGTGAAACGAAGAAGGAGAAAGAGATTGCGCGTGATTTAAAAGAAGTGCACGTATATATATTCAGCTTTGCAAAAGAGAGACTGCTCTTTGTCATCAAAAACACATCAAAATCATAATCAACACATTTTTGAAAATCCAAGGGGAGAGAGATGAGCAACACTGCGAAAGAGACGACGACGACCGGCAATAATAGTAACAAAGAGAAGAAAGAAGAGAAAGGCAAAACGATGGAAATGGTGAAATCAAAAGCGAACAAGATTATTGACGACGACGACGATAAAGAAGAAGAGGATGACCTCCCGAAACCTCCGCAATTGAAACCGAAAATGTTCATCGCCCCGATCGTCCTCATGGGAAGCAAACGCATAGGCATCGATTGGAACGACGAAGAGACCAAGACGAAAATCCGGATGGCGTTTACAATTTCCGTGACCTTATGTTACGTAGTCATCTTCTACATGTACAAGCAAGTGAAAAGGAAGGAGAAAAAATTGAGCGAAGATACCGTGGAGGTTACGGCGAAGGACCCGTACAACAACGGCGAGGAGAAGAAGGAGACGTTGACGTATTTCGAACACGATTTGAGAGAGGTGAAGAAAGCGGGGACGAGCCAGGCGTTCGGGTTTTTGATGACGTCGGTGTTGCATTTTTATTTCAAGTTGAATCCGCCTATCGTGTTGCAATCGATCATGTTGCCGCTGAACATGATGGAGACGCCGGCGTTTCAAGTGCACGTGCTCGGAAAAGACGGGAGTTCGAATAAAAAGTTGCAAAGGCCGTGGATGCCGGAGGAGAAACCGAACCCGTTCGCGGATTTGGCGAAAGTGATGAGTCCGCCTCCTGCGGAAAAGAAGAAGTCGGAGAAGG
>JACLAB010009112.1_pt1 | contig 12161 bp, 10 predicted proteins | sample 8027921 | NCBI WGS metagenome assembly JACLAB01 (sample SAMN15725117, study PRJNA655200) | protist metagenome | isolation source: fluorescence activated cell sorting (FACS) single amplified genomes of... | place: USA: West Boothbay Harbor, Gulf of Maine | collected 2000-07-19
TCTTCTCGCGCGAGACGATGATGATGGGTCCATTTTTCTTCTTTTCTGTCCAAACAAAGTGTGGATTCGCGTCAAATTTCGTCAAAAATAAGGAAGCAAAACAGAAGAGTGCACGAGTAAGACGAGGGGTTCCCATCTCCTTGTGGATCAAAGAAGTAGAAAAGAGAGCTACTACGAACGCGCGAAGAGCATGTTCTCTCCGCCGTGTGGTCAGTCTCATTTTGAGAGAGTTATATCGTCCTCTTCCTCCTCCTCTTTGTCCTCCTCTCAAATCACAAGTACTGGTAACTACCACCACCAGCACAACACGAAGAACGCGCTGCAGAAGAGGAAAGCACCGATGAAACTCTTCGCGCACCCGAATAATAAGAACAGAATGCGAAGCAATAAAAAAGTTATCGACAATTCAAACAAGCCATATACGCCGTGGGCGCTGGATTTGGCGTTAATATTCAACTGGACCGATATTATCGACGAGGAGATGCGAGAGGAGAAAAAGTCTCTGAACATATTCCTCGACGGGGCAAACATCGCGTGGCAGCGCGGTGCTCTCTTGAGGAAAAAGTTCAAATGTCGACAGCTTCCTCTCAGTGCGGGAATAATTGAGGCTTTGAACTACGAGCATTGGTCGAATCATAAAGTAATAGCGTATCTTCCAAAAGAATACGTCATCGGCGAGCTGCCAAACTTGTGCGACGGCGGAGGCTTAGCGACAGTCAACACGGAACACGTAAAGTATTTGCAAAACGGTATTTGGGTGAACGAAAAGCTGAAAGCACTCGTGGATGAAGGGAAAATACAGCTCGTGGAGCGCAAAGAAGGCGGCGACGACGATTTAACGATAATCGCTGAAGCGAAAGCGAAAGACGCGTGGATATGTTCAAACGACCAGTTTCGAGATCATAAGAACGACAAGAGCCTTCCGTTTTCTGGAGGCCGCTCGCTCAGAGAGTTTTCTCGTTTAAGACGATTCGAGTGTAACTTTTTAATCGCTCCGGGTTTAGACGAGAAAATGTTGCACGCTATGCAATCCGCGAAAGGGTGGGAACCGAAAGTTGGGTGGGAGTTCGATGCGTTCTACAAAGAGGAATCCGAAAAGAAGAGACGGAATATCGTGAGCAGTAGTAACAGTAGTAGTGACGATGATAGTAACAATAATAGTAGTGCACATGGTTCCGGGAGAAACGATAATCCTGGCGCTTTAAATGGCGTTCTGCCGTTTTACGCCATGCCGCACGAAGTTCTCCCATGCTATTTCGAGCCAGTGCCGACGACGGCTATGATTGAAGCGAAAAAGTTGTTCGAAAAAAAGAAAGATTGGTCGCCACCGTTCGTGAAGAAAGAGTAATCACGCTCAATACGCCATTGATTACCTTCTAACTTACGTAGAGAAATTGAGTAGAATAATAGATGTTAATGAAAAGAATTACATAGATTTAATCAAGCCCTCGATTTCTTTGAACACCGTCGTTTTTTGGCGGTTCCCGTCAATAGTTTTCATGATGTTCTTGTACTTGGAGAGCACCGCGTTGACATTGGCGTGATGCACCTTCAATCGGTTTTGAGCCTTTTCTTCCGTATCGTCTGATCGCTGCGTGAGACGCTTCGCTACAGTCTCATCAGGCGGCGGGAAAAACTTCAAGTGATAAATTTGTCCAGTCACCGGGTCCAATCTTCTACCGACGACGCGTTCGAGCAACTCTTCGTCCGGCACGTCGAGGAGCAAAAACAAATCTGGTTCGATACCGTACGAACTCAACGCCTCAGCTTGAGACGCGGATCTCGGGTAACCATCGAGAAGCCAGCCGCCGGCGCAATCCGGTTCGTTCAATCGAGATTTCACCATATTCACGACGACCTCATCTGGGACCAAATCACCTCTGTCCATAAACTCTTTCGCTTTCAAACCATCGTCCGTGCCTTGTGCAACGGCAGCTCTGAGCAAGTCACCGGCGGAAATGTGCGTGATTCCAAATTTCTTAACGATCAATTCGCACTGAGTCCCTTTCCCCGAGGCTGGAGCGCCAGCGATGACGATTTTCTTCGCTTTCTTCTTCATCGCTTTGCGGGCAGTCACGCCGATAGCCGCAGCGGCGAAAACGCCAGCGGCAATTTGCGTCGGAGTCGGTCCAGTCGCGGCCGGCGGTGGCGGCGCTTTTGACTTGGCCGCGATCTGCTGAATGCATTCGTTCTTTGAAGAAGATGGCGCGAGAAGCGAAATACTTTTTTCTGATGATGCCGACGTCTTTTGTTGTTGTTGTTTTTGCGAGCGACAAACGACGAAAGAAGAGGAATTCTTTTTATTCTTATTTTTATTACTCGTCGACGACGTCGTCGTCGTTTTCGACGCGCGAAGAGCAGACGACGTGAAAAGCGAAGATGCGGTGAGCGCAGACATTATTGTCAAAACGTATAGCCCCGCCTCGTGTGTTTCTGACGTTCCCTCCAGGCGTTTTGGTTTTTACAATTTGATTATTTTATTTGATTGATTTTTTTCGGGATCATCATCATCATCCATCGCGTGGAGGACGGAGGAGGAAAGACAGCAGGGGAGGAGAGGAGAAAATCTAAGGAAGGGATTTTCCGCACTTTTCATCTTCGTCCTCGTCGCTCGCTCTTCATTTCAATTTTTCGTGACTTTTTCAGAACACACACGCAAACACACACAAACAAACACACACACACTCGCCACGCCACGCCACGCAATGATGATGATGATGGCGACAACATCGGCATTGACGACGTCATCATCGTCGAAGATGTTCGAGAGGAGGACGATGAATATCACCAGCGCGCGCCAAAAAGGAATGACTGCTTTCGGAGTTAAAAACGAAGAACGAAGAAGCGCGATGAAATGCTCCGCAGAATCATCATCGTCGTCGTCGTCGCTCGTATTCGACGGAACGTCTATGTTTACTATTTATTCAGAATTGAACGGAGAAAATGTCATCTTTCCTTCGTTCTTAGAGTCTGCGTTGCATGTGTGTGAAGTTTCGCGGTCGCACCCGGATTATATTTCTGCACACTTTCACGAGAAAGTCGGCACGGACCAGTTCAAGCAGCTCGATAAGAATCTGCCACCACATCAGTACATGAACTATACTTTATTCGACTCTCCTCCGGAGGAAGTTTTTAGTAGGTTTGATGACCTCTTCGATAGCTCAGATATTGCCCACCCGTCTCCGCAAAAATACGCCATGCTGAGTGCGAGTGAAGTCGACGTGTACCCGAAGAACGACGCCGCCTTGGAAGGCACGTTTGCAAAACGGGCGAAGGAATCTGTAGACAAAGAAACGAAATTAACTAAAATAGGATTAAACGATAGGAACGTAGCCATAGTTGTGGCCCTGAAATGCGATAACGCATTAGACGCTGAAAATTGGGTACAAACATTCGGGATTGGGAACTTGGAGAAACAGTTGAAGAAAAATTTCCAGCTCGCGGTATTACACGAAGTTAAACTGGGACTCGGCCCGATGGTTGAAAAGGACGAAGCTTCGCAAGCCGAGGGTGATGCGACGCCGTTTACGCATGTGGTATACGCCTCTCTCGGTGAGGTGGAGGATTCCATTGCTAACGATGCGGTTTCTTTAGTACAACAGGCGTTGGTAGCAGAAGGTATAGCGGATGGATCGGTAGTGCACGCGTTCAAATGCGCTTTTAACATTGCAAAAAAAGGAACGCCGTGCGGCGCTTTACCAGCCGCGCGAGAGATTCAAAAGCGAAAAGAGGAAAACGAACAGGCTCGCAAGAATAATAAGTTTTAATTCTACGATTATTACGAGTAGAGTGTACCAGGTGCCAGGCCAGGTGTCGGGTACGCGCAAAATAAATAAACAAACATCACAGCACATTTTTATTTACAACGTTTCACTTCTCCCCACTCCTCTCGCTCGGTGTCTTCGAGGAGCTGGATGACTATTCATGTACCCTTGAAGTGGATCTTCTAAAGTTGGCACGTAATTGGATTTAGGTTGTGTCCTTCCTTCGTTGCTTCGGGATCTTGGACTCTGCATGGCCGAATGGTCGCTGATACCGAACGCCGACATCCCCATTTGCTTCGCTTGATTGTTGGAACTTCCTCTTTTTCCGCTGCTGCCTCCGAGCATTTTCATGTCATCTCCGCCAAAAACACTTTGCATACCTGGAAGTGAACCCATTTGGTGTGAACCGTGCGTATGCTGATGGTGTGGATTTGTAGGGTCGTGATGATTTTCGGTGCGATGCGGCGCGAAATGATCCCGAGCTTGCGCGTGCGCTCGCTGCAAGTGATCCCTTTCGTCTCCAAATCCTTCGCCGCCCTCGTTTGCGTTCTCATCAACATCGTGTTTCCCAACCAGCGTCGGGCAAATACCTGCTTTGACTACAATTGGATCGTCGCCACGCGTGTAGCTCAATTTATCACCTCGCTCTTCTCCGAGCATGTCCCCTGGGGTTTGGTTGATGAGTTCATACATGTCCTGCGTGACGTGACGTCTTCCCAAGCTCAAAGCGACGTCGTTGGCATTCAACTTGAACGTAGAAATCACGGCATCGAACAGCGCGAATAAAAGTGCGCGTCTTTTTTCAACTTTGCAGTTTAGCGCGAGGACGAGAACAGTTGCTTCGTCATTAGCACCTCTGGCCTCGAGAGTCTGTGCGGATGGAAGAATCTTGGTCAGAACGTAGTCGCGCAAGAGTCTCGCCTGTTTGCCTTTCGCTAAATCACGCTGTCGTTCGGTTTGATGCGGACGAGAGGTCTCGATTCCCTTTGCTCTGTTTACGTCTTCGAGTTGTCGCATTTTGTTATTAGTAAGGAAATTAGCAATGCACTCGCGCTTCGATTCGCCTTCGCCGGCGAACCGAGTGGAGAAAACACCCGAAAGCTTCAACGATTTCACGGCGACGGTGCTCCAGGTTGGATTGCTCGTCGACACCTCGTCGTCATTTTGGGAGAAGAAATCAATAATTTTCTGCCGCTTAAACTCATCAACGGAGTTCCAGAGCGTCAGTAACGCGAAAGGACCGGAAGGTCCGCATTCTGAATCCGCATTCTCCATGAGAAAACCATCCATCGGCGTGCTTTCGAGTGAGTGGGCTTCGACGATTTTATCAATTAAATCCTTCTCTTTCCCTTCCGGTTGTCCGGTGATGCCTTCCCATACCTTTGTCGCCATCCTTCGATTTTCTTCCAAAATTTCCTCCTCGGAAAGTCTCCCGCCGTTTGTATCGTCTGATTTCGAGAGTTCCATGTTTTCTGTGTTTTCGCTGCTGTCGCCCGATGAGGCAACTTCAGAGGAGGAGGAGGAGGAGGAGGAGGACATTTCCGAGGCTTCCTTGGCGACTTCTTCTTCGACTTGCTCGAGTTCGCTCTCCTCTTCGTTACTCAACTGTGTGTTTTCTATCTCTTCTTCTTCTAGTTTGGCGGCGTAGATTGCGGCTTGGTCATCATCCTCTTCATTCTTAGTGGTTTTTCTCTGCATCGCGTTCATTTCACCAATCTCGTCTCCGGCGTCCTCCTCATCGTAATTTTGCTTCAACAATCGAGCGCCTTCGGTGACGGAAATGCCGCAGCTTAAAAGAAAGACGACGAATGTCAGCGCGAAAAACAAAAGTCCCACACTTCGTTTCATCATTGCTCGTGCTTTATGTGTGCTTTATGTGCACGACAGTTCCACCACAGGCTGTGAAGAAACGTGTTGCTGTGTCACAATTTTTCACGCGGGAAAAAATAAAAGAGACAAAAGCTCTTTCGCAAAGAGGTCAAAAAAGCTGATTTTCGAGTGCTTTTTTTATTTCGGTCCCTCATCACTCACAAATATAACACGACGCGCTTGGTGTGAACACACACACACACGCACATACACACACATATAATCGATATCACTCTTTGCGTTCGCGTCCTCTCGATCGATATTCGTGACATCGCCCATCTCACGTCTCGTCGTGCTCTAGCTTGACCAATAATAACTCGCGAGCACGACGAAAGATTTTTTTTATTCTCTCTCGTGATATTTCCCATCACAACATCGATAGCGATATATAGAGAGAGAGGGAGAGAGAGTCTCGTGATCATGGCAGGAAAGAAAGCATCGCCGTCGTCTTCGCCAGGTGGGAACGATATTAAGTTAGGCGAGGAACATCGCTCGAAAAGCGTAACTTGGGCGAACGAATCGAAAATGGAAGAAGTAGTCGAATACGAGGTCAGTCAATATGAGCAGAGTGATTTAGATAGTTTGGATTTTCGGGGAGGAGATACGGGAGGGCGTTATAGGAGCGGTATCAGAGACAAGCCCGCGTGCTGTTGCACTATCATGTGATAAAAATAGCAATATGTAGATACACTTTTCTTATACCTTTATAACATTATTATCGAAACGAAACACTTTGTTGTGCCCTCTCTGCCCAACTCTCTTTTTGTCTTTCTCGTAGTTTCTCCAAAAGTGTATCGCATCAAAAATTCCAACTTTACATACTCTGCTCTTCCGACCTCGTATATATATACATAAACTAAGGAAGTGAACGATGATGAGTTTTGCGAGTACGAGCGTAACGGCAGCGCAAGCGCGGGATATTCACCGCACCACGCGTCATTTAGGCAGACGACGAAAACAGTGCATAAAACTCGAGAGAACGCGTGCAGTTCGCGATGACGATGACGAAGAGAAAGAAGATACCCATGAATACGGAATACTTGGAAAATCGAGAGCTACGTACGCTTCTTCGGGCGAGACGAGTTATAGCGATAGTGTGTACGACAAGTTTGCCATCGCTTTATTTAACGCCAAGTTAGCAGGGAAAATCATGGAATCAACCGAAGGTGTTTTATCCTCAGAAGCAAAGCAGTTTTCCATATTTTCATACCAGAGACTGGTTTATTTAGCGAACGAAGTTGGCGTAGTATTTAAAGGCACCGACGCTCAGAGAAAAGTCGTGACGGAGACGTTGTTAGAATTAATTCCGGAGATTATCAGGATATTGTTCAAGAAACTTATTAAACCATCGAATTGGGTGGACGAACTGAACAGTTTTATCACGGTACAGTTCTTCGGTTGGCTCGTCGGGCCATCTGAACGCGTTCCGAGAGAAAGCGATGGTGTACTCGCCGCTGTAAAGTTAAAGAAATGTAGATATTTAGAACAATCAGGATGCGTAGGATCGTGCACGAACTTTTGCAAAGTTCCTACGGAGAATTTCTTCAAAGAAGCCTTCGGTGTAGATGCGCATCTTCAGCCCAATCATGCCGACGGTAGTTGCGTACTGACGTTTGGGGAAAAGTTATCAGACGAGGAGATTTTCTCAGCACCGTGCTATCTAACGTGTAAAAGCAGAAAGCTTGGCATCAGCAGCGGAGGGGGAGTGGGCACGATCGAACGTGATGACGGATCAGTGCAGCAGCCAAAGTGTTGGAAATTACCGTGAAAAGCACGCAACGCGCAAATATTATCTTGCGAATGACAGAAATATGTCAGTTGCGCCGAGTAGGTGTGTGAAGCAGTATGTATGGTATGTGTGTGTATATGTATGTGCAGTATGAAACATATTAAAATTACAAGTGATCAAACTCCCCCCTACTGGTGTTAAACCCACCACCTCTACCATTCTCAACTCCAAACATCGCTGTTGGCGATCCACTTCTCCCCAATCGGATGCTGCTACTATCATTTCCAGCGTTCAAGCGCGCCGTGTCCTCCTCCTCTTCCATCTCGTCATCATCCAAAGGCATGTACTGACTGAGAATCCCCCGAATCTCCTGGTTCATGACTTGCTTCATTTTCCAACGATAGAATAAAAACAAACAAATGACCAGCACTAACAAGGAAAAGAAAACGCTGGCCAAAACCGTCGACGTCTTCCCGACGCTTCGCGCAGTCTGTTGCACGGACACGCAACTCCACGTGTTTAATGAATCTGAAAACTCGGAGTGTAAGCCCTTCGGGCAGATACACTCGTAATATGGAAATGCACTCGTCGTCGAGCATGTTGTCTCCCCGCTCTTATTAGGATCACTCAGACAAGTGTTCCAACCATCAGCTCCCTGGGCACACTTATCGTTTATGAGTCCACTATCGCTACACATCTCTGGCTTGAGATCGTTGGGGAATCCCGCGCATATCGCCTTCAAGACTTCACCGCGCGCTAGCTTACCTCGATATTGCACGTCATTTATAACCAGTGTTGGTAATATTCGCACCGAAGATCGAGTGGACTCACTCGGAGGTGATTGCGCGATAATTTGCTCCTCCATCATAGCGTTTTCAGAATTAGCGTCGATATCCCCTATACAGTTTTTCCACGAGGAAGTATCCAAACCCGCTCGCTTCATTGATGTCTCAGCGCAATCGTATGAATTGAACAACCCGGTGCTCATTTTACACGACGATTGAAATTCAGTGATGTAGTCCCACCATTTTGTTGGGATTTGGGAGTCATTCGCAGCTTTAAACGCGCAGAGAGCTCGTAAATTCGATACGACAACATCCGCTCCGGAATATCCGCTATACAAGTCGTCGTCTGGATCAGGAATACAATATCTGCCATGGTTTATACATTCGGACAGACAAACGTCGGAATCTTCGTACCCTTCCGGACACGACCACGTGAGATAATGGGGCGTGAACTGGGTGTAATTCTTGGTTTCCAACTCTTTCGCTATGGGCGCCCAATCGTTGAGAAATCCAACCTGCGCGTCGCATTTCGCGCCGCACGAATCCGTCAACTCTGTCCATATTTCGTACTCGACCCTTTACAACGCGCTTCCGCGTGCGCATCAAAGATGTCGGGTTGATCAACGTTCATTACGTTATTGATGTTATCACTCACCGCGTGTGTTTCAAAGCCGTCCAAGTCGAGTTTTGTTGCGAACCCTAATAGGTTTCTGGTAGGGTTGTTTTTAAGAAATATATCAAATGAAAATTTAGGGGTTGTATTACAAGTTCCAAGAGAGAGAAGAGAGAGAGATTGAACTTGGGATATTTTCGTCACACTTTCCGCGCACTCGTATCGTTACGAGCGCGGATCGATCACCGCAGGACAACATGCATCAACACGTTCAGATATCATCAAATCGATTTCCGCATCACTATCCACGCCTTCTTTTCGAGACATTTGAGCAAATGCCCTCGGTGCGGGATATTACGAAAAGTCCAAGAAACCTCGTTGTTGGTGAAAAGGGCGATAAGACTCTCGAAACTCTCGAAACCATCCGTGCGTTTATCATCAATCAAATCGATGCTCTTGGAAACGAATTGCTTGAATGCATGCAAACTGCTGCTTTTACAAACGACGAAGGGTATTGCTCGTCTACGTTTCGCGCGGCGTTATCGAAAGCGGAGAAAGAGATAAAACTTCTTGACTCGTATTTTTTAACTGCCATCGGACTGGCAGCGAAGACAACAACGAAAGTCGGAGATATTACAAAGGCGTGTGGGCTGAAATTCGAGTCGATACTGTCCGTGGTAAGCGAGTGTCACGTGGTTATTAGAGATGGTTTAAACGCAACCTCTGGGAAAGAGAATACTTGGGTACCGCCGAGCACTTTCGAAAGAAAAACGACCAAATATTGGATTCCTCGCGATAAGATTGTATCGTTGCAGCTTGCGATCATCAAGCACCTTCCGATTCTCAACTATACCGGCGACGACTCCGCGAGCGATGATGAAGACAGCGACGAAAATTTTACCGATCGAGACGTGAAGAAGATTATTTCGGTTTATTTCGATAGCCCAGACTTGCGCGTCTATTACGAAAGGCTCAATCGTTTGCAAGGCGCTCGCCTCGTTCGATGTAGGTGGTACGGAAGTAAAGTGTTCCCCAAGCGTAACGACAACGACATCGTGTTTTTTGAGCGCAAAACGCATCACGAATCTTGGTCGCTCGAAAACTCCGTCAAGGAGAGATTTTCGCTTCCACGAGAGCAAGCGCTTGAATTTTACGAAAGCGCTCGAAACGACGGCGATCTTCTCCTCCCAGGTAACGATCGACAAAACGCACTCGCAAGCGAAGTTTTCGAGAATGAATTTAAAGGTAAATCGCTTTCGCCCGCTATTCGTACTTCGTATCGAAGAACTGCATTTCAAAACACTGATAACAACGAGATTCGTATTTCGCTCGATACCGATTTGACATGGTCCGACGAGATATCGAATACAAAGTTTTGGATTGAAGAAGACGCCACCAAAAATGCGCAAAAAACTAACAAGTTCCCGTTCGCCGTTCTCGAAGTCAAGCTTCAAGTCGAAGAGACGCCTGAATGGGTCGAGAACATTTTGCGCGAAATCAACGCCACGGAGGTTTGGAAGTTCTCAAAGTTTCTTCACGGAACGTGTGTCATTCGCGGCAATCAAATTTCGCGTTTCCCGCATTGGTGGGACTTCACGGCTGATAACTCCGGCATCGCTACTTATGGCACCATCGAACCGAACGCGAAGAAAAATACGAGTGAGACTTCGAGAAATACAACACCGAAATCTACAACGCATACGACGACATCGATTCAAATAACGTCCACAAACTCTCACACCACGAGATCGGGAACCGGTAACCGCGATTTCGCGCACATCCTTGCATCTGCAATGTCGATGCTTCGATTTCGAAACAACTCAAGAACCCGCGCAAACGATGATATCGAAAGTCAACGGAGAGAGGGAGTTGGGCCTCCGCCGTCGTCGTCGTCGTCTCAAAAAGGTGGTGGAAGATACACACCGATAAAAATCGAACCGAAAACATTCTTCGCGAACGAGCGCACGTTGCTCCAGTGGCTATCAATGTCAACGTTGCTTCTTTTTCTATCGCTCGGTTTACTTGCGTTTGAGGCTGGTTCTCCCTCGGACACGATTAATCTCTTTCGCGGGCAAAATACCGGCGTCATCACTGAAGGAGAAACGGTAAAGATCAAGCGAAAAATCACAGCCGCGGATACGTGTGGACTCGCGCTCGCGCCGGTGTCAATCTTGTTCATGATTTACGCGCTCGTTACTTATCTGGTTCGTGCGAAACGAATCGCGAGGCGAGAACCGTCGACTCGATACGATGATGTTCTCGGACCTTTTGCGTTGGTATCCGTTCTCGTCATCGTCTCAATCGCGTCGATTATTCTCGTAGCGAAGCAACTCTCGTGGGAATAATCTTGACTTTTGTGACTTTGTAAAAATTCCCATTTGAGTACTATTGAAAATTGCAAGTTTTATCAATATAATTTAGAGCGCGATGGCACTGCCATTACTAAGGCCCATCTCTTCTTCTACTACTTCGATATTTTCAGCCGCTGGATTTAAGAGTATAGCCTCCTCACCTCTTAATATTCCACTCACGAGATCTATTTCCGCGACGTATATGCCACCGCCGTTTGGCTCATGCGCGCTTCTCTCTTGAATCTCCTTCCAATCTCTCCGAGTCATAATCGAATACGCGACGTAGAGTTTGCACTCGTCTTCAACCATCGTCGGGTACGCGTACATAGAACTTTCGCTACCTTTTTCTACGATGGCTGCTAAATGCCATTTTTCCCCGTCATCCTCTGATATCGCCACGTACAAATTCGCTCGGTACTTTCTATCGTGGTTATACGCTAAAGCTAATCTTCCGTCTGCTAATCTCAAAAGATGAATCTTCGAGTTTGGATTTGGTAAACCGGTCGAGGACGCTTTCGTCCACGTTCTACCGCCATCGTCACTCAAACTTTTATATATTTCACCAACCGATGTCCTAAATAAATGCAACACGCTCGAGTTCGATAATTCAGCCATCGTTCCTTCAATCAACCACGTCTCTGAATCGGTGAGGGACGACTCCGAAGGCTTCCAAGTTCTACCGTTGTCTTTTGAAATGAGCGCGCCCGCAGACGGCGTCGCATCTGGACTCGGGCATCCTTCGCGTTTCGTCGACATTCTCGGAACTTCCTCCCAGTACGGTAAAATAAGAGTTCCTTTATGGTCGCCTTGACTAATCTGTATCGCTGGGTTCGCGATAACCTTGGGAATCCCCGTGTTGTAGGATTGCGTTAACAGCTCGACACGCTTTGACCAACGAAAGCCATCGCGCGTGGTTGCAAATCGAATATCGCCACCAGGTGCCCATCTCGGAATATCTGCGCCGTCGATGGCGGCAACGCCACCACCAGGTTTCATGCACGTAGAAGACTCTGCAAAAAACAACGTCAAAGTCTCTCCCGATAATCTCAA
>JACLAB010011695.1_pt1 | contig 12111 bp, 8 predicted proteins | sample 8027921 | NCBI WGS metagenome assembly JACLAB01 (sample SAMN15725117, study PRJNA655200) | protist metagenome | isolation source: fluorescence activated cell sorting (FACS) single amplified genomes of... | place: USA: West Boothbay Harbor, Gulf of Maine | collected 2000-07-19
GGGCGGACGGGGGCTCGTAAAATCGCGAAAATCGCGCCAGACGCGGCGCGGCGCCCGACGACGCCGTGTGCGAGTTTTCAGAGCGTTTGGGGAGGCGGTTTGGCGCTGGGCGAGTCCCAAGCGCGATGGTTGGGCCAAAATTTTCGAAACGGTTTTCGACGGAATCGCTCGCCATGCGCGGCGACGAGCTTAGGGGTCCGAAAACGATGATGCCAGGGGTTGTTCGAAGATCTACCGCTTGATTCGGACTCGCCATGGTGTCCACATCGATAATACGTCGCCTCTTTTCCTCCTGATGTCGCATCGTGGGGACACTGCCGTGCGCGCGTCCCGCCTGGGGTGTCCATACAAGGAGAAAAACAAGTCCAAAACCAACCAATTTTCGAAATTTCTCGGAATTTATTACCCAATTACCCACACATAGCCTGACCTTAAAATTAGTTTTTGATCCCAGCGGATTTTCACTAAAATCGCCCTGAAATCAAAAAAATAATGAACCAATATTATCGCATATTATCGTTTTAATAGGGCTGAGCCGGGCAAGACTGACCCGAAAATTGGTCTTTTGCTTTCAAAGCGTTTTTCCCCGACTAGACCCCTGCGGTGAAGTGAAAATACGACCCAATCGATTTCGACCGCCCTATCGAATTTCCAATCAACGAAGTTCGCGTTCGACGCCGCGCGCGCGGATCGACGCCGTGCGCGTCGACGACTGCGCCGCTCGACGTTTTGAAAACGCGAGGCGCTCCGCGTGGTGTCATAGTCGCCTGCGCGCGGTCGCCCCGCCCGTAGGGACACGCAGAGAGTGACGCACGACGCGCGATATCGCGAGTTTCGCACTTTGGCGATCTGATTCGTGGTGACGCTCACCAAACGGAGGTGCGAGCACGGCAAGACGTCGACCGATGCACCCCGATGCAGTGAAGGACACGGCGCGTGGAGTGCGCTCGTGGTCTTGGTTTCTCCTGAGACGTCGTGCTGACGCGGCAAACCGTGCGCAAAGATCGCTCCTCGCCCGATCTTGACGACGAACCCTCCTCTGACCCCCCGCGCGTCCCTTCGGCATCCGCAGACGTCATGCCCACCTTCGAGGAGAAGGTGGCACGCGCCGAGGCGCTCCTGCTGGGCGACGACGCGTGGAAGCGCACGCGTGCGGAGCCAACAACCACCGAGTACAATCCTCGAAAACCGGGAAACGCTTGCCTGAGAGTGACCGTCGGTTCGGGCGGACGTCGCAACGAGTTCCGGAGCAACAGCCAGAAGGCGAAGCTCCCCAACGGCGCCACGCTCTACGACGGCGGCGACGACGGCGTGTTCGACAGCGAGGTCACCGCCACCTCCCACAAGCTGCGCTTCCGTCTCTGGGTGGAGCTCGGCTTTCCCGACATGAAGGCGCTCATCTCCGCGATGCGCGAAGCCGCGCGGCGCCGCCTCGACCTCGAGAGGCAGGCTGCAGGCAACGATGCGCGCAAGAGAAAAGCGGAGGAGGAGGCGGGAGTTCGGAAGAAACGGCGGAGTCTGGAGGGTTCGAAGAAGTACGAGAAGAAGGCGGAGGAGTACGACAAGTACGTGGCGCAACTCACCGCCGCGATGAAGAAAATCGACAAGCACGATCTCCTGGACGCGCTGAAGATTAGGAAGGGCAAGAAGTCCAAGAGCGTGTCCGTAGTGCGCCAACAGAACCGAATACGAGACCAGTGCATGACGTGCAGGCATTACTACATGAAGCTCGCGCGGCGCGAGCGCAAGAGGTCGGGCCAACTGGCGCAGCGCGCGCTCATGATCGAAAACATCCTCAAGACCGTGAAGCGCCGCGGCGGCGGCACCCGCGCCGCGCGCGCCGCCGTCGCCGCCGCCGTCGCTGCCACCGTGGAAGGGGGCGGGGGCGACGGCGACGGCGATCCCGTGGACGATGCCGAATTATCGAGCGACCACGACGACGCTGCCTACGACCTGAAGCACGATATCGCCGCTGAGGTTGGCGAAGCCATGCGCGTTTCTGGGCGCCAGGTGCGGAGATGGGTCGCCGAGTTCCAGAGTTTGGGAAGTTTCCGACTTGACCAACGCGGACTCGCTTCGCCAGAACACCTCTTGGACGAAGAGGACGTCTTGGTTCAGGTCAGACGCTTCCTCTTTGAGAAGGCGGCGCGCGAGGGCAAGGACGGCCTCACCGTCGACAAGTTCCACCGCTATGTCAACTCCGAGCTGCTGCCGCGTCTCGCCGCGGACGCGGAGCCCGGGGGTGTCGCCCATCTCCTCGACAAGATGCTCGCGAAGAAGGAAGACGGTTCGTACATCATCGCGAGGTGTGGAAGTCGCGCCGCGTGGTGTCGGCGCGATTCAAACACGCCCCCGTCGCGGGCGTCGCGAACCGCCCGACCGTGCGAAGGCAGGCGGTCGACAACGCGTCGGCGTACGCGAGGATGATGGCCGAGAGGTGCGACCGCGGCTGCATAAAGAAGGTGTGTCGGTGTCACATGCCGGTCTACCGTCTCGGCCACGATGAGGCAATCTTCAAGGCGTATTGTTTGCCTCATGGCGTGTGGATCATCTGCGGCGTCCGTTCCATTCGAAAGAAGTCCGATGGACCAGGGGAGATGGTTTCCGCGGTGCAGGACGAAGTGCGCGGCTTTGGATTCCCCATGACGGAGGAGGAGCTGGCGCGGGTGAACGCGTTTCGTAAGGATGCGGGACGCCCGGAGCTGAAGGAGTCGCCGGGGAAGCGCTTTCTGAAATACGGAAAGAACAAAGAAGGCTACTGGGACTACGACATGTTCGCCGACCAAGTCGCCGCACTTTTGGACTGCATCGAAGTCCTGTATCCCGATCACCAGATCGTCCTCGAGGTCGACTGGTCGCAGGGCCACGCGAAGAAAATGCCGCGGGGCCTGTACGTCGCGGACGTAAATCTCCATCCCGGCGGCACGCAGGAGAAGAAAGGCACCATGCGCTCGACGAACATCACGGCGGAGTGCTTGAAGAGCGGGGAACTCGATGGGACTCGCGGCGGCAAGGCCCTGCTGGAGGTGGGAGGCATGCAACACTTCGCGTTCCGAAAGGGGGACAGGGTCAACCCACATGACGCTGAGAAGTGCACGCTGGTGAAGGAGAACAAACACGTCGGCCAGCTCAAGGGGCTTCGACAGATTCTGTGGGAACGCGGGTTATGGCAGCCGGATGAGAAACTCACCTTGGAAGAGAGCCGCGCGCGCCTGAAGTTGTGCGCAGACTTCGCCAACGAGCGCACCGCGCTGCAGCACCTGCTGGCGGAGCGGGGTCACCTGCTGGTCATGACACCGAAGGCGCACCCCGAACTCGCCGGGAAAGGAATCGAGTATTCCTGGGGGAAGGCGAAGCGAGATTTTCGTCAGCTCAATGATTGCGTCGCGGCGCACCTCCGCGCGAACGTGGAGGAGGCGTTCAAAAGCCTCGACCTGCCGCGCGTCTTCAGGTTCGCGCGAAGGACGCGGGAGTGGGGGCGGGCGTACGCGAGACAGCACGGGCTGTGCGGCTACGAGGACGGAGACGCGAGGCTCGAAGAGGGATTCGCCTCCGTGGACAAATTCGTCAAGGAGTGCAAGACGCACCGCTGTATCCTCGACCAAGACTGGGCCTTCTGCGCGTAGGGTTGCGACGCGCGCGTCGGGCCGCGCCTGTGCGCTCTCAGGGGGTGGCGATCGCGCTGTAGGTCGCGTTGTACATAGCGATACGCCCCTCCGACACCGTGCCACGTCAGCACGTGCCCTGCGCAATGAGCCTTCCGAGACGCGCGCGCGCCCATTGGAAGCGCGCGCGTCACGGATTGCCCCCCATCGACGGCACGTTACAAGGCACCACCCTCGTTTTGGTAAAAATCGCCTCTTCAAGCGTCAAAATCGACGTCGTATCGGCTGAATTACAGTTTGGGACTCACCACGGGACAGTCTTGCCCGGCTCAGCCCTATAGTTGCTTTATTTATTTCAGGTGACTTTTCATATTATTACTACTACTGCTTGGCCCCGAAGAAAGGTGTATTCCACTCGAACCGCACTCGAACCACATATCTCGCGAAGTAGATTATGGGGTACATGCCTTTCTCTATCATTGGCACCGGTCACGCGCTTCCGGTGAACAACCTCCACAATATCGAAATCGCAGCACACCTTGACACAAATGATGAGTGGATAGTTCAAAGGACAGGAATCAGTTCTCGCCGTTTCGTTAACAACAACGAGACGCTGACTACTCTCGCGGCTGAGGCAGCTGGACGTGCCTTGGCTTCGAGTCAACGTGTTGCAAGTGACTTGGGACTAATAATTCTATGCACCTCAACACCGGATAATCTATTTGGTTCAGCATCTAAGATTCAGCACGCGATTGGTGCGGTCAATGCTGCCTCCTTCGATGTCACCTCTGCTTGCAGCGGCTTGGCAGTTGGTTTTAACGTTGCAGTACACATGTTGAGCTCTTATAGATCAGTTATGGTCATTGGAGCGGACACGTTGTCACGGTTCCTTGACATGGATGATAGAAGCACTTGTGTGCTTTTTGGTGACGGCGCCTCAGCTGTACTGCTTGAGGCTGCGGCTTCACCTTCTTTCATATTTCACCACAAGATGTTGACTAACTCAGAAGCTCACGATGCTCTGGGGATTCCATTAGGTGCTTCGAAGGTGACAAACACGGTTTTTCCAAGTTATGCCGCTCGAGATAGCAGTGCCTATGGACATGTTCAAATGGACGGCAAGAATGTATTCAGGTTGGCAGTTGAACTTGTTCCTAAGCTGATATTGGAGACCTGCGCCGAAATTGGATTGAAGCCCGATGAAGTGGACCATTTCATTCTCCACCAAGCCAACAAGCGGATCATAGACAGAGTGATTCAGGTACTTCAAATTTGTCCGGAGAAATGTCGCTGGGAGGGCTCTGACATAGCAAACACTTCAGCGGCTTCCATCGGCATAGCTTTGGATCGCTTGATAAGAAGCAAAACAATAGTCCCAGGTAATGTATTGCTCATATGTGGTTTTGGAGCAGGCTTCACTACTGCGGCGACAGTTTTCAGATATAACTTCGAAGGAACCGCGAAAAGGCGAAGTATTCCTTCACCTCGACCTCGTAAACGACCTTTGATTATTTTTGGTACCATGCTTAATAATGGTGAACTTGCGCACCATTATTTCTACCTCTCCAAGGAATATCAACCGGTTGCTTTTGCAGTCGACAGGGAGTTCTTGCATGGCGAGCACAAGGTGAGGCACCTTGGACTACCCATCTTGCCTTTCGAAAGCATAGAGACATTTGCTGGTTTCGGACCACATGCTGCCGAAATGTACATCGCATTGGAAGGGGGTAACCACTCAAAATCGAGTTTACGTCAACTGAAATTTTAGCGTACTAAGATCGGCCTAAAACGTTTCAATTTTAGGGCGATTTTAGTGCGATCTTAGTACACTAAAATCGCCATAGCGATTTCGTTCTCGTAGTGCATATTATGTGCATATTATGTCTCACCTTTTGTCCTTAATTGTTTACTAGACTAGTAGCTACTAGCTATCTAGCTAGCTAGTAGATAGCTACTACGTACATAGCATACTAGCTAGATAGGCATCCAATAATAATTAATGATTGACAGTAATAATAATAATGATAGATGAAGAAGCCGCAAGCTAGCAAGCCACCCATACCGAACGAACGAATAATAGGCCTATCAAAGATTTTTCACTCAGACCACACTTTTTCACGAAACTCTGGCCGTTCCAGCAGTACGTATGCTGAATGTCGTCTTCGTGTCCTCCATGATATGGCTTTTCCAGATTGTCCAGAGGCTTCGATGAGGACGATACGCAAGTGCGTAATTTTTGTCCAGAGCGTTATTCGTCACCTTCAGTCCTGTAAACGAAAAAATGGCAACCAAACTTGAAGCACCAAGACCGTCGAAGACGTTGTTGGGTCGACGAAGGTTACATCGTTCCGCATCGCTGTTTCTCTTCTTCTTCGTGCTTCTGATTTTCTGTTATGGCGCTGTCGTTCATATGCACATGCATTCATGCGGGGTTTCGAGTGGCGCAAGCGGGAAAGGCTGCAGCGTTGTCAGCCTCAGCACGGTGGAAGAAATGCGGCTCAGAAGCGCTTTTCCTTCCCCAACCTTCAGCGGCAATCAGCCCACCCAACGACTCACGATTGTTATTCTATACTACGACCAGCCATCCGCACTCTTACAGCAGCTCGAATGGTACGCCTCTTTCCCCCGCCTACTGCGGGATCTCGTGGCGGTGATGGTTGTAGACGACGGATCTCCAAACGCGACGGTGGGAGCTGCTCTTGGGGCTGTCGAAAGCGACAGTAGAAGCGAAGTATTGGCTGAACGGTGGGTCACGATGCGTCGCCGACTCGCTTTAGACGTGTGGAGGATCGGCATTGACGTGCCTTGGAATCAACCGGAAGCAAATAATCTGGCGTTCTTGAAGAGCCGCACGGAATGGATTTGCAGGACTGATACGTGCTTGGTGTGTTTTGCGATTTTCGGGCGTTTTTGGCGTTTTTGGGGAAAACGGTTTTCACGGGAGAATGTGCGTGAAATGACGGAACTTGAGGGATTTTCGTGAAAGTGGAAAAATTGGCGAAAAATGGGGAAAAGGGGCAAAACTGCTATCCCCTTAGCCCCGCCAGAAGATTCGCTTCGGGGCGTACTTGATGATGACTGTGTGCAGCGCCTCCACCAAGTACGATTCGCGCGCGCGCATGAAGAACCCCAGATGTTTCAGACTTCGGAAGTCTTTGAGCAGCGTGACGAGCAGCGCGTACGCTGCGCTGTCTCGCGTCAGCGCCGGGAAGTCGCCGCCCGGATCGCATTTCCCGCAGCAGAGCGAGTGGTCCCCGCAGACGTGGCGGAAGAACGTGGTGACGAACCGCGCGTGTAGATGCATCGGGTCCATCTCCCCGGCAGCAAAGCACGCGGCCGCGGCGTGGTAGAAGTGGTTCTTGAGCATGGCGCCGAAGGATCCCGGCAAGTTGGCGTCCTGACGTTTTTTCAGAAAATAAGCGACGAGCGCCTTGATCTCCGCGTCGTTCGTCGACGCGACGAGCGCGCGCGTCGGTTCGACGATCTTGCCCTTGGTCTCGTACCACAAGTCCTTGGAGTTCACGGCATTCGGGAGCAGTTCCCTGAGCACGGTGTCAACCTTGATGTTGTTGTCGTGGACCACCTCGTCGATGTGCGCGCCGCGAGTCTGTAGCTTTTCGATCAAGCCAGGACGGCGCCGCCCAGGTTCCCCCGCCAACGCGCGCCGCGTACCGAGCACCTCGGACATGACCGTGGACGCGTTATGCTTCTCCTGGAGCTCTTCATCGACGCGGGTCACGATGCTTTGATGCAAGACCATGGACGTGTCCTGGTCTATGACCGTCACGACGCAGTAGTACCCGTTCCGACTCGTGTCGTACTGCGCGTCCGTCGCGACGAAGACTTTTCGGTTCCGCCCTCTGTCGAGCGCCGCCTCGGTCGTTTCACGGTATACCTCCATGGTCTTCACCTTGAACACCTTCTGGAACGCGTAGAAGGACGTCTTCCCGATACGCCCGAACCCCGCGGCTTCGGAAAACGCGCTCAGGGTCTCGTAGGACATACCCGTGCTCATCGCCGCGCACATGACCTGCTTCGAGAGTGCGTCGTCGCTCGGGTCCAGCGTCGCCGCCTCCTCGGCGACGAACGTCTCCTCAGCGGCTTCCTGGTGCACACTGGCGACAATCTCCTCAGCCTCCGCGGCGTTCGCGCGCAGCTCGTCGACGAGCTTCTCGAGTTCCTCGAACTTCTCCTTGGCCTCGTCGCGTTCTCGTTCCCTGCGCTCAGTCTCCGCCCTCGCGCTCTCGGACGCCGTGCCGGAGCGCGTTTGACAATTCGGAACAGACGCGGTGAGCGTTTCGACCGCTCGTCGCTGCTCGCCGCACTCCGCGAATCGTTCCTCGAGGTCAGCCGCGATTCGTTCGCACTGGTCCTCAGCCAAGGCGACACGCTGCGCCGTCGTGGGGTCATCGAATTCCGACCGGTACGCCCGCATGCCCACGGGCACGGGAGGCACCGCCGGGGATGAACACCACGTCGTGCGCTCGCCGCGCTGGCGCCGATGGCGAAAGTCAAACGTCACCACGCCGTCGCGCTGTTTCACGACGTGCACGTCCCAGTCGGCGCTGCTGAAGTTTCGCAGTTCCAGCAGCTTCTCATGGTCGACGAACGCGGCGGGACGCGCTGTGAAACGCGTCTCGTCGCTCGAACGCGCCGCGCAAGCCGAGTAGGGACACTGCTCTCGCGTCGTCCCGCCGTCGTCGCCGCCGCCGCCGCCGCGAAGCGGAACCGTGAACGCCGACTGCGGCCCGCCGAAGAGAAACGTCGACGACGCCGAGTTTTGGCTCGACTGCGAATCGAATCCGCCGTCGAAGACCAACTCGCGCTGCGCGTTTCGCGTCGATCGCTGCGAGCCAGAGGCGCCGTTCTGACCCAGCGCACCTCGCGGCGCGGGCGGGGGCATGAGGGCGCCATCATCGGGTGACGCATTCTCCTTCATGCGAGCTCGCCGCTTCCGCTCACGTTCCGCCTTTTGCTCTCGGCGAATCCTCGACTTCGCCTCCTCACTTTGCGCCTTGCCAGGCTTTCCCCACAGCACCGAACGCGGCGTCGACGCAGGAGTCGCGGTTCCCGTACTCGGCGTCGTCGTCGAGGGCGTTCGCGTAGGCGTCCTCGACGGAGTGGAAGCCGGTGTCCGTGGCGTCGACCCGCCACGAAAATCGACCACCGGAGATGCACTGCAGAACTTGGACGTCTCCTTGCACGACCCCGGCAGTTCTGGTGGAAGCTTCTGGCACTTGTACATGCTCTTCGCGCTCAAGTCGCGTCTCCTGCGACCACGCGACTTCCATTCGCTCCCGCCCCCGCCCCGGGTCGCGCCCCCGTCGACCGAGTCGTCGGGGTCCGAGGCACCACCCTCGGACGACTCACCCGAGACGGTCGGCCCGCGCCGAGCGAGGCACTAGGACACCGCTTAACTCTATCTTAGGGCGAAATTAAAAAAACCAATAATGACGAACGAAAAAACGGTACTTGCAGATTTGAGACTAAATAGCTAGCTAGCTACCTTATTGGTGTCCATTGGTGGTGTCCGGACCCCAACCCAGCTGTTTCCACAAAAATCCCTAAACGCGCCTTTTCATTTTCCTGGCGTCTAATCAAGTGATAATACCTTCTCGTGTCTCGTGACGCGTCCGGTCCTGGTCTTGAGAGGTTGAGAGACTGGAAGATCATCAACGCGTTTGCAGCTTCTTGAATAGAACGTTCTTCCCGTCCGCAAATTTTCTCACCTCGCGGATTGGCGATGACTGTAGCGATACACCGTCTCCGGCAGCAGCGTGTGAAAACAGTTCCAGCTCATAGCCGTAGTTTGACAGCTTCATGAGCACGCTCTCCAGGCGGCTCTCTCCCCTATCACTTAACCCGCCTGCGTCCCCCATCATGGAAGAGACCAACTCCATAAAAATATATTTCGGAGCAAGGAAAGACTGAAAAAACTGGTTCCCTCCCTCCATCACCGAATACTCAAAACCTTCTACGTCTACTTTCATGACGTCGACGTGATCCACGTGCTCGAAGTATCCAGCTTCGAGAGCAAGATCCAACGTGGTGGTATTCATCCATCCCAAGGGAGCGTATCCCTTCTCGATGAACTGTGACCTAGAGGCGCCGTCACATACGGAGTGAGTGTCTCCGACGTTTACCGACCGTTGTTGGAACAGTTCACAGTGTCGTGGCTTGAAATCAAGGCCGACGTTGAAAATCGTTATTCGCTTTGCGTTACTTTCACCCGACTCTCGTATGGAGGAACAAATAAGTCCTAGATTGCTTCCAAACGGCTCAAAGGATATTACCGAGAATCCTAGATTCGCCGCGGTCAACGAGTACCAGCCTATGTTCGCTCCGACGTCTAGAAAAACACGATTTTGGCAGTCAGACGAGGCACATTTCATGAGGTTCATCAACATTTGCGTATCTCGCGTCTCCCACGACCCACTCGTCTTGATGCTATCGGATACGATGTCTTTCACCGATCCGTGATCATAAACGAACATGCTGAACTCTATGCCGGATACCCTCGCTTGTACCAACTTGCCCTCTGCAGGTGTCGGATACAGACTGCCAAAACAAGGATTCGGAAAGTGGTCTTGATTTAGATTCCCTACTGCGTACGCTGGTTTCTCGTCGGCAAATATTTCGCTGTGAAGAAAAAGATTTTCGGTGGCAGTCATATCCGGAGATTCGGAAAGCGGAGCACGTGATCTCCATCTTCTTGTGACCCAGCCGATGTCATTATTAAGCTCCTTTGCAGAAATGACACACACCAGCAGCAAGACGACGGAACGGAGCCATATGGTTCGCTTCTTCATTTTGGAGAAATAGCTCTGCAGAGTGGACCGGGAGTTTATTTGTTAAGGCTGCGGAGAGAGTACGAACTATCACTGATGACTATTAACATACACGCAACGCACGCACGCACGCGCGTCGTCGAATATCTTAATGAACACAGAAAAAAAAATCGGTTTTTTTTTAGTAATTCTCGCAATTGATTACAAAGTTTTAAACCGCGATTACGAGACCGACCAGTCCGCCTCCTCAGATGCGTCTGATCTGCTGGAGGCGTGTCGTGGCCGGCCCAAGCCTCGCGGGCGCGGGGCGGGAAGCGGGAGAGACTTGCGGGCGAGAAAAAGGGCGGGTGACGTGCATGATTCGCTCCGCCACGCACTTCACGCGCGCGACTTGGATCCTGCCCATGAGCAAAGATTTCGTGCGCGAAAAAACCGATTGGTGAAACTTGATCGAGGCGGGGCTGGTGTTGTCGTCGGGGGTTCCGGCGTCTGCGTCCGCCTTGAACTTCGCGAAGGTGTCGATGAGGCGGTGGAAGTGCTTGTGCATGCGTCCGCCCGCCTCGATCCCGAGGATCGCGACCTTCTCGTTCTGCCGGCCGCGAAGCGCCTGGTCGTACATCAGCGTCTTCTCGGCGTCGGCGACTTGGAGCGCCGCGCCTGCGCGCAGGTGCGCGAGGTGCACAGGCACCGGGTCGCCGCCGCGGGTCCCGACGACGGTCCGGTGGGTGACGTCTCCGTACACCAGCTGAGCGTTGAACGCGCGTTGGGGCATGTCGAGGAACGCGATGTCGGCGTACTTCTCGCGTTGCACGCCGTGGCCGTCCGTGTAGTTGCCCAGCCGGCAGTTTCCGTCGGCGTTGCGGACGCCTTGGAAGGTCGTGCCGATCGCGTACGCGACGCCGACAGCCTTCGCGCAGTTCGCGACGGCTTCGAGGATGTGGTTGTGCGTGTTGTACGTGGATCCGCCCGCGGTTCCCGCCCTGACGGTGAGCGCGTGGGTCTGGTAGTGCTCGGCGGTGGGGAAGGTGACGCCGCAGTGGCCGCACGGTTGGCGCGGGTGGTCCGCGGTCTCGGTCGCGGCCGCGACCAGAACCGGCTGGTCAAGGCCGAGTGAGAATCTCATCGCCGTGCGAAAGTTGTCGCTGGAGAGAGTGTCGGACTTGAAGCGTGTCGGGACGGACGATACATACGATACCGAGATAGAATGAATATGTACGTACATACGCACGCACGCGCGCATAATAGTTAGTTTTGAGCAAGCATATACAGCAAGTTTTGTGGTGCATGATTTAGCGAAGAATTTCTGTGAGTCATTACACATACATTGATGATTCCGCGCATGCAAACATGCATGAATCAAAGAACGCGACCTGTCGACGTCGCTTCTTCGCTCTCCGTCATATTCTGTCGCGCGCCGTGACTTCAATTCTTCAGGCATGTGGGGCGATCATCTTTCTTTCTGTCGCCGTTTTTCTATGATGCATACTCACCTCGCTCTCGGACGGCGGTTTGTACCGAGCGATTCCCGGCACTTCGAAGCCCCGGAGTCCATGGCGGTTTACTTACTCAGCGCGCGCTCTGCGTTGATCTCTTGGCTGATCTTGTCGCTACTAGCCGTCATAGACAGTCGGCTGACTCAGTTCCACCATCATTCCGAGTGAGCGCGTCGCGTCGCATTCTCCCATGGGCGCAACTGCAGTGATACATCCTCATTTCGA
>JACLAB010000133.1_pt1 | contig 12102 bp, 9 predicted proteins | sample 8027921 | NCBI WGS metagenome assembly JACLAB01 (sample SAMN15725117, study PRJNA655200) | protist metagenome | isolation source: fluorescence activated cell sorting (FACS) single amplified genomes of... | place: USA: West Boothbay Harbor, Gulf of Maine | collected 2000-07-19
GAAGACGAAGACGAAGATGACGACGATGAAAACATAGGCTTTGACGACGAGTACGACAGCATGGACGACGACGAAGAGTGGAGTCCCAGCGAATCAGCACCTTCGAGTCAACGAGATCGCCATGGAGATATGCAAGAAGAATAAAAGTGTGTACAACATTCAAAAATAAATTCAGGCCGCTGAAAAGCGCGTCGTAGATCACCCCACCCGTATAAATATGACATGTACTATTGAACAGTATTTCTACTTCTTTGCAACCTTGAGAACGATGACGGTCAACACGCCCGCGCACACTAAGAATAATAGAAACATGATACACTTATCGGTTGCTAATCCTCGAGTGATATCTTTGAGCACGCCAAAGGATTTTTTCAACGAGAAATGAATCTCATCGAGATCATCCACGATGCGCTCGAGCTGTTGCGTTTGTCCGCGCAACGCCTCGGCGGTTTGCGTACCTATTTGAATCGTCTCTTCCACCACCGCTTGGCTTCTCGCCACACTCTTATCGGTCTCGTCCATGATTCCTCTTCCATGCTGTATAAGATCCCCAGCTTCCATCTGTTGCAGCTGCTCATCATCTAAAATTTCCTTATTCTTTCGCTGCGCAAACGCCGTTGGGAGCGTAAACGCGCTCGCGCTCGCTGTCTTCGGCGCGGGTGCACCAACCCCAGCCACCGACGTCGACGTGCTCGGTCCTTCCACTTTCTTCTCTCCAATCAGCACTTGTGCTTCTTTCTTCAATTGCACGTACCCATTCAATGCAGTGACGTACTCCTTCTTCTTCTTTGCCAACGCCTCGGGCGTCGTCGCGCCTTCGCTCAGCGCCAACCGCTCAAACTCTTTAATCATCTTCTTGCCCTCAGCCATTTTATTCGTGAGTTTCTTCAAATGCGCGGTCGACGCCGCGGTATCCGTACTCCTGAGCACGTCTTGACGTTTAAACCCATCGCTGTTCGCGTGCGTGCGGTACACAACACCGCGCGTGCGTCAGTCTTCACTTTGAGGAATCAAACGCAATCGCATGCGACGCCACGCGACGCGCGCACGACGACGACGACGACGACGACGACAATCACGACGTACTCTAATTCAGCAAATAATGTTCGTATGCGATCGCCAACATCGTTCGACGTGGCCATGACGTCACGACGCGCGAGAGGCGTCGGTCGAGGTGTGAGGGCTCGTGCGGCATCGAGAGAAACGGTCCACGTGGTGGGCGTCGTCGTGATTCTGGAATGCGTGTTACAAATGCGGACGGGTAGATAGACTTGACGTGTATATAGTGTATACGTATGCGCGCGTGCGCGCACGAGCGAGCATTAATCGGTGACGCATCAGAACAACCCGAAGAGCTTCTTTTTCGGCTCGGCATCCTTGGCTTTGCTCGACGCCGTCGTCGTCGTCTTGGACCCAATGGTTTTAGACCCAATCGTCGCCGGTTTCTTCGCCGCAGCGCCAGGCATGGTTCTATTCTTACGCGCAGGTACGCTCGCAATCGTTTGTTGCGAGTTCTTTCGCGCGGAAAATGCATTGGAAGAAGGCTTTTGCGCATTCTTCGCCGCGAGCGCCTTCGCCTTGTTCGCCTCGATGAGCTTCTTCTTGGCGTCTTGCTTTTTCCTAATCTCATCCGCGCTCACGTTGGGGCCGAACCCACCGAGGGCGACGGTGCGCGGGGCGTGTGCGGCGTACCGTCGCGAAGCCTTCGTCGTCGTCGTCGTCGTCAACGTCGTCCCGGTAAAACCTATGCGTCGCGTACGCCGTCGTCAGTCTCGAACGCCGATGGCGACCCCCGACGCGTCGTCGAATTCATGCGTTCGCGTGCGCGTCACGACGACGACGTCTGTCGCGCGACGACGTACCACTCGTGGTAGATCCAATCATCATCGTCGTCATCGTCGTGATCTTCCGTGCGGTGCGCGTGCGTGTGTGTCGCGGCGACGCTGTTGTGACGACGCCTCGCGCTCGCGCGGGTGTCGAGCGCAGTGCTCGCCTCGCACAGTCGCGTGACGATGACGACGACGATGATGACCTAGAGGGGTATATATATATAGGAGAACGACGACGACGACGATGACGACGACGACGCAGCGACGGAAGGCGCCGACGGGGAAGACGATGAAGATGAAGATGATGCGGATGCGGGCGAGCGAGTCAAACGCGCGCGCGTGGGGACACAGCGCGAGAGCGAGCGTTGGGCTCATACCTGCGTTATGCGTGACAGTCGCGAGTGGAGGGGAAGCATCGATGAAGATTGTATTCGTAGGACTCATGGTGGCGTATGTGTTGGACTTGATGCGAGCGGCGGAAGGGGCGTTGGGGACGACGTGGTGCGCGCTCGCGGGCGCATTCGCAGCGCACGCGTTTGGGGCGACGTGGATCACGCCCGGGATGCCAATATTGGTGAACCTTGCGGTGCTGATGTTGAATGGTGCGAATCTCATGCTCGGTGGGTTGTGGGTGACGTTGCAGTTTAGATGGGTGCACCACGCGTACCCGGGCGCGGCGGCGACGTGCGAACGGGCTATTTTCGCGTACGCGCCGCTGGTGTGCGGGACGGTGATTGCCTGGGCGTTTGCCACGTCAATGAATGCACAGATTGCGTCTTTGTATATTTCAATGACGTATATTATCATGCACCGACTTTTTATGTTTCCAATCATTGCCGAGTGCGCGTATGTAGAGGAGAACGCGTCTGAGCGCTCGGCGAGCGGAACGGCGACGACGACGACGACGACGACGCACAAGCGGCGCGTGGTGACGACACCAAGCGATGCAAAATCTGGTACCATCGCTACTGTGAGCCTTCCTTTGATGTTTTACGTGGGTTTAAACTTTTGGGAGATATTCGCTGACTTTGAGCATTTGTTTACGTCCTTGATGCTCGTATCGTTGCCAGTATTGTATTTCATCTCCGCCGGTACCGAACGGTCGCTTTGGTGGATGGCGGAGAATAAGTCTAGATTTGAAACACTAGAGTCGTTGATTCTCGTCGCCGCATTTGCGTTATTCGCTGCGGGTTTTGAGGGCGGTGTCATTTTTGCTGGATTTGCCGAGTATATCCAAGTGCCCGCGCCATTAAGTTATGTGATGGTGACCATATCCGTGTACAGCGCGTCGGCGGCGTTTTTGGCGCACTGTATGAACGCTGTTGGTTCCATTCTTCCAGTTGGTGTCATGCAAGGGGCTTTGATTCTCGCAACTTCGAACGCTATGATTGTTATTGGTGCGCCCATGATGATGGTTCCAGTGCCTGTCATCGGATCGATCGCCTTTTCGCGTTACTACCAAAGTCAGCAACTTCACGACTACATCGTCTTTGCGTGTAGCGCGGCGACGTGCTTTGGATGGTTTATGTTGAATCACTTCTGGAGCTTAGACATCAACGTTGGGGGCGTTTCATTGAGTTATCTGTGTTTAGGTATTTTTATTCTCTCTGTCTCGGCTGTGGTGCTACCTAGTGTGCTTAACGTCGCGAGACATATTCGTCGATCATTCGTCGGCGTATTCATCTTGGCCTACGTTGCACTTCTCGCGGCAATTGAACAGGTCCTTTCCCATGCAATTCACGATGATGGGTCGACGATATACCCGCCTTATCTTGTCCTGGTTACATCTGTACTAGGTGTTCTGGCGAGTAGAAGTCTTATTCTCGATGGTCGCTTGACACAAACGTTTGGATGGTTGGCCCAAAGCGCGTGCTTGGCCAAGTTGTCGATGCTCCTCATACCGAGATTGAGCGAAATGTTCAGCGTCTTTATAGTTTTACTCACGGTGTCTGCGCCGTATGTCAAATTCCAAGGCTCGAGGCGAGTGATACATCGTATGACTGGAGGGCATTGTGCGATGTATGCCGCATCACTCGTCGTTTCTTTACTTTTTGCCAGGTTTGCGATGTTTGACATTATTTTCGAAATGACGGGACATCGACCGACAGACGCGGTGATGTTGGGTGGAGTGCTCGTCATGACTGGTGCGAGTCTAGTGCCCGTGACTGCGAATGTCATGGGTGATGAACCTGTGAGTAAGCGCTTGGTGATGCTCTTACTCGCAAGTGGCGTGTTCTTTGTAACTTTTCGTCCTCCACTCCCGTGGAAGGGTGAAGTTGGCATGTGGTACGACGCCGAGCACGTTCCGGATACTGAAGATGATGACGCGAGAATGTATGGTGCGCGCGAGAACGTTCATCATGGGTGGCCAAGTTGGTTACTCATGCTATCGTTTTTGACTGCTCTGGTCGCCGTGTCATCTCCCCGAGAGCAGGGGGAGTGGACATCTACAGTGAGAGCGATTTTTAGCGTCATGTGTGGAGGCTGCGTGGGGTTGTACATGGCTCTGGAATACTTTTCTGAACAAGCTGGATTGAGCGTGATGTTATTCGTCGCGTGTGCGCTCGTTGGTGTGTTTCTTTCGTTTACATACGTACCGTCCAAGTCTTCGTTTGATTACCTTCCGTATGTCTACTCTGCGTACGTTGCAATTCTTCTCCTGGCGTATTATTCTCAAACTGAAGGATCGACGGAAATGATGGACGACGCTGACATTGAAGATGCAATGGAAAACAAATTGGGAGTCATCAGTGTTTTCGCTGGAACGTCGCTGCAAATAGCGTTCGCGTTAAAGTTTCGTATTCGGTCCACGCTTGAGAGACACGTGAGACGGAAACGCGTCGCAAGTGACTCACCATTCCTACCTGCTGCTGCGAGGAACCGACCAGAACATTTCAGAAACGTTTCAAGTAGAAGTGCTCATCGAGAGATGAGAGCTCAGGCGGTGTCCTGGATGCCAATTGTCGGGAATATCGCCACGTTGACTTCATTTGCCGCGTGCTTGATGCTGAGTGAAGAATTTGCAAGTGGTTCGGCGTTGTCTGTGTTTGCGCTCGCACCAATCTTGTTGCTTCTCCATCAAGACACGATGATGTTTCCCATACTTGAGGATTCTCAACGGTACGCGCCACCTTTAGCGATGGTTATCGGTAAGCTTTGCTATGACACCGTCTTAGCCATCGCCGCTGGACCAAACAAGGTGCACGTGTTGACTTTGAGCGCGTCCAAAGTGCCTTGGATGATCTCCAACATCTTCGCTCTGGCGTGTGCGTCGGTGAATAGCATCAATTTGGTGCATTTCCTCGCCACGAATGTGCGTACGAGTACGGAGACGCTCCTCATCACCGCACCTCTCGGTATTCTTGCGCCGCTCTTTTCAAAAATCACCGCCGTGCGCGTCCTCGCGCTCACCAGCGCGTGCGCCGCGGCCATTCAACACGCCATGCAGCGCCGTCGCGCCGTGGCTGGATTGAAGTATTTATAGCATACTTGTAGCACTATTGCAATATTATAGCTGTTGACTCACGCACGTGAACGCATCGATGTCGTGTGCGTGACGAGAACGCGCGCATTCGCGCGCGCGCAATGGAATTTACACACTCGTGCCTGGTCATAATTGGTCAAACCAAACCCTAAGCGGCCGAAGCGGGGAAAAATCGAAGGCGTCGAACGAGCCATCGTGTTCAAACATCCAAGCCGCCTTTTCGAGCCTCGTCGCGTGCGACAGACCCGAGTGCGAAAGTCACACCTCACACGTGTACCGCACGAAACCGCATAGAATCGTCGTCGTCACCACACGTCGTCGCTTTCCTACTCCGCACCCGTCGTCGTCGTCGCCAAACCGACGTTCGTCGAAAGATCTTTTAGGGTCTCTGCTTCGCGCGCAACGTATTAGACGCGCCCACGAGTGTCGTACGTACTAGGTACCGCACACGAGAACACGTAATCGTAGAACACATACGTATCAACCATGCCGAAGGGAGGTGCCAAGGGCAAAGGTGGGAAGAACCGCCGTCGCGGGAAGGGTGACGGAGGAGACGAGAAGCGCGAGCTCATCTTCAAAGAAGATGGACAGGAATACGCTCAGGTGTTGAGAATGCTCGGGAACGGGCGTTTGGAGGCGCAGTGCATCGATGGGGTGAAGCGTTTATGTCACATCCGTGGTAAGATGCGAAAGAAGGTGTGGGTGAACACCGGGGATATCATCCTTTTGGGTTTGCGTGACTTTCAAGATGAGAAGGCGGATGTCATCTTGAAGTACTTGGCGGACGAAGCGCGTTCGTTGAAGGCATATGGCGAACTTCCTGAGACTTTCCGTGTCAATGATACCGATACGTTCGAAGAAGAGCGTGGCGAGAACGACGACTTCTTCGATTTCGACGACATCAACGACATTTAAACGAAACGATTTTAGCTGTACCAAATCTTGTAGTCTGGCGGTGAAGTGCCATTGAGTTGCTATCAAAATCTAAACTTCTAAGCCTAAAATTCACTAAAACGATTTGCAAAAAATCGCATTTGACGTGGTCCGTCGTCGCGACACAGGATTCCTTCGCTTTCAGCCATGTAGAGGTACTCGAGCGCTATTTCGGGCGTCGTGTGTAATATTTGCGCCGCCTCGTATGAATCTATCGAGCTTTCAAATGAACTCAAAGCAGCCTTAAACTTTGAACACGCGTGCTCATCTGATCTTTCTTTCGTATGAATCACTACGACGCCGCTTTCAAACCGTCTGAGATGCAAATCGATCCCGAGCGCGTCCCACGATTCGCACGCCGCGAGCATGTCCTGGGGCGAAACGAGCTCCGTTCCTCTGGCTCGATTAAATAAACAGAACGCATCCGTTAGAGTGATGATTCCGTCTTCTTTTGCTAGTATTGGTACGATCCAATCTGCTAGTTGCCTGGACAGTTCGTGGTGAAACGATGCTCCGCTCGTCGCCCTCGTCACTGGACTTGTAATCCCGAGACTCAACACGAGACGTTGAAGCTCAGAATTCTCGGCTTTATTTGTCCCAGATGATTCCGCAAGTCGCTCCGCGAGAATCACGAGCTCTCGAGCTTTGCTCATTAATGCCGAAAGATCTGAGAACGCCTCATCTAAAGTCCTATTTGTCTCTTCTACTCGTTCGCGCTGTCGGTTAAAGACGCCGCCGATGCCCGCCGTCGCCGCCGATGCCTCCACTGTTGCCTGCGCTTTAGCCTCTTCCGCCGCCGCCGCTCGACGCACGCCATCTTCATACTTTCTCACTTGTTCCTCAACCACTCGGGCGAACGTATCACCATCAGATCCTTTGATTCGAAACTCATACTCCGTCGTCCCGGTTGCCACGCGCACCCGTCTCGTCCTGGACAACGCGTGCTTCTTTTTCATGCGCTCGACGCGCGTGATTGCGCTATATCTCAACCCAATCGCACGCCGAGGTGTCATTGCGGTGCTCGCTAACACCACCACGACTCGAGCGCTCGTGCACACCATCATGGACACCTCCAACCTCCGCCGTCCGTCGTCGTCCTCGTCATCCTCCGCATCCGTCCCGCGCACCACCACCACCATAGCCTCTGTGCGCGCGTCGTCGGCGACGCGAAACACCTCCACCTCCCCTCGTTCGTGTGCGAGTCGTCCATGCGTGGTAAACTCGACGATGTCTTCTTCGTGTGTCATGCAATCCCCGTGGGTCGTCCTCAACACCCAACGCTCTGACGACACCCAAACACAACCAACCAATCGCCCAACGCACTCGCTCGATTCCGCCAATCCAACGGACTCGCGCCGACGCAGCGATGGGTCGAAGCCGCTGCGAGGCGTGACGTCGCCCGCACACGACGACGACGACGACGTAATAAACGGGGGTGATAGGACGACGATGATGTCACGAGTGATCGCGACGACGACGAAGACGACGACGACGAGGGCCAAGTGCGTGGCGCGACACGTGCGAGGACGACTGACGACGACGACGACGACGACGACGACGACGACGACGACGACGATGCGGGGCGCCACGCACTCGGCGTGCTGCGCGCACCACCGCGAGCTGGGGTGCGACGCACGCACGAAGACGGCGATGGGACCGATGATTGGGGGACATGGACGCGTGCGAACGCGGGGGTCGCCCGCGATGCGACCGATGCGTCAGGCGACGACGCTCGCCGCTGGGAAGTCCACGAGCGGGTTCGCGCGACCAGAGAAGATTGCGCGCATAAAGGGTGTCGACGGCGGAGCGTCTCGGGTGGGGGAAGAGCTCGAAATTCGTGGATGGGCGCGATCGGTGCGCACGCAAAAAGAACGAGCGTTTATTGATTTGAATGATGGCAGTAACATCTCTGGTATGCAAGCCGTCGTGAACGAAGGGACGCAAGCTTGGGACGTCATCAACTCTGGGGTTGTCACCACGGGCGCCGCCGTGTCTGTGCGCGGAGCGCTCGTGGCGAGCCCGGGGGGCAAGCAAGCGGCTGAATTGTTGGTGAACGAACTTGAAGTGATTGGTCCCGCCGATCCAGAATCTTATCCGTTACAAAAGAAGCGTCATACGTTGGAGTACTTGCGTTCGATTGCGCACTTGCGACCGCGTACAAACACCATCGGCGCCGTTTCCCGAGTTCGTAACCAACTCGCGTATGCCACGCACAAGTTTTTCCAAGAAAACGGCTTTTTGTACGTCAACACCCCGATCGTCACCGCTTCCGATTGCGAAGGTGCGGGAGAACAGTTCCAAGTCACGACTCTTTTGAACGGCTTACAAGCCGGCGCCGGACCGTCGCCCGAAGCAGTCGCGGCGGCTGAATCCAAGGTCAAGGCTCAAGGTGATGCCGTAAAGACGCTCAAGGAAGCCATGAAGGCGGGAAGTGCGACAAAAGAGCAAGTTGACGCCGAAGTAGCTAAGCTCTTGCAAGCCAAGGCTGACGTTGAGGCCTTGAAGAGCACTGGTGGAAGCACGTCGCTGCCAACCAACAAGGATGGCTCCATCGACTACACGCAAGACTTCTTCTCCAAGCCTTCATACTTGACTGTTTCAGGGCAATTGAACGGTGAAATCATGGCTTGTGCTGTGAACGATGTATATACTTTTGGCCCTACCTTCCGTGCCGAAAATAGCAACACCTCTCGCCATTTGGCTGAGTTCTGGATGGTTGAGCCCGAGATGGCGTTTGCCGACTTGAACGACGACATGGATTGCGCCGAAGCCTACTTGAAGTACTGCATCAATCACGTTCTCGAGCACTGCGATGAGGATCTCGAATTCTTCGAGAAGAATGTCGCCAAGGACAATCTCCGCGAGCGCTTGCGAGGAGTTGCGTCTCAAGAGTTTGCCCGCATCACGTACACCGAAGCCGTCGAGCATGTTTTAGCCGCGAAGAAGAAGTTTGAATTCCCCGTCGAGTGGGGTTCAGATCTCCAGAGCGAACACGAAAGGTACATTACTGAAGAAGTATTCAAGGATCGTCCAGTCATCGTCCGCGATTATCCGAAGGACATCAAAGCTTTCTACATGCGCTTGAACGACGACAACAAAACCGTGGCGGCGATGGATGTGTTGGTGCCACGCGTTGGGGAGTTGATGGGTGGTAGCCAAAGAGAAGAGCGTCTGGACGTGTTAGAACGTCGTATCGAAGACAATGGATTAGAGAAGGAATCGTACTGGTGGTACTTAGACTTGAGACGCTACGGCTCTCAACCGCACGCTGGTTTTGGTCTCGGGTTTGAACGCTTGGTGTGTTACGTCACCGGCGTGGAGAACATTCGTGATGCCATTCCGTTCCCCCGCTACCCAGGCAGCGCTGAATTCTAGACTATTTCTATAGCTGATATTGTAAGACTACATATTCTTCTATGCGCCTAAAGCTAAATATACTACCAGTTACTAGAACAATGCTTTTTGCAGTGCTGTGAAAGTATAGAGCGAGCCCGTGACGACAACGATGGCGCCGTCGTCTTCAGCGCGTTCGAGCGCATTACTCAACGCCGTGTCAAAAACGAAATCTATGATGGGCTCTGGTTCATTCGATGATGGGTCGTGCGCTGATGCCAGCACATTAGCGCGAGTAGTCCGCAACGCTCCCCCCGCTACGTTTATTTGCGTGCAATACACAGAAACCGGTTTTGCGGCGTACAATTCTCTCAGAAACCCACGATGATCCTTGTCGTCAGCCATGGCGACGACAAATACGAATTTTTGATTCGGATACACCTCATTCAGTGTTTGTATGAGAACTTTTGCCGAACCGTTTGTGTGCGCGCCGTCGGCGATGAGGATTGATCCTTCGGGACGGGTGAACACTTCAAAATTTCCGGGACTGTGAGTCGTTTCGAGTCCAACGCGAATGTCGTCAACCGAGATGTTCAACCTTCCATTCGCCCGCAACCAACACAAAAGACGTAGACACGTATTTATGTTCTCGCGCTGGTGAGGACCAATCAATGGAACGCGCACGTTTGAGAGTCGAAACTCGGGCTTATCATCTAGCCATACATCGATGTCGAGCTCTTGAAGCGTCGTCGAGCCCTCCGTGGCGTAGCCGATAAGTCGGGATTCAGCGCGAACGTTCCGAATATCGTTCGCTCCCTGTGCATCAAGAGCACTTGCAAGAATTGTTGAGACTCTATCGTCGACATTAGGGGCATAAAATACCGGCCTTCCCTTGTGTGCGATGCCCGCCTTTGCCTTGACAATTGTTTCGATGGAACCTCCAAGCGCGTCTAAGTGTTCTTCACCAATATGGGTTATCACCGCTGCTTCCAAATTTTCAGGTCTCAGGACGTTTGTGGCATCTCGGCTACCGCCTAAACCTACCTCAACGATCGCTATGTCTACCTCGACGTGCTTGAAATATGTAAATGCTAGCGCCGTTAACACTTCAAAGTACGACAGTTGCCCGCATTCTCGCTGTTGTGCACCTTCAATGAGAGATCCGAGCTTGTTCAACGTCCCAAGGAGCGCGCCTGATTCGTCATTATTTCCACCGCTAGTACGTATGCGTTCTGCCACCGTATACACGTGCGGACTCTTGTAGGTTCCGACTTTCAAGCCGGCGGCGCGCAAGACGCTCGCGAGAACTGACACAGTGGTTCCTTTACCCTTTGTTCCAGAGACGTGTATCGTGTTATACCCCGTATGCGGATCCCCAAAGTCGTGCAACAAGCGATGCATTCGCCCTAGATCGAATCCCGCGTCCGTGTTCGTCCCTGCGCCCCGAGGAACGCCGCTCTTTTCGTGATTTACCAAGGACTTGAGGCACTCGTCCACCGATGTGAACGACGACGTGAACGCGCGACATCGTACTGGAGTGGACGTTGAAGGTACACTCGCGATGTAGTCGACCCCACTTCGCACGAAAGGTGCGAGTGCCGCTAAGCGTCGTCGCATCTTTCCGCGAGTGAGAGTGAGGTGGTCACGTTGTTGTTGACGTCGCAAGATACGTCGACTCGTCTCGTCAGCGTTTGTGTGCTTGGGTTTTCGTCTAAACATGAAAATCGATTAAAATATTCTATATAATGCACCACGCGCGTGTGTGGTAATATTGTCGATAAAACTCATCTAGGAGGCGTTGCGTTGGCTGCCGGATTCGCCGGAAGCAAAATCCCGCCCACCTCGACGTTGCGTCGAAGTCGCGTAATAGTACTTCTGACATTATCTGCTATTCTTGGGTCCAGTCCTGCTCCATCAGCACACACAACCCTGGTCGACTTTGTTTCCTCTAATCCTGCCGTTCGGAAGTCTCCCCAATACTCTTTATCCCCTCCGCCTTCAGCGCTACTGAAGTTTACGTACACCGGACTGTCGTACAACTCTGGATACGTAGCCAGTAACTCTCTCTCAGCATACCTTAAAGTGTCCAAAACTAACGGTAGCTTTTGTCGAAAAACTACAGAGCGAAGGGGCGCTGCCCAGCGTATCCACCACGCTTCGGCCGTGCTCACTTGGACGAATACGTGTAACCCATCTTCCCGCCACTCTGCCAGAACCTCATCGCGTAACAATCGCGTGTACCAAATCGACGTCTGGTCATCGTTGAACGAGTCGCCGACCGTGAGAGTCAAATTTCGTGTCACGTCGTTGTGCGTCAACGTATAACGTCTCTGTAACAAAGATTCCGGCTCGAGTTGCTCTGATCCTGAATCAAACGCCACGGATACGCGGTCTGGGTCAAACTTTAACGCGTCGAACACCGCGCTCGTCACCACCTACGTGCGTGAATGAAACGTTTGGTTAGTACAGAATCATGTGATCCACCCCATCGCACTCGCATCGTGGTATTTCACCGTCGTCATA
>JACLAB010004360.1_pt1 | contig 12095 bp, 8 predicted proteins | sample 8027921 | NCBI WGS metagenome assembly JACLAB01 (sample SAMN15725117, study PRJNA655200) | protist metagenome | isolation source: fluorescence activated cell sorting (FACS) single amplified genomes of... | place: USA: West Boothbay Harbor, Gulf of Maine | collected 2000-07-19
AGAAGACGAAGAAGACGACAGAGAGAAAGAAAAAGCCACTCGGACTGAGGAGGAAAACGAACAGGAGAGAGACGTTCGCCGGTTTCGTCGACGCGGGAAAGGAGGCGGCAAAGAAGACAAAGAGCGAGACAAAGAACGGATGAATGTCTCCTCCGAGAAGAAGAAGGCAAAGGAAGCAAAAATTCCAATGAATAGACCTGCGAAGCATTCGTCAAAATTCGAAAAAATCCAGTCGACGACGTGCGTCTTCGCGGAAGACGACACGTGCTTGAAAGCGTTGAAGTGCAAAGAGTTAGGCGTCCCTTTATCGTACACGTATAGTAAGACGAACAAGAAACGTCGTCTTTCGTATCGGGTGCCGGAGAATTATCCGAAGTTTGCCGGACGGCGGTGTTGCGGGACGTGTTATTATAGGTGCGCGGCGAGGGAGACGATATGCGCGTTCGCGAAGGACGGGACGTGCGCGGTGGCGAATAAACGGGAGAAGGACGGGATGAAGGTGGCGTTTAACTATTTGAAGTATCGCGTGCCGAGTAATCACGAGAAGTACCCGGGGATGTGGTGCTGTAACTCGTGTTATTACAAGATTCAAGCGAAAGGGAAGTTGTGCGCGTTTGCGAAGGAGGGGACGTGTTTGATTGCGAAAGAAAAGGAGGAGAAAGGGTTGGTTTTGGAGTACAGTATCTTGCCGCAAAGAGTGCCGAAGACGCATTCGAAGTACGGCGGGGAGAGATGCTGCGAGACGTGTTATAATCGGTGTCTTGTGAAAGGAAAGGTGTGCGCGTTCTTGGCGAGCGGGGAGTGCGCGTACGCGAAGAAGCTGGGCGTCGCGGGGAAAGGCGGCAGCACCAATAAGAACAAGAACGAGAACAAACGAGCGAGAGGAGAAAATCAAAACGGACAACAAGAACAAGAACAAGAACAAGAACAAGAGTTGGAGTACAAACGCTTCCACCGCGTACCAAACGACCATCCGAAGTTCGCCGGTAAACTCTGCTGCAACCCGTGCTACATCGCGTTCAAAGCGGAAGGCCAAAAGTGCGCGTTCATGGACGAAGGCAAATGCAGCTACGCGAGAAACGTGCGCAATCACGGCATTGCAGAGGTTGTGTACAAAAATTTGACCTACCGCGTGCCTGCTTCGCACGACACGCACGCCGGCGAAAGGTGCTGCCGAACGTGTTACAGAAAATGTTCCGAGCACGCGAAAGAGGTCAGATGGGCGACTGTTTTGAGCAACTTGTTGGAAAAGAATTGAAGAAGAACGAAGGAAAAGAGGATTGAGAGAGAATGAGGACGCAGAGAACGCGCAAGAACGCTGGTGCTGAAAGAGCATCATCATCACTGAGAAGGAACATTGAAAAGATTGAGAGAGACAAGGCAGATTTAAAAATACTACTTTTTACGTGACACAGACAAAACACAACACAATTTAACAACAACAACTATCACGCTCGCTATGTTGTGCGCACACGTCGTCCCAATCACCCGAAGACCACCCTCGTCGTCGTCCTCGTCCTCGTCGCGATTATCATGTTGTCGAACGACGCAAAGAATGCGTATAATATCATCATCATCAACTGAAACTAATGGAAAAGAAGAAGACAAAGAAGCGAATTCCATTTTATCCAATCGCCGCTCGCTCGTTCTCAACTCTTCCGCCCTCCCGCTGTTCCTCGGTGTACTCTTCGACGTCGGAAGCAAAGCGCCGAAACCGCAGTTAGGCGTGCAAGAATTCAACGGAATCAAAAGTTTAACGCTCTGTCCCCCGGATTCGGTGAATTGTTTAAGCACAGCAGAAGAAATGGGTACGTCAAATTGGTGATGGTGTTCGTTATCTTCTCTCGCACCAAAGCGCTCGTACGTCGTCGTTGGGACGCGATGGCATTTTGTTTACCCTCTGATGATTTACTGACGTTTAATACCTTTCGCATTATTGTTTTTCTTTTCTCTTATTATTCTTGCACAGGTCAAGCGCAAGCGTACGCGCCTCCGTGGACGTTTAATCCTCCCGAATCTATTCGCGTGTTGAAACAAACAGGAGTCTACGACGTCGCGACGGCGAAAGACCAACTGGTCGATATCATCAAAACCACCGACTGCGACGGTTTTACCGCTGAAATCACCGAAGAGTACGACGATTACGTCAGAGCTACGTACACGTCCCCTACGTTTGGCTTTGTCGACGACGTGGAGTTTTGGTTCACAAGAGACGATCGATCGACCGTGGAATACTCCTCCCGATCGAGGACGGGGAAAGACGACGGCGGAAAGAATAGGAATAGAATACGAACGTTACGGAAAGCATTGACGGCGAAATACGATTGGGCTTCCGTTGGCTTCTAGTAGAACTCGCGAGTTGTCAATGAAACAAATATATGCATCCCCGTGTGTTAGTAGTATAACACGATCGATCATCAAAAGTGCTCACATTTCATCGCGCGCTTTTCTCTCAAATCCTGCTCGGGAAACATCCGAAAGGTCGCTTTTCAGAATTCCGAAACACCGCATTATTACGACTCTCGCTTGCGCATCACACGTATCTCTCAAGAAAGCAAACACGAATAAAAGTCTTTTATCATGAGCGTTCCTCCATCTCCCGAGCACTCTCAACACGGCGGGAGCGGCTACCCGTCCCCGATGTCCTCTCCTTCTCGCGGAAATCAGAGAGGCGGGTCACTCCGGGGAAGTTTAGAGTACTCTCGCGAAGCTTTGTTTCCGGAGTTGTTGGTTCTGCAACCGAGCGCGATCGTGGATCACATCGCGGTGTCCTCGCGAATCGAGGAACACGTGGAGGGAGAGATTGGCGGGTCGAGACCGATATCTTTGCAGCAGTTGAAACAAACGCTCGCTGGTTTGGGCGAGTGGAGCACGAAAATTGGTGGCAGTGCCACCAACGTGTGCTCGGGTTTAGCGCACGGATTCGAAGTGAACGCGGGCGTGATCGGCGCGTACGGGGACGACGAAATGGGCGACTTCTTCGAAGCAGCGATGAAGCGAAATAAAGTGAACACGACGTATATGATTAGGAAAGAAGGGAGGCAAACTGGAAGGTGTTTGTGTTTGGTGCATCCGAAAACAGGGCAGCGAACGATGAGACCCGCGTTTGACGAAAACTGTCGATTGTTAGCGAAGGAGATTCCCGAGGAGGCGTTTAAAGGGACGGTCGTGAAGAATGTCTGGATGCGGAAGTGGGTAATTTTAAACGCGTACGCGTGTTACGGAGAGGATGAATTGCTCGAACGCGCTTTGGATACCGCGGAGATGCAAAAAGCGAACGTGTGTTTCCATTTGAGCTCGTTCGAGTTGGTGAGGAAATTCAAAGATAAACGCATTTCGGAGTGTTTGCGCCGAGAGTGCGTAAAGATTGTCATGGGAAATGAAGATGAGGTGACAGAGTATGGAAACGGGGACTTTGAGAAAGGCTTGGAGTTGTTGATCGCGAGCGTGGACATCGTCGTCGCGACATTAGGTGAGCGAGGATTGGTCGCATTGGAAAGGAATCGGCAAAGCGGAGAGATAAGAAGAATTGAACAACGAGCGTTTACACCGCCAATGAAGATTATCGATACAACTGGCGCTGGGGACGCGTTGACGAGCGGGTTCATGTATGGCATACTGAGAGGGAAGACGTTGGAACGGTGTTGCGAGATCGGATGTTTAACCGGCGCCGCGGTTTGTACAGTGTTTGGTGCTGAAATCGACGAGACCGGATGGACGTTCGTTTACGACAGAATGTTTACTTTAGGCGAACGTGATTTATCTGGATTTACCAAACGCAACGATTCGGCGATTGCAAAGTTGGCGAGAGGCTCGGCTAAAGCAGTCCGATCAGAACTATTGGAGTGTTTCGAGTTGATTGAAAAGTGGAAGCGAGGTATCGTGTATTACGGGTCGGCGAGGTTGAAACCGGAAACGGAAATTTATAAACAATCGAAAGATTTATCGAGAAGATTGGCGGAACTATTGGGCGACGTGACGACGTGGACTGGCGGAGGCCCGGGAATGATGGAAGCGGCGTCTCTAGGCGCCAAGGAGGCTGGAAAAGTTGTCGGTGGTATTCGGATTGCGCGCGAAGCTGGAACGAGCGTGAAATCGACGAAACAAAGTTATTTAGATCCGGATAAAGAGGTATATTGCAGATACTTAGCGCCGAGAAAAGTCGCGCTCACGGATGCCGGGGTGCGGAAAACGAAGGAAGATAAAACGGCTTACATCTTTCTTCCCGGCGGATTAGGTAGCATGGATGAATTTTTTGAGCTGTATACACTCGTTCAGTTGAAGAAACTGGGCAGCGAACACAAAGTGCCGATTATTCTGGTAAATTACGATGGTTTTTACGACTGTCTTTTGACGTTTATCAAAACAATGATCGAACAAGGCACCGTGGGAGAGAATGACATAACGTTTATCACGTGCTTGAATACGAACGACGAAGTCGTCGACTTTCTCAAGAGCTTCTATAGCTTGTGATCTATATTGTAACTATATTAACCTAACTAAAACAACTAATTCATACTACACTTTTTCATGCCGTACCGACCGGAAATTCTCTCGCCAAAGCTCGGACGTTCTTCTCGTCCACGAGCGGCATAAGATCAATTCGTCCAGTACATCCTAAACTTATTCTCAAGTATCCCCACGCGTTCTCAGCGTTTGGGTTTAGCTCTAACGCTCTCAAATAATATGCCACAGAGGCCTCATATCGTCCTTGGTTCGCAAATCCAATCCCCATATTCGTCCACGCGCGAGTATAGTTCGGTTTCAAATCGAGCGCGCTTCGATAAGAGGAGATTGCCTCGGAACTTTTCGCCGCGTTGGCTTTGGTGGCGCCAATTTTGTTATGTAAACGATGGTCTTGCGGATTCAAACGTGCGGCTGTTTCAAATGCCCGCACGGCTTCATCGTAGTCTCTCGTCAAGTGTGCTAACACGCCAACCACGGCGTGAATGTTTGCATTTTGCGGTTGTAATCTGGACGCTTCTCGGAACGCGTCGCGGGCTTCGTTTTCATCCATAATATTTTTACTTTCTACCAAATGCGACACGCCATGTTGTTGACGAAGCCACGAAACGGCGTGTTGAATAGCCTCTGTTTTCTCGAGCTCGTTCGTGTGACTGACGGCGAGTTGTAAAGCAACTTCGGCGTCGAGAGGGTCGAGTCTGTGCGCTTCTCGCATTGCCGCGATGGCGCGAACGTCGTCATCGTTTTCGGCGTGCGCTTCGCCGAGCAATCGCCACGCTTCTGTGGTTGAGCTCTGTTGCGTCTCTGGTTGCTTCACTGCGGCTTCCAATGCTAACGTTGCCTCGGATAAAACACCACTCTTGACGAGATCCTTCCCGATTTGAAGCGCGTTCACATTCCCGTCGTAGGGGTTCGGATGCGTAAACACGTACGCATTATTTTTTTCATTGTTCATCACTTGCGCCGCGCTCTCGTTCCACGCGGAATCAAATTGATTTGCGTATTGCGGGTGCGTTTGCGTGAATTCATTCGCCCATTGTTCCGGTAAACTCGAAAATTCGTTCGCCCAATTCTCCGCGGCTTGCGCCGAATTTGTTTGTTGATGTTTTGCTTGCTGCTGACGCAACGTTGATTGAAACTCGTTCGCCCATCGCTCGCCGCCACTAATATTTGCACTTTGAAACTCCTTTGCCCAATCCTCGCTTTCCACGTTCACTTGACGCTCACCGTCGACGGTTCTTAAATCGTTATCGCGAACGGCAACTTGTCCCGAGCCGATATTTTGCATAAGCTTCACGAAGGACGAATTTACAAATTTCGGATCTTGCGCGAGCGTTCTCGCCAACTCCGCGCTGTGCATTCTCGTCTCCGCGTCCACTCTCGTTTCTCCTCGATGTTGTTGCTGTTGTTGATGCTGTTGTTGATGCTGTTGTTGCTGTGCGAACTCGTTTGCCCATTGCTGCGGCGGATTATAGCCGTTCCTTTGCTGCGTAAACTCATTCGCCCACCTCGCGTGCTCCGCACCACGCATCTGCTCGAACTCGTTCACCCACCGAGCGCTTGCACCGTTAACCATCTGCCCATTTTGTTGCATTTGCCTCTGAGCGAACTCGTTCGCCCATTCGCCACCGTTATTCCCCATCATCATTCTTTGTTGTTGTTGTTGTTGTTGTTGTTGTTGTTCTCGCTCGCGCGCAAACTCCCCGCCCCAATCCTGTCGTTGTTGTTGCTGTCGCATTTGCATCTCCATCATCGGCGCTGGCGTCATCAAACCAACTTCGTTTCTTTCTCTCATCATCATCGCGTCTCTCTGACGTTGCTCTGCCATCATTTCTTGTTCCCGTCGCCACGCTTGGTCCATACTTTGTTGTTGCTGTTGTTGTTGCACTAATTGCCTCTCGTACTCTCTCTCCATAGCCGGCGCGACTTGCCTCGCCATCACGTCCGACCGCGCTCTCTGCTGCTGCCGTCCACCACTCATATTGTTCATTCGTCTCTGCCTCTCCTGATCTGCCGTCCACCGTTGCTTCTGCTGTAACGTCTCGCCCGTCTCTCGGTCTCGTTGCATCTGCTTTTCCCGAACGGATTCGTTTCCCATTTTTCCCGAAGGGCCGCCGAATAAGATTTGATCGGTCATGCGCATGATTGGGTTTTGAGAGACGGAGGAGTGAGACGGGTCGTCGTCCGGGGCGCACCCGTCCGGGGTGAGAAGCAAGTCTTTGAGGAACATCGAGGGGGTGGAGGAGGATGGGTTGCCCGACATCTTCTTTAGTTGTGTTTTTTTTTAATTTACGACTGCGCTTTTTAGTGTGGATGTAAAGTGCTTCTTGTGATTCATTTTTGCGCGTGTATTACGTAGTACTCTATCACAAATCACTCGCAGGAGGCAAAAGAATTTTAGTGGTTTTTGTTGAACTAAAGCAAAACTAACGCGACGTCTTTCGGCGCTAACGTCTCTTTCAACTTCCAGTTGTACAAGTAATAGTGCAAATCGCCGTCGCCGATGCCAAATTTAAGCGTCTCTAAGAACTGCGCGTTTTCGGAGACATTCAGAGCGTTGAAGACGTCAAAACCGTTGTCTCGGGCTAATATTAACGCGTCTTGGACGAGATCTTCGATGTTTTCGGAAGTGGCGACGTTGTAATAGCAGTACGCGGCTTTGAGTAAGACGTTGTTTCTCTTGGCGTTGCTACCGCCGGAAGACGCTTGGATGACCGTGGAGCTCAAGTTGTAGAAGGAGCAGAAATCCGTCGCTTCGTTGGTGCGCTCGTCAATTTTTACGTAGCTATACACGACCTCGTCTCTCGGGACTAACCAGTGTCTCACGTCTTCCTCGTTTTTCACCGGCGCTAACTTGAATTTGCTAAAATACGAGTTCAACAATCTCGTCACCGTCGGCACGTCCTTCGCTTCCATCTTCCTCAATCCTTGCACGCGAATTTTCTTCGGCATGGCGTAATGTTCAATCGTTTCCGCCATGCTCATCCCTCTCCCTAACTGCGTGAACCTTATATCCACCAACTTCTTCACGTTTATCGATCGGTGCCAATACCTTGCTTTCGCGCACGGTTTTGGTAAAACCACCCCAGCCGTGTACGCCGCCTGCCACACGTCTTTCAAATTAATCCTCCTCGTCACTTCCCTAATCAAAACCGGCGCAAAGTTTTTCCTCCGCAATTTCTTGTGCACGCACAAAAAGTTAATCTCCGCGACTTTCAACCGCTTCCCGTTCGCGCTCACTTCCGCCGGAATGCCCGTAATCAACGCCACCAACGTTTTCGTGCACGAAATCCGAATACCTACGTGCCAACTCTTTTCGTACCCGGGCGGCTGCAACGCCCACGAGACAAACTCCGGCGCGTACGCGAACCGGAACATCTCGTCGTCATCTTCCACGTAATTGTTCGCGAGCAACGTAAACACTTCGTCTCTGCCTTCTTGCGTATCCACGTCCACTTCGTCCCATTCGTACCCGGGCGGTAAGTCGTACCCTTCTTTCCTCACGTTCGCCGCCGTCTTGGACGGGTCGTCGATTGGACCATCACCATCGTCTAAGTCGCCCTCGTCGTCCTCGCCCTCGTCCGCGGTTTTGGCACCGGCGTCCTCTTTTCCTCCTTTTCTTTCTTCTTCAACTTCTTCGTCTTCTCCCTCCTCCTCGATTTCAAACTGCGGCACCGGTTGCGTGCTCCAAAACTTATGCTCTTTCCTCTTCTTCACATTCCCTACCAGTTGTTGTTGTTGTTGTTCTCCTCCTCCTCCTCCTCCTCCTTCCATCAGAAGACTTCTCTCCATCGCTTTTAGAATATCTCTCAGCGCTTCTTTCTCCTCCGGAGTCGTTCGCGTCTTCATCTTCTCCTCTTCATCTTCTCGTTTCTTTCCTCCCGACGATTCGAATCCTCCTCCTCTCGGGGACGTCGCCGCTTCCTCCTCGTCCTCGTCCAAAGTGGCGTTTTCTCTCATCTCTTTTATATTCTCTCTCTCTCTCTCGTGAAGAGCACGCAAAAAACGATTGAATCGAAAACACGCACAAACAATGCGCTCTCTTTATATGTGGTGGCAAAGTGGTCTCGTTTTCTTCTTCGTGTTCTTCGTAACGCGTCGTCGTGTGCGCACTCTGATCTGATTTTTGTGCGGGAAAAATGGCAGCCACATTGGAAAATCTCTTCAGTGAAAAACGCGCTCAAACGCACGCATTTCTCGGGAGCACATACGACACAGAGGAGGAAAAGAACAGAGAGATAACAAATGACGTTAAAAACAAAGAAATGGTACGAAACCAGAAACGCTCTGATCCTCGCGTGCGTACTCTCGGTCGTTGCCTCCGTCGTTGCGTTCGCGCAAATCGGACTCCACCTGAAACATTACTCCAACGGGAACCACCAGAGACACATCTTGCGCATCATATTCCTGGTGCCAATCTACGCTTTATTATCGTTCGCGGCGTTGATGCGACCGAAACATTCGTTGGATTTAGACACCTTTCGGGATTGCTACGAGAGTTGGGTGGTGTATAACTTTCTCGCGTTATGTTTTGAGTACGTCGGAGGCCCGGGAAACGTGCAAAATAACATGCAAGGGAAAGAGTTGCCTCCGAGCGTGTGGGCGTGCGCGAGAGAGTCGCAACAAGTGGACGGGGCGTATTTGAGGAGGAGTAAACAGTACGCGTTGCAGTTTGTGTTTTTAAAACCGTTTTTGAGTTTGATAAGCTGGATTATGCACATGCGAGGGCAGTACGGGGATTCCGCGATTGATTTTAAACGAGGGTACGTGTACGTGTTGTTCGTGTATAACATCTCGTATTCGTTCGCCTTGTACGGGTTGTTGATGTTTTATCGAGGCGCGTACGATTTGTTGAAACCGCACAAACCGTTGGCGAAGTTTATGTTGGTGAAAGCGGTCATCTTTCTGACGTTTTGGCAAGGCGCGTTTATCGCGTTAGCCGTGGCGACTGGGGACGTCTCGAGTTCCGAGGAAGGACGAGCGACGCAGGATTTTTTGGTATGCGTGGAGATGGTGTTTGCGAGTGTTTTTATGCACATTGCGTTTCCATACTACGTGTACGCGAATAGATCTGGGGTGAGTAGATTTGTCGCGAATGTCGGACACGCGTTGAGTGTTGGGGACGTTTTAGACGATACCGTCCATCAGTTCGGGAGGACCTATCAGGAGTACACGTTGCACGGAGCGCACGATAACAGCAGCGGGCAAGGGCAACAAATGGCGACAATGACGAGAACGTATGGTAGAGACGATAGAGACGGTAGGAAAGGTGGAGTGGAGGTTTTAGAAGGAGAGGTGAATAACAACAATGGATTAGAGAACATCGTCGTACAAGAGACGTCGCCGTACACGTATAGCATATCGACGCCTTCGCCGACCAACGCCGCCAGCGGTTCGAGAACGAACGTGTTTACGAACTATGACAACGATAATAGCAATCCATTTTCTACCAATGGGACGACAATTCGAGGGGGAGGAGGAGGAGGCGGTGGTAGTGGAAGTGGTGATGGAGGTGAGGACCAACCGCCGCCGCTTTTGAATTTATAAAATAGAAGCGTATAATATACACACCAACCATTTGTAATATCTCGAATATATTGTTTTAATTAATACAAATACAAAAACAAGCGCTTTCTCTCTCTCTCTCTTCTCTTTCGTTTCAACACGTTCTTTCCTCTTTCTCGTCATATGCTTTCTCATCATTATCCTCAATCTAAATAAAACAGAGTCACCATCCTCCTCTGCACCTTCGCCTCTCGACACGTGTCCAGCAAAAGCGTCGAATCGTGAAACGCGAAACAGATAACCTGCCTCACTTTACTCACGATGACATCATTACATATCCTACTCGCCTCCAACAATGGCAAATGATCGTTCTCCGGACACTCCTCCACTTGACTCACCTTCTCTAACAACTCCCTCGACTCCGCCGGTTGCTTCGACAGCGACTGCGGCAACACGACGGTGAGCAGTTCCGGCCGTTCCGCTCGCAACGACCCGCGAATCACCGCCGCGTTCGTCCCGGTCGCCCCGGATGTAAAAATATGATTCCCAGTTAAACACAACGCGTACGCCAAGATCTCGATTAACTGTTGGTGTAAAAAACCCATGTTTCGCGTGCCGAAAAATCCAATCTCTTTCGGGCAGTCTTTTTGTATCGCGATGAGTTCTTGCAAGTAATCGAGCTCGGGAAACGAACTCCCCATCATCGGACGGTCGTCGTCGTCGTCTGAATCATCTTTTTCTAACACGGTCATTCCAGGCGCGCCTCTGTTTGTTTTCGGTTGTTCCTCCGGGGGGACTCCCCCGTTCCTCGTCATCTCGCGTTCACTCTTTTTCTCCGCATCATCATCCGTTTTAACAACCGCTTTTGTTCGCGTCGTGAAGACAACTCTCTGATGGATTCGTCTCGTCGTCCTCGCAGTAAACCTTCGAGAAGAAGAATACGAAGAAGGAACGACGAAAGGTTTAGTAAACAGCGTCAAAGATGAAGTCATTTTTCGTGCGTCGAAACGAACCTTGTTTTCTGCGCTCCGCAGCTGCGTAAAGAAGAGGATGTACAATGATGCATCGATCGATCTTTTTTTTTCCCAAGAGACACGAGTGAACTTTTTTTTTCCGAGAGTACCCACTACGCACTTAAACCCTAAACTTACAAGTGCTTCGTTCTTACTCTTGAGTGCTTACTCCTTACTCCTGAGACCGTTACACAATTAAAAAACTCGACACACAATCGAACGGCCGTGTGTTTTGCGTTCTCTACTTCTCTCTGAGAATACCCGAACACGATCGAATAATGGGGTTCCGCTCTGCCGTGACCGAGGTGGCGAAGAACATCGTCCTCGGTGCACCGTCCACGCTGAAAAATCATCGCGTACAGAATCACCAACGAGGAAAAAACGGACGAGACGATGATGAGATGGAACCGTTCGATTTTTCCCACGAAGACGAAGCGCAAAGATGCATCGAATTGCTCGAACACCTCTCAAACGCAATCTTACCGGAAGAGACGCTCGAGGTGTTGAACCAACTGAGAGATTGCGTGCGAGAAAGCAGAACATCGCACTTGGTCGCGGCGAAAGTTGGCGGCGTGGATGTCATCTTTGAGTGTTTGTTGGAGGAGATGCAAGAGAGAGGAGCAAAGGAGGAGGAAACGAGCGAACAAGCGCACGCGGCGCTGGAAGTGTTGGTCGCCGCGATGACGACGGAACACGAAGAGGATTTGAAAATAGTAAAAGAGAGGGAGATGTTAGAAGAGAAGGCACGAGGGAAGATGATGATGGGGAAGCAGCGCATTGGGAAGGAGAGGCGAACGGCGAGCGAGATGAATCGAGAGGCGCTGGCCGCGAAGAGCGCGAACGTGTTCAGCATGTTGCAAATGATATCTTCGAACGATTTTTACGTGAAGTATCACGCGACGCAGATTTTGTGCGCGATGTCGAGCAGACGAAACACGAGGAAAAAAGTGCAAGAGGAAATCGTAAAGTCGCCCGGAGCGTCGGAGGTGCTCGTGAATAGTTGTTCGCCGAGGAAAGAGAAGAGCGAGGTGCTGAGAAACGAAACGTTGCTTTTATTGGCGAGGTGCACGAAAGGGCACAGCGAGATTCAAAAGTTAGTCGCGTTTGAAGGGA
>JACLAB010006966.1_pt1 | contig 12085 bp, 5 predicted proteins | sample 8027921 | NCBI WGS metagenome assembly JACLAB01 (sample SAMN15725117, study PRJNA655200) | protist metagenome | isolation source: fluorescence activated cell sorting (FACS) single amplified genomes of... | place: USA: West Boothbay Harbor, Gulf of Maine | collected 2000-07-19
GGCAAGAAGAAGAAGGAAGGAAATACCGTCGTCCAGCTACAAAAGAAGAAATCCATCGTCGACGTGAAAACGAGAGCGCCGGCGTCTGAACAAGCCATCAAAAACGCGAAAAGTAAAATCAAAGTGAAGGCGGAATACATCGTCCGAGGATTCTTCGACGAAGATTCGGAAGGTGAACCCGACGAGGACGAGGACGCGAAGAAGAAGAAGAAGACGACGACGAAGAAGAAGACGACTGACGCGGGTGGTGTAGACAATAATGGAGAAGGAGCAACTGCGACGACAACTGACGGAGGTGGCAAAGACGAGGACGATAAAGAAGAACTCGCCATGTACGAAAGCGATTCTGACGACGAGTGGGCGGCCAAGCAAAAAGCAAAGTTATCCAAAGCAGATAAACTCGGAGCAGTGGTGCACTCGGACATTGACTACCCTCCGTTTCGGAAAAATTTCTACATCGAAGCATACGAAATGTCTAAAATGACAAAAGAAGAAGTCAAAGAGCTTCGAACGAAACTCGACGGGATATCGTGTCGCGGTAAAAAAGTACCAAAACCGATTAAATCGTGGAATCAAGCTGGGTTGTCGAATAAAATCATGGAACTCATTCGGCGTTCGGGTTTCGAGAACCCCATGCCGATTCAAGCGCAAGCTTTACCGATCATCATGAGCGGTCGCGATTGCATCGCCGTCGCTAAAACTGGCTCTGGTAAGACACTAGCTTACATACTACCGATGTTACGACACATTAAAGATCAACCGGACATTAAAAACGGTGACGGTCCGATTGCAATGATTGTCGGACCGACGAGAGAATTGGTGACGCAAATCGGTAAAGAGTGTAGAAAGTTTGGTAAAACGGTTGGTGTTCGATGCGTGTCCGTGTATGGTGGATCTGGTGTTCAATCACAAATCACCGATTTGAAGCGTGGGTGCGAAGCAGTCGCGTGTACGCCCGGAAGAATGATTGATATTCTCACGACCGGGGCTGGAAAAATCACAAATTTACGACGCATCACTTACTTCGTTTTGGATGAAGCCGATAGAATGTTTGATATGGGATTTGAACCGCAAATAACGAGAATATTAGCAAACACGCGCCCGGATCGTCAAACGGTTATGTTTTCCGCGACGTTTCCGCGCGCGATGGAGAATATCGCTCGAGCGGCGCTGGAAAATCCAATCGAGATTCAAGTAGGGGGCCGTTCGGTGGTGAATTCCGATATCACGCAGCTCGTCGAATTAAGGGAAGAAGAAGATCGATTCATTCGCATGCTGGAATTGTTAGGGGAGTATTACGAACAAGGAAAAGTGATCATCTTCGTAGCTTCGCAAGATAAGTGCGATACGATATTCCGAGATTTGTTAAAGTCTGGTTATCCGTGTCTCTCTTTGCACGGCGGGAAAGAGCAAGCCGATCGGGAATGTACGATTGTTGATTTTAAAACGGACGTATGTAACGTCTTAGTCGCTACTTCAGTCGCAGCGAGAGGTTTGGACGTTAAAGATGTAAAGCTCGTCATAAATTTCGATTGCCCGAACCACTTGGAGGATTACGTTCACCGAGTCGGGCGAACGGGAAGAGCAGGAGAGAAAGGTACCGCAGTGACGTTCATTTCACGAGACGAGGAACGTTTCGCGCCAGATCTCGTGAAAGCTATGCGTGAAGCAAAGCAACCAGTGCCACAAGATGTATTAGCACTCGCAGAAGCGTTCGGGAATAAACGAAAGAATAACGAAGTTATGGCAAACGGTTCCGGTTTCGGTGGGTCTGGATTTAAATTTGATCAATCCGAAGCCGACGCGTTGAAGAAGGAAAAACGCCAAGCTGCGAAAGCCGCTGGTTTAATTGTCGAAGATGATAACGACGACGACGACGAGAACATGGATAATAACGACGATGATGACGGCGGAGGTGACATGAAATGGGGTGCCGCCGGGTTATCGTCGGTTTCAGCAATCGAAGGCGCGAACCCAAATTCCGCTGGAGGTTCAATGGCGCCTGGACAAGCCAAAGCGTCCACGGCAGTCGCGTTGGCGTCGCAATTCGGCGCAACGCCGGCACAAGTAGCGCAAGCGGCAGCAAATGCAGTCTTCAAAGAAATGTCCAAGAAAGGAGGCTTGAATGCTCCGACGTCTGCAGCAGACGCCGAAGCGCAGAAAGCGAGTGCGCTCATCGCTGCAGCCAAAGCTGCGGCTGGAAAAATTGCCTCGTCCTTGGGTAAAGGTAAAACGTCTTCGTCGAATCATAATCCTCCCACGAACGACACGACTGTACTCAGAGATCAAGCGGCAAAAGCAGGACACGTTGCCAATTCCGCCGCTGCGTTTATGTCGTCTTCTGCCGCTCAAAATGCAATCATGCTCGCGCAAAATACAGCTTTGGCGCATGGCGCTTCAGCCGGTGCAGCCAAGGCTGCTGCTTTTGCGGCAGCTTTGAACGCGCAGCATAAGATGTCCACGGGCGGAATGACTAAAGCTGCAGGCCAGAGTCACTTCGAATCTGAGCTCGAGATTAACGATTTCCCGCAATACGCCAGGTGGAAAGTTACGCATAAAGATCAACTCCAACAGATCAACGATTTCACCGGCGCAGTGGTGACCGTCAAGGGCACGTACTATCCTCCTGGAAGAGCGATTCCAATGGGTGAACGAAGATTGTTTTTACTGATTGAAGGTCCAACCGAGAGATGCGTGACCGCGGCAAAGAATCACGTGAAGAAACAAATAGAAGAGGTAGTATCAAAACAGGCTTTACCCGGCGGAGCTGGGGCGGGTCGGTACAAGTTGTGAGCGCGAGATAGAATTTATTAGAATGATTAGAAAGTGTGACTTTGTTTTATACTTTACACGCGTTTATTTTCACAAAGAAATGAATGTTAATAGTATCCAGGTTGTGTGTAAGAATCTCCCACCACCTTCCTCGTATTTTAAAACCCAAACCAACCAAGGATTCCGCCTCTTTTCGATGGCGTCTCCGCTTCGTTTGAGTCTTCTTCGCAGTCTTCAAATTTCGATCCGTCCGAGTCTTTGCTGCACATCGAACTTTGGCTTCCTTTCTTACTTCCTCGTAACGTTCCTGATGATCCCGGTTTTACTGTGCTATGCTTCGCGGCGCCTCGCTTAGTCGCAGAGGATTTCTTCGCTTCTATCGGAGGCGGTCCCGGAGGAAGCGGAGGCATCGTCGATGAAGGACTTGGAGCGTTACCACCAGATTTCTTTTTGTTTTGTTGCTTATTCGTTTTCTTATTCGTTTTCTTATTCGTTCGCTGCTGCAATTCATCACCGCTCGTATCCGGTGATCCTTCCGTCGTCGTCCCTCCACCCTGTTCTGACTGAACTTTCTTTTTCTTCATCGACGCTTTCTTTGAAGCAGATGATGGAGAGTCGCCATTTTTCTTACCAGGGAGCATCCCAACGCCCGGCGGTGCGCCTGGCGGCGGCGGCGGCGGCGGTGGCGCACCTGGCGGCGGACTCGGCGGCTGACGCATAGGAGACACGCCGCGCGGTGATCTGTGCGCAGTGTCTATTGGCGGAGGTCCCGGCGGCGTCGGCGGATGTTGCAGAGAACCGTTCGATCCAGACAAAGTCAAACCGGACGCGCCGTACGGGGAAAGCGGAGGTTTCGTGCCCGGTGGTGGTGTTGGCGGCAAAGGTGCGGGTGGACCTGGTGGTGTCGGCGGTGGCGCGCCCGGCGGCGGCGGCGGCGCGCCCGGTGGTGGTGGCGGTGTTACCGGGGGCGTCGAGGCGTGAAAGAGAGACGTGCCCTGAAGATGTGCGTAATCTCCGTTGGTGCTAGGATGATACGGTGGTCTCGATTTCGATGGTGGTGTCGATGTAGGCGTAGACGTGCCACTGATGATAGTCGTCCCAGGAGTGAATGCCGACGCGGACAATTTCGGCGGCGAAGACGTGCTCGTTGTCGTCGTCGTAGCTTTTTCACCCGGCGGCGTCCACAATTTCTTCTCTTCTCCCGGTTGACGCTTCAACACCCGCAAACTTTCCGGCAAGTTCGCGGAGGAAAATATCGCTTCTTTTTCTTCTTTCTTCTTCGGTTTCTGTAAAATTTTCACGTTTCTCGGTTCTGGCATTCTCTGGTCCGAGCTTCTTCTCGTGCGTGAGGATTCGCCTCCATCAAAACTGTTCCCGGAGCCTCTGGTCCTCGTCGTCGTTTGGAAGCCGCCGGGTGGAGGGTCCGAAAAGTCCATCTGATCGTCCTCTCCCCAGTCGCCTTGCGGAATGTGCAAATTCGCAATCGCTCCAGCAACTTCGTGTTGAATCTCTCTTTTCACCTGCGGTGCTCCGTCGGTCGTCGTGTTATCGTTTTCGTTTGCTTTTGCCGCCCACTGCGGCGGCGGTCCCGGCGGTGGCGCTCCTCCTTGATTGTGCTCGCGTCGTCGCCAATCCTCCGACGTGTCCGCTTTACTGCCAGCGCCGAAGCCGCCGTTTTGATAACTACTTCCGTTGGACGATCCTCCTCCTCCTCCATTTCTATAATTCGCATTCGCATTATTATTATTATTACTCTCGCGATGATGGTTCCAACTGTTCCCGAGTTCTCCGTCGCCGCCGCTTCCCCAACTCGCTCGCTCTGGCAAGTTGTGCTGCTGCTCTTTATTCGCCGTGGTATCTGATGATTCTCCGTTTTGATTATTATTATTATTATTGTTATTATTATTATCTGACGAAGAATCGTTCGAACCTCTTTCTCCTCCTCGATTGACTAACTTTATCGACGGATCGTTCATTAAAGTCGACGTTGGATCGTGTTCGAAACGTTGCGAGGGTAAATTTATTGGTTTCGGCGCCGCGACGACTCGTCCGAGGGACACCATTCGCGAGCCTTTGTAGTGGTGTCTGTGATGATGATTATAAGAGAGAGAGAAGAACGAGACGTTTTATTATTAACGAGTAGTAATGGTGGTCAGTTACAGAGTAAAGAGATGCACAAAACACGGAGAGAGAGAATTGCTTTCGGGGATGATGTTTCCCCAAGCGGCACCCAACACCACTTTTAAAAGCCTTCTCGTTTCTCTCTCAACAGGCGCGCGGAGATGCACGAAAAGGAAAGAGAGCCATCGAAGATGATCTTTAATAAAGGTTTTTGTCGGCAACGCGACCACGAATACTCCGCATAAACGCGCGAAGAAACAAAATATAGAATAAATGCATAACGAGAACGCACTTCCTGTCTGTCGTCATCTGCGCCGGCAAATTTTACTCCTCTATTAAAACTACTCTTAAAAGAAGGAGAGTATTTTAAAAGGAACGCAGAGGAGAGCAGTGTAAAAGAGTCGTAACAGTAGTAGTACCGTGCAAAACTAGTTTTACACGAGCGCAACTTTTAGTATCTTTGCGTTTCGCGTGCAACTTTTCTTTAACGCAAACAATGAGCAAATTCTCTCAGAGACCTTTTTTCCCTTAAAAAATTCTCTTGAATTCTCTTGGAGAAAAAAACTCGAGGAAACTGCCCTTTTTGTTTCCTTTTTTTTTTGATTTGCTCTCCCTCGTTTGCTTTTTCCTCACACCCCCACACCAACAACAATCAAAATTACTCAAACTTTTGCATAATCACAACAACGAGAACACGAGAACAACAACGAGTAGTAGTCTCGAAACACAGAAGACAATGACGACGACGACGATCAAAACTTTGAATACTAATCATCATTCTTATTGTTCTTACGATGATGTTGTTTTCAGAAGATCACAAAAAGCATCATCGCGTAAGCGAAGAATCTCTCGATCGTTTACTCCTCGTGCATCATCATCATCATCATCATCATCATCATCGGATGAAAAAGAAAAAAATGTAAACATCGCTTTAGTGGGTCAAGAGACGTCGACCGGGAAACTCGTGATGGGACTCTCCGCTGGACGAGGGAATAATAATAATAATAATACCATTTCCGTGGTGTTTGGAGAGAAGATGGAAAATTCAGAGACGATGACGGAAGGGATGGATGCGCAGACGTTTGAGAAGCGGTTTTATTGCACCAAGGAACAGTTTGCGAAAATATCTACTTTTGCGAGCGAGAGGAGCGCGTCGACCGTCTCGGCGTCCTCAACGACGACGACGTATATATTCTGCCACGAGTCCGGGGCGAAACAGATGAAAGCGATGAAAGATTTAAAAGCGATGAAGATTGTAAATAGCGGGGAAGTTGATGATAAGTGCGTTTTATTATCGAGAGTAGGGATCAATCGAAAAGAGAAAGCGCCGTTCAAGACGCAAAACGAACCGTATCAACAAAGAGAAACCGTGCAGATTGGACAAATCGCGTTACCAATTGGAAATGCGGTTGGGGAACCTATTATTGGGACTTTGGACGGCTACGAGCAAAGCGAAGAGTTCGCGAAGGAAATTTTCGGAGCGGAAAACGTAACCGTCGTGAGATCCGGGGAGTTACGAGGCAACGGGCCTCTACTTCTCGCGGATTTGTCCGCGCGACTCGTCGACAACATGTACGACGTGAAATTCCAAGACTTGTACGTGTTTCAAGGCGACAGTCAACAAGGGTACACGAAGAGGCTAAACTTGGCGCAAACCTTAGTTCGCGTCGCCGAAAATTTTTCATCATCCGCGAACCGAGATATCTCCGTGTTATCGGTTATCTGTAAAACCGTTCCCATCGTGGGTGAACAAACGCTTTCCCAGCCGACCGATCGAGAGAGAAGGAAAGGGTACGACATGAGTAAAGGTATCGCCCCTTCGCCCATCGATATCAACACCGTAGATTCTTTGCTCGCCAATCCTAAATAATAAAACTTTTGTCAAGTATGTAGTCCTCTCTAGTAATCGTTTTAGTCAAAAACCTCTGATATTTTTTTCTTTTTTCTCTTCATTTCTTTCGCACGAAAACAACAACCATTTCCATTGAGTATGTCTTCTTCTTTGTCTTCTTCTTCTCTCTTCGCGCGTGTTCCTTTAAAATGTCATAACAACGCGCTTTTAGGAGGACGAAAAGAAGGACGCAGAAGAGGTTCTCCTGTTGTGGTGACGAACATGGCGAAGAAAGATAAACGGAAGAAAGAACGCGCGGCGGCGAGGAAACAGGAGACGAAATCGAGACCGTCGTCTTTATCGTCGTCGAATAAAGATGACGATGAAGACGAGGAGGAGGAGGAGGAGGACGATGTAACAGGAGGAGTTCGAGATGGAAAAGAAGAAGCGAACGAGAACGATTCGAATCAAAGAATTTTGGACAATAAGGATGTGTTTTTTCAATCGATGACGTTAGCGTCCACGTACAAACAAAGAACAGATTTGCAACTTTTAGGCGACCGGAAAGTACCGGTCACGGAGGCGGTGAAAGCGTTGTTTTACGCGCCGTTCGTCTGTTGCTCGCACGACGAGAACGACACGTTTAATTACGCGAATCAAGCAGCGCTGAACTTGTGGGAGTTTGAATGGGACGATTTTATTGGCATGCCGAGCACGAAGAGCGCGGATGGCGAGGACGAAGAGATACAAAAAGAAAGACGACAGTTGTTGGACGACGCTTTGGAGAAAGGGGTCGTTTATAATTACAACGGCGTTCGAAAATCGAAAAATGGGAAAGAGTTCATGGTAAAAGACGCGACGTTGTGGACGTTAGTCGATCGAGACGGGGATAAATTAGGTCAAGCGGTGAAGTTTAGCAAAGTGGAGTACGTGGCGAGTAAAGAGGTTTGGAAAGTCTCGGAAGGCGGAGAGTGGGTGAAAGACGACGGCTCGGACGACGATAAAGGTAATGACGACGAGGACGAGGACGACGATGAATAAACAAGAGTACTTATTACGCATTCTTACTTATTGTTATTTTATACGCTATACAACATGTAATTACACTAAATCTGAATTTTGAATTTCTGACAAACAATCCAATTTTTGTTTCGATGTCCATTTGAACGCGTGCGCGACGTGCGATACCAAAACCAATTTTTGTTCACTCGTATACTCCGGGTGGATCATGGTCCATCGAACGAGCTCTGATTCTTGGGTATAGAACGCTTTAATATACGTTTCCACGTATCTAAAGTCTAAGTTTAACGGAGGAGGAACTTTCTCGAACGGGTAGTGCGTCTGAAAGTGTTGCTGCACCGTTTGGACGTCCATTTGCATAATTGCGCGTCCATCGACGCTACATTTTTTCACTTTCGCAAATCCTCTCACGATGGCATTGGACACGAGTTGCGCGCCGAGTTCCCACAAGATTTTTCCGTTCACCGCGGTCACTTCAGAGACGCGAAGTTTCGTCGCAAACTGTGCCAGCACTTGTCCGAGTTGCGTCGTCCATTCCGACGCCGACAACACCGACGGCATTTCTTTCTGATTGTACTTCCCGAGCGCAGCTTTCTTCATAGACTGCATGTCTGTGATTTTGAAATCCGAATCGCCAATCTCATCTGGCAACCACGAAAGATCGAGCAATAACTCAGCAACTCTACTCAAAATGTGTTCGCGCAAATCGTCCACCGCGTGCACAACTTTCGTAAAGAACTTATCGACGACGGAGGAGGAATCTTCTCCCACCCAACGCTCAAAAGTTGGTTTCAACTCTTCGTATATTGAAGCTACACACGCCAGAGACTCTAACGCGACCACGCGCTCTTTCAGTCCAAACATGTTCCCAGAACTCGCGATTTGTGCGCGTGCGTTTTGGGAACGTTTTCTGAAGGTTGCGCCGAGTTTTGAGACGACTGGCGTTGTCGTCGAGGCTGCAGCTGCAGATGACGCTGATGGCATCGCGGTACCGTTTGGGTTGTTACCACCACTACCATCACCAGGAGTATTCATGTGCTGATGTTGCTGTTGTTGCTGATGAATAATCGGCGGCGGTGGTTTCAAAGCAAACAAACCTCCTCGCGATGCTAATTTTGTGAGCGTTTGTTTCAGTCTGTTTGTCAACGCATCTTTGTTATGGTCATCCAAAAGCTGACCACTCGTGTGCACGAGCAATCTCGGGTTACCGAAAGAAACAAACACGTTGAATAACGCGAGTTCAAACATTTCTCTGCAAGCATCGAAAGCTTTGAGTTTACTTCTGCATTTGCTATTTGCGCTCATCGTCGGCGACTCCGCGGCGAGCGAGGCAAAGACGCGAACGCTCTCGAGTAAGTATGCAGTAGACGCCGTCACAGTCTTACTCGTCGACGCATCTTCTTCCTTTCCATGCTCTGCACTCAATTCGGCACCACCATTCAGTTTCGCCATAGCTGCAACCGCGCTCATTTGATTACCATCACTATCGTTCATCATCTTAGACGATTCTTGCGGCGAGAGCAGTAGATTTTCTTCATTCGTTGTCATTTTCAAGACCGCATCGTCGCTCCCGACGAAGCGTTCACCGGCAAACGGATGTTCGCGCCGCTCGACCCAATCTATCGCTCTCATCGCTTTTTCTTTGCTTTGATGATCGATATCATCAGCATTCATGATCAAACCATTCGTGCTCCCCACTCGCTCTTCAATCGACGACGCCATTCGCGCTTCCGCTCTCGCTTTCTTCGCGAGATCGTTCGATAGTTTCGTCCACGTCTCTCGCTCGAACGCTAGTTTTAACTCGCCGAGTCTCGGTTTCCTTTGCGCGTCGGATAAGACATCAATTGCGCAGTCCATTAAACTTTTCGTTCGCGAGTAGACGGTTTCAGCTCCGGCAAACTTTTCGCACATATCCGCGAACAAACGGCATTTTCGTAAAGTCATCCGGGCGACGTTCGGGTCGGCGTTAAAGGTCGCGCTGCTATTTTGACGTCCGGAATCTGTTCGGATAGCTATTTCGAGTGCATTCAGCGCGTGGTAAGCGGTATCTGTCGTTCGTGCTTCTAAATTTGACTTTGCGAGAGAATCCGCGAGAAGAGTTTCAAACGCGTCGTTCTTATTCGCCATTGCGATTTTCTTCTCGTGGTACGCCTTTGCAAAATGCAAGCGCTTAAACAACAGATGTGCAGCTCTTGAAACGCCGCCTACTGGATCTTCAGCTTGAGATTGAACGAGTAACGAATCTCTCGCAGTTGCAAAACATTCCGCGCTGAGTTCCGCCGCGCGTTCGTGTCCTAAAGCGAGCGCGCCTTGGAACGCTTTTTCGTACAAGGAGTCTCCATCTTCGTCGGTTGAGAACGCCTGCACGAAAGCATCTCTGGTGCCACGTTCGACTTCAAACTTCAACAGGTTCAAGTCTTCGATCGCTTGTTTTGTACAGTCTAATGCACTGAGTGCTTCTAACGCGTTCTTCGCTTCACCATACTCGACTATGGCTGCCGAAATGTCGCCCTTCCCAATCTTCTCTCGAATTGAGATTTCCCGCTCGCCACATCTCCGCAACTCTTCTACGACGCGCAAAACGCGAACCATGTTTTCTTTCCTTTTATTCGTGTGCACGGCTCGAATTTTGACGTCGACGGCGTGTTGCGATCTTTCTAAAGCGCATCGTCCATTTTTAAGCACCACATTTGCTCTCGTCAAAGAGTTTTGTATATCCAATATCTTCTGCGACGCGTGACCGACTTCGTTTCGTTTCTTATATATTTCCCCATTGATTCTAGTTTGTACGGTTTCTACGATTGCCATCAGTCGCTCTTCTTCGCGTCGCAGATCCTTCGGCGAAAAATCCCGCGGAATCTCTTTCAAAGACTCTCTCAAAGCGTCAAATTTAATGGAGTCGTTGTTTGACGATGATGACGACGGATCCGTCGACGCGTTTATTCTCTCTTCGCTCCTGTTCGTTTCATCTTCATCTTCATCTTTACGATACGGCTCGAAAAATCCGGGATGTAATTTGTCTACTTCTTTCGCGGCTTGCTCGGCGTTCATCGACGCCGCGTTCAACTCCAAACTGTCCATTCTGTTCACTAACTTGCCCGCAGATGACGAGGATACCGGAGTTTGTTTTTGCTCTAGATGTCGGCTCTCGGGACTACTCGCGCTCGGGCTCTGTTGAGTATTCATTCGGTTCGCTAACTTCCCAATCGGCGAACTCGCGTCTCGTTTTTGTTCTTCGATTTTGTCCTTTACCAGCTCAACTTTTTCCTTCGCGCGTTTTCTAAACTCCTCCGCTTTCTGCTTCCAGTTGTTTAGAAACATTTTCCCGCCCGCCGCGTCGTTCGACGAAGAGTTGTTGGAGTAAGCGCTCATACAGACAGACGACGGTGATACTATTTACGCCTATTATTATTCTCTTTCTCTCTCTTCCTTCCCAGTCGTGATCGTATCTAACACGTCCTCCGCAAACTTGCGAAAATCTGAATTCTTCAGCGCGTTTTCCAAAGCACTTTCTTCTCCTTTCTTCTCGCTTTCTTCGGCGCTGTTATCGATCGCTTTCAACGTTTCCAACAATCTCTCGCTTCGTAATTTCTCCAAAAGAGGTAAATTCAACGCCAACTTTGCGAAGTGTTCTCGTCGTAACCGGTGTCGATGACTGTCCTCGGAATCGGTTTCGAACGTCCTCGTCGGTTTTGGTTTTATACTCTTCTCCTTCAACGTATTATTATTAGTGGTATCAGTATCTTTCGTCGTCGCCAACAAAGCTTCCAATTCCAATTCTCCTTCAACCAATTCTTCTTTGTCTTCTTTCGTTCGTGCCTTCTTCGGTAAAACGACGACGCAAGACGAAGAAGCGTTTTCTCCTCCCCCCTTGTGTTCCTTGTTGCACTTCACGGAGCAATACGGCTGACGACACTTGGGACACTTGTAATTCGAGTTTGGGCGAGCGCAAATCACGCACAAAAAGGACATATTTGTGAGAACATTCAACGAACTGAAAAACGGAAGAATGAAAAAATATTTTCCTTTTCGGGTGTAGTATTAATAACAACGATGACGATGATGATGATAAAATCGATCGTTACAAAATAAACGCATCCATCGCAAGATCGATTATACTTTAACGACGAACGCGCGCGTTTTGGCGATATCTTTAGGCGCCGTTGCAGTTTTTGGATCTAAGTACACGCGCTCGATCAAAAAGACGTTTCCAAAGTTTCTCTCGAGCATAACCGCGCACGGCGATTTTATCGAAGCGCTCTTCAGTTTAGAACAGGCTCGTTCGGACGTTGCAAACGCGGCAGAGTAATAGGAAGGAGACGAAGCGCTCTCGTCGAAAGA
>JACLAB010004361.1_pt1 | contig 12081 bp, 8 predicted proteins | sample 8027921 | NCBI WGS metagenome assembly JACLAB01 (sample SAMN15725117, study PRJNA655200) | protist metagenome | isolation source: fluorescence activated cell sorting (FACS) single amplified genomes of... | place: USA: West Boothbay Harbor, Gulf of Maine | collected 2000-07-19
TCGTCACCATCGTTCGATGAGGCTCCTTTCTCCATCGTCGTCATTTTTTTCCTCGTCCCGTTTTCGTTCTCGCTCTTCTTCTTCTCCTCCTCCTTATTATTCGTCTCGACGACTCTGTCCTCCGGAGATGGCGATACTAAGATCGTCGTTTGGTCGTCTTGGTCTTCTTCTTCTTCTTCTTTTACCTCCTCCGTTTTCTGCTTCTTCTTCTTCGATGATGATGATGCCATTTTTTGACTTTGTCGTGTGGTGGTTTGTGGTGTGACGTATCGCTTGTTTTCCACAGAAAAAAATTGTCGATTTTCTCGCTTTTGGTTGGTTTTTTGAATTTTTAACGGAGAAGAGAGTTTAAAAACAGAACAAAAATACTACACTTGCTATGATATCTCGTAAGAGTTGGGACTACAAAAAAAACTTCTCAAAACGTCTGCGCGTGGTTAAAAATCAAACTCTTTTCATTCACAGCCGCTCGTGAACGTGGGAGCACAGTTCTGACGAGGGGCATTTGTTGCAGCCCAACCTCTCTGAAAGACCGAAGAAAAATTTGCCTCTCCTTTTTTTTGAGGAGGAAGAGGTGGAAAAAATACACGCGCGAGATCAGAAAAAAAGAGCACTCTCTCTAGTATGTATCTGTCTTTGTGATGAAACAATACACTCCTACGAAAGAAAAACAAACGGAGTAAAACGAGAGAGAGTTTTGCGATTCGCGGCTCGTTTTGAGCGCGCAGATATACAGATGCGTTCGCGCGTACAAAATACTGTCGAGAAACGAAGTTCTCTCTCTTGTGCTTTTGGTTGTTTTTTTTTGTCCTTTGTGATGAGATTTTTTTTTTTGAATCTCCCACACAAAAAGACGAACCAACGCCAAAGAAAAAAGGTTTGAATAAAACAAAAATGGCGTCTTGCGCGCAACACCAACTTCTCTCGTCCTCCGCGTCTTTCAGAGGCCGCGTCGGGAAGACCTCCTCTTCTGCCTCGTCCTCGTGCTCGACTTCTTTTTCTTCGCCTTCGTCGAGAGGAGAAAGAAGAAGAGGAAGAAGAGCGGCGATTTCCTATGCCGAATCATCATCATCATCATCGAGCAAAAACACCGGAGGAGGCATCGGGTTGAAAACGAAATCGGACATCTCAAATATATTCGACGAGGCAAAAGTCGCGACGGAAACGACGTTTTGGGGGAAACTCTCCGCGGCGTACCGGATTTTTTTCCCCCCGTCCGAGGCGGACACGGCCCGGGCGGAAGCGAAGAAACGTTTACGGATGATCTTAGTCGCCGATCGATGCACGATGAGCGATCAAAGCATGGAAGAGATGAAACAGAAGATCATCGACGTGGTGGAGCAATACGTGGAGGTGGACGAGGACGTTCCGGTGGACGTGAAAGTGAAAGACGACGTGAAGTTTGGGACCGTGTACGGCATCACGGTGCCGGTGTCGAAAGTGAAAGCGGAGTTTGATGCGGAGAACGAAGCGTACATGATTGGCGCGCAGTTCGTCTACGACGACGAGACGTGGGAGGAGTTGAAACAAGAAACGGAGGAAGAGGAGGAAGATTGATCGATTGAATAATACGTGAAAAGCCGTTCAAACCTTTTGTATTTTAACATAACGTAACATAAATTACCCTTGAAATTCTTGCTCTATCACCCCTCTCGGCGCTGTGTACTGCCGCATCTTCCCGATCAACCTCTCGGCGTCGTCGTCGCTCAAGACGATATTCCTCGCTTCTTCGCTGACGAAACCGCTCTCTCGCGCCTCGTCTAAAAACGTCAACAAACTGTCGAAATAGCCGTTCACGTTTAATACCCCTATTGGTTTCTTGTGGTACCCTAACTGTTGCCACGTGATGACTTCGAACAGTTCCTCCATGGTTCCGAATCCTCCCGGCAAAGCGACGAACCCGTCCGAATTCTCCGCCATCAGTCGTTTCCTTTCGTGCATATCTTTCGTTTGAATCTGCTCCCCGACGGTTTCCCCGGAGATCTCTCGCGCGCACAAACCGACTGGGATGATTCCTAGGACTCGATTTTGTCCTTCGTCGTAGGCGGCGTTCGCGATTGCGCCCATTAAGCCGATCGATCCGCCGCCGTACGTCAGTTGGATCTTTTCAGACGCGAGATATTCCCCGAGCGCTTTCGCCTCCTCGACGTACATCGAATCGCGTCCAGAGGAGGAGCCGCAAAACACGCAGAGTTTTTTTAGAGTCGTCATTATTCTCAGAGTCGTTTCGTTAAAAGCACGACTAAAGTCCCCAGTTCCTTAATGTTCTTGTTGTTGGTCTCGTCTCGTCGTTTCCGTCGCGCGTCTTCTTTTGTGTTGAAATTCGATTCCAAAAGTCGTTAGAAACGACGAGCGACGAGCGTGTACGAGCGAGGATGAGTGAGGAGGAGGAGAAGACAAAAGAACAACAAAAACTCAAACGTCTCGGCGTGGAAACGAACTCACATCCGACGTCGTGGCACGGCGCGTTCAGTTGCTCCGCGTGCGCGAGGAAAAGACTCCCGGCGTGCGAGTTCAGCCACGCGCAAGTGAAGAAGAAACGAGCGAACGAAAACGCCTCGCTCGTGTGCTTACGATGCAGCGAACGCGAGGAAGAAGAGACGATACAGACGACGACGATGGCAGGATTGAAGATCGACGAGGAGAAAGGTTGCTTACACGAGTGTTCAAAGTGTAAAGAGCGAAAACCGGAAACGGAGTTCGCGCGTTCCCAGTTGAGAAATAAAGGTCCAGGGAAGCAAAAGTGCTCCAAGTGCGCGAGCGAGGCGGACGCGATTGCAAATCCGAAGGGAGAGGACGTGAAGAAGTTATTAGAGGAAGCGAGAGAGCAGTCGAGGAAAGCGGAGTTGACGAACGCGCCGGATAAGCTGAAAATATTCGCGAGAGAGGCGGCTTTGGAAGCGCAAGCGGTGACGGGTTTGAAGCCGAAAAAGATAGGCGGCGGGAGAGGAAGAGGAAGAGGCGGGAGAATTGGAGGAGGGAGAGGACGGTAGTCTTCGGTGTTCGTAGTTAACGCGCGAATAATAATAAGATTGCTGCGTGTTACGCTTGTATTCTTCGTCTAAACTTTTTCTATGTATGCGTAGTAGCTAAGCTAAATTTTTCTCTCGTCGTCGTGAAATTATCAGTCGTAATCAGAACGTGCTTTATATCATAACTCTCCGCTTCCGTATTGTCTTTGACCACCGCTGCCCGAATCGCTGCTTACACCTCCCGAAGAACGATGGTGACGATTGTCACCAGAACCAACGCCTTCGGCTTCGGTCGTGAAATCGCTCGTTTCGCTGAAATAGGTCGATTGCATGCCGCCGCGCTTTGGCGTGATATCCGGCAGTCGTAACGTCACGCCGCCGACGTTCTTGGTCTCCTTTTGCATCTTTGGTTGCTTGGAGTATTTACGGTAACTGTCGTCTTCCAAACCTTCGGCGACACCATTATTTATCGCGCCTTCGTCCTTAAACGCGCGCTCGACTCTTGCTTTCGCGATTTCCTCTTTCTCGTGTAAGATTTTCGTCAACAAAGGTTCGGTGGTGCCGACGGTGATTGAATCGACGACGCCCATCTCGCGTTTGAGTTTGCGCAACAAGCGACGACGTCGTCGCTTTTCATCCGATAAGGATTCAAATGCGACGCCTTTTACTTTACCACTCATGCCGAGATGATGATCGCCGTTACCGCCAGATTCCATCGAATTACCGCCGCCTACGTTCGACGAACCGTCGCCAAAGTTACCAGATCCTTTTTCGTCAGCCCCGAATAAATCTTCGCGAATGACTTGTCGAATCAAATACTTTGCCGAGCAGTACATGGTTGCTAACGTCGGCAATACAATTACCGCGAACAACCAGAAGAAGTACACTTCGTTGTTGATGACCTCGTGCGGAGATTTCTTTGAGTACACGCGAACGTAATCGATGATGGCAAACTGATCGTCTTGCTCACAGTTTTTTAGCGCTTCCAAGACACCGTACGGAGATACTGACGTTCCAATCCCAACGAAGAACGGCCATCGAGGAATCATCGGAGCCGAATACGCGTTGACTTCGTGCGTGAAGACGTCGTCGATAAAGAACCGTAAAGACTCTTTATCCCATTCGACCGCAAAAACGTGGAACTCTCTCGCCCAATCCGCGTTGAACTTGATCTTCTCCTCTTCGCCTAATCTTGACGATGAAGTCGCAGATGCCGACGAGGATGCAGACGAATTCATCGCTAAATACTCGCTCTTTTCCACTTGATTCATCAACTCGAACGGTCGAGTGCGATCGACGACGTACCCGTCCACCCCGCACGTCGCTCCCGAAGGCATGAAGTGAAATCCAGACTCTACCGCGCCAATCTTCGCACCTGGACCGCCTCGGCCTTGTCCAAACGCCTGCGCGACGCGAATATCGCCACCTCTCGGCCAACACGCGTCCTTCGGTACCGTTTTATCTGGATCTGGAAGTAATTCAATTCTCGGAAACACTCCGGCGCACGTGTCTTTATCGTTCGGGTCGTACGACAATCCCGGAAGTCTCGCTCTCACCTCGTATCGACCATAGACCTGACTAAACGCTTTAGACGAATCAATATAACACGACTCAAACGGAAACTCAGATTCAGAGAACTTTTGCGCTCCGGGAATGTCCAAGAAGACCCCGTTATCGTCGTTATCGTCGTCAAAGTTTTTCGGTTTGTCGTACTTTCCAACCGTTTTCCTCGAGGCGATGACCAAAGCTCCATCGACAACTTTGCAGTTTCTCTCGTGAAACCACGTCTCCTTGTCGACGGTTTCTTCCTCTTGCTCGCCTAGAAATGATCCTTTTCCACTCGTCGACGCCGCTGCTCGAGACTTTTGGCCATTTCGTCTTCTCTCGCCCCCGCTAATAATATCACTACTCTCGCCGCTTCTACTACTATCGCTACTCCCACCCCCTCCACTATTACTACCGTGATGACTCTTAGATGCTCCTAATTGCGACATCGCGTTGAATTCGTTTGCACTGTTCTCTACGCCTGGCTTTCCAACGACACCACCAACACCTCTTCGGCTCGTCGGCGCGCCGTTCCTCGGCGTCCACTTCTCCAAATCTAAATAATCCAAATCAAACTCATCGCTAAACGTCAGCTCCCACCCATCTCTGGTCTTTTGGTTCTTCTCCACGTTCCTGGTCGCCCCAAACACGTGCTCGGGAAACCTAGACTTCCTCTCGATCTCCGTCTCCTCTCTTTTCCCGATCAAAGTCTCCATCAACCCGGGCACGCCGAGCCTTTGCTCTTCTTCCACCAAGGAAGATATCGGAAGGCTGCCGCTTTCCGCGCTCTTCTTCGTCAAATAACTCGAAATGACCGCGTCCACGTCTTTCTCTTTCGTGGCCATCTTCATCGCGTTGCCGATGAAGTTAAATTTTTGCGCCTCTCGTCGCTCCGACGCTTCGCTTCGTTGCCCTCTTGAAGAGGTGGAGGACACAGAGGATTGCACCAAACTGCTCTCCGTCGGTTCCTCCCATATCGGCACGTTCTTCGCGTCGATAAACCGCGTCTTTAGCTGTTCGTATTCGTTCTCGTCGTTCGTTTCTTTTCTTTTGATAGTAACACCACCGCCGGTGGTCGCGACGCCGCGATGATTGCCTTCGCCCATTTGATTCATTTTAGCCGCGGGACGACTTTCTTTCCCCGTGGTCGTCGTCGTCGTGATTTTCTTTTCTTTTCGACGACGATCGCGAGATGCCGTCGCTGCTCCTGCTTTTTCAGTCTCCTCACCTGCGACGAGAGCGATCGCGATCGCGAGACAGAGGAGCAAGAGGAAGAGGAACGTTTTATGCGGGCGCGCGCGGGTGCTTCTTCCGCGCGTCGTTCTCGTCCGCATTTTCCCCAACAATAACATCATCACCGGTCTCTCTCTCTCTCTCTCTGGGGAGCGCGTTTCTCTCTTTTTACGTCTATATTACGATAAACGACTACTCATGTTCATATCATCTGATAGTATTGCGCGGGGTGTGTGTATCTGCCGCTCGTGTCGCCCGTCCTACGGAAGAACTCTCGCGCGCGCTGAATTTTTGAGGGAAAAAGAAGGAAAAAATGAACCAAAAAAAGAGTTCAAAAGTACTGCTACTACTGCTATTATTACTACTACTGCGGCTCCTACTACTGCTCATACTGCTAGAGTTCTCCGTCTTTGTCTTTGTGTTTGACTTTTTCATCATCGAACTCGTCAAAGTCTTCAAATTCGGGCAAACCTCGCTTGATCCTTTCTTGCCTCTTTAACATCTCCTCTCTATCTTTGTCCAGTTGTTTTTTACCGCCCAACGGAGGCACCATGACCACGTCCGGGTGTAAGTGCACTAATCCTAAACTCTCCAACCGCTCGAGATTCATCTCGAAGGATCGGAGCGTGTTCTCCACGTCGTCGTGGGGTTTTTCGAAACCGTCGTGGTCGTTTTGGCTACACGCGCCGGCTAAGTAGCCGTTGACGAACATCGCCTCGGTGGAGTTAAACACCCACGAGTCGTTCTTAAAGTGCTCGTCCGTATTCCATTTCGCTTGGGTGGTTTGTAACTCTACTCTGTTCATCAGCTGGGATTTTTGCTTTTCTCGTTCCACCGGGCGAAAGTTAAACGCGCCGTCGTCTTTACGTAAATTCTGGACGATTTTCGTCGCCACGCGTTCGCCTCTCGGTCCAATCCTCTTCTCGTGTTTCTCTTTTACGATTTCCATCGCCGCTTTCAGCTGCTCTTGCGTGTGCGGATATATCGCGTGCGCGTACATCTTCGAGTCGCCTTGACCTCTTCTCACCACCCACGGTTCCGGTTCCAACATCTGAAAGTGCATGTCGAGCAACGTTTTGTACGTCCGCATCCCGCCTTCGTAGTACACGCGAACCGTTTCCACGTCGTCTCCGCTCACGCGATGGCCTTGCATCAACACGCGCTCTTTCTCGCCAACTTTAAATCTTTGCCGCCAATCCACGTTGAGAGAACTGTATCCGACGTTCGTCGCGAATACGTCTCGCAAACACCCGTACCGCGCTTCTGCTTTCGCAAAATCTCCGCTGGAAAACGTGGCGAATTCGAGCTCCTCCATGTTGTCTTTCGCTTGGAACGCTTTGAAATCATCCGGTCGTTTCGTCGCCGCGTTGCCCCGCCACGATGATGATTTTGATGACGATCTCTTTCCTCCTCTTCCTCTCGAGGAAGGCACGGAACTTCCATCATCGCTTTGCTTCAGCGCGAAACAAATCGTCGTCCTCGTCGGCGCGGCAATACACAAGAGGAAGAAGATTTGGAGAAAACCAATCGAAATCCTCATCTTTTTCTCTTCTTCTTGTGCCTTTGTTTTTGCGTCCTCCTCGCGCCTTCTTTTATGATATTATGATGTGAAAAGTTGTCGTTGTTCTTCAGTGTTAAAGGCGGCTCGTTGTGTTGCAGCGTTCTTGTTTTTGACGCCTTTCCTCTCTCTTTCCGCCGTACGGCAAAGGCGTTTACTACGTACTACGCGTTGTCTCGTTCGCTTAAAGATTTGCCTTTCGCTTTCAATTTAGGGTTACTATAAAACCCTAAATGAGAAACCAAGCACAACGCCTTCCTCGCGTGTGGGTGAAATGTCCTCACAGTCAAAAGAAATTCGCGGCGTCACTGCTTAAGAAGGCGAGTTTATTACACACACACACTTTGCATTATTAAATACGAGTCAGTCTTTTTAAAATGTCGAAACTTTCGTCGAAGAAAACGCAAGAAGGCATCAACAACCGTTTACAAGTTGTCATGCGATCCGGGAAGTACACGGTACGAACGAGCGATTGGTTTTGATGCGATCTCTCTCTCTCTCTCTCTCTCTCTCTCTCTCTCTCTTCTAGGGTCCAAAACCAAAAGATTTGAGATTTTGTGTGGCGGCCCTTCTTCTCGAGGTTTACTACTCTCTTCGGACGATGCTCGAGTTCTTTCTCGCGGGCGCGCTCTCTCTCTCTCTCGCTTTTTCTTTCTTCTTTCGCACAGCGAAGCGTTCTCATCGTTTGTGTTCTTCTTCTTCTTCTTCTCTCTTAAACAAAAACAGCTTGGGTACAAAACGGTCCTCAAAACCCTTCGCTCCGGGAAAGCGAAACTCATTCTCATCGCGAACAACGTTCCGCCGTTGCGAAAATCCGAGATTGAATACTACGCCATGTTGGCGAAAACCGGCGTGCACCATTACACCGGGAACAACGTGGACTTGGGGACGGCGTGCGGTAGGTTTTACAGAGTGTCGTGCTTGAGCATCTTGGACGCGGGGGACTCGGATATCATCGAAAAGACGATTGGGGAGTCTGCTTAAGAAGAGTATAAGACGTTGTTGTTTAATTCGAACGAAATTGTTGGTTCATTATAAAAGTATATATAAATTGATGTATGCGCTTTTGTTGGTGGTGTGAGTAGAAGCGGCGAGCGGCGGTTTGGTCTCTCTCTTTCTCTCCTTCTTCCTCCTCCTCCTCCTCTCGACTAGCGATGACGAAATCTTTTGTTTTTTCTCTTTTACAAAGAGAATGGTCTTCTTTCCAATGAATGTTTGTATCATACTGAAATCAAAAGCCTTACATTACTGAGCTGGAAATGTTTGTCGAAACGAAGAGAGAGAGAGAGAAAGAGAGAGAGAGAAAAAGAGTTCAAAATCGTTTGGTTCGTTTGCTACGCGTGTCCCTTCTTCAAGTCTATTGTTTTTACAACATTTTTTCATGAATATCTCTCGATAAACTCGCTCATCAACGGGTTCACCAGCGCTGGATTTTCGTCCATCGGGCAATGCCCGGCACCTTTCAAAACGGTAAACCCAGCGTTCGCGTATTTTTCGTACAACTTCCTCCCGTCTTCCATCTTCTCCCACGGATCTTTCTCCCCCCACAACATCAACGTCGGCGTCGCGTTCTCCCCTTGGCTCACTTGCGGCAACAAATCTTCCGGCAACGGCCCACCGGAATAGGAAATAAAATCCAAAAATACTTTACTCGCACCTTCCGTCATGCCTGGTTTCAAAATTACGTCCACCAATTCATCCGTGACCGCTCCCGAATCGTGATACGCCTCCTTCAAAATGTTCGACACCGTCTCTTTCCTCGCGACGTTGGCGAAAAACTTCGGCCCAATCGGCGACGTTCTCAAAAACGTCTGAAACGCCTCGATTATCGGTTTCGCAAACGCCGGTTGTTTCGTCACGTGCAACCCTCTCATGCTGATGTTAATCAAACACAATCCCAAAATATTCTCCCGTTTATCCAACGCCGCTTGTAATCCGGCCACGCCGCCGACTGAGTTACACATCAAAAACGCTCTCTTATCCTCTCCTTCCATCTCCGTCTCGATGAATTCGTTAATCTGTCTCGCCCACGTGTAAAAATTATAAATATCGTTCTTCTCTCTCCCCGGCGCGGTCGGATCCGGTTTATCGCTGTACCCGTACCCGAGTAAATCCAACTCCGACATCGTCGCGATGACTGTATGCGCGCTCGCGACTAAACCGTCGCTACTACCGGCGTACTTCTTCACGTAGGCATCGACAAGTTCGTGCCAGCTGCCCAGCGCAGACGCAATAGCGTGCGCAAGCTCTGCAGAATCGCTCAAAAGATTCGTCGCAGATAACAAAAAGCAAGATTTAAAATGCGCCGTCATCGATGATGCTTTTGTAAGAGCGTGTGAGAATATTGTCGTTGAGAGTGAAAACGGAGGGTCGACGACGCCGTCGAGCCAAGCGTTTAAAGCAGAAGTGGACTTTGTGAAAGCGTTTGCAAGTAACACCGCGCTCGTTCGCGTTGCTCTGAGTGTCGATGCGTATAAGAAAGGGCTGAACTCGCTGTCGCTGGCTGTTGAGAAAACATCATCTCAGTCTATACCGCGAAATATTTTGTGCGACTTTTCGTGGCCGCCGCCACCAGAGATTGCGAAAGAAGAAGCGCTTCTCAACTTTTGGGCCGAAAAAGTTGTCGCAGTAACGTTTATGAATAGGTGTAAAGACATCATCGCAAACAACGAAGACGTGTTCGACAACTATGTAGCTTTAGAAGAAGCAGACAGTGACGTCGATGAAGATGACGAAGACGAAGATGGAGACGAAGAAGACGGTGTCGCGCGTGACTTTTCGAGATTGTGCGAACTCGCTCGCGGTGATTCGTCCTGGTATGCCTTCCTCCGCTCTTCGCACAGCGACGTAAGGAGAGCGAACAGTACTGTTGAGTCTTGCGCTGCTTTGAAAAACCCGCTAACAGCGTACATCGCGGAGGCAATCGCAAGAGACGACGACGTCACGTCCTTAAGTATTCAAACAAAGTTTGCGCACGCGGTGTTATGCGGATGTTTTGAAGTTACGAACGATGTTTTTGCAAACACGTTTTTGGAAATGTCAGAGAAAATGAGCGATTCAATCGACGACGTGGTATCCACTACAGCGGTAGCACCATCTCCTCGTGCAATAGTATCTTCGCGCTTTTGTTTTCTATTTATGGTCACGCGACCGATAAAACTGGCAACTTCGTCGGCACCGCCGAACGAATCTGGACTGAGCGTCTCAATCGCGAGCGCCAAAAATGTATCGTCTGTACCTCCATGTTTCTCTTCGTGTCCTTGTATCGCGTTCGCAAAGCTCATCTTAAGTTCGAGCATTTTCTCGTGAACTTCTTTAGGAACGAGCGCTCCTTTATTCGAAAGTTCGAGAACGATTGCTTTGAATTGCTCGCATATACTCGTACCTCGCGACGGATTCTCGTCGTAGGAAACGACCAAAAATTCGCCGAGACTTTCCAACGCTTTCATGACTACGCCTTGCGGAAACGCCGTCGGTTTGGAGGCGAGAGAGGCTAAAGTTTTTGCAGCAACGTCTAACCATCTCGACGTAATGCTATCGGTGCCATTTCGAGCTTCGAGGGCACGCGGTATCCATTTCTCGACGAGGAGTGTCTTTAGAAGTGTTTCTTTTTTCTCATCCGCGCGTAACCATCTCAACAACGCGAACAAAGAGCACTCCATGGAAGCTTTTGCGATAGCATCTGCCTCTGCGTTTTTAGATTGAAACTGTTCGCAATCTTCCGCACCTCGCAGTGCGGCGTTGACGATATTTATCGTGTTTTTAAGACATTCTTCATCTTCTCCTTCGCCGCCAGTCGATTGCGGAAACGAAAGAGACGCGAAGAGCGGCAACACGCACGGCGCGCACCCAACCGCCGCACCTTCAAAAGCATTTGCAAAGCCTCTCACGATGGCTCCATCGATAACCGTTCGACTCAGCTCTGGTAGCAAATCCCACACCGAGAGATTTTTTGCGCACCATTGTGCGTGGGATAGTCCCGCGGCCAACTCCCACGCTCTGGTTAAACACAACGAATCGTCTTCTTTTTCTATTCGGCTGAAGACGTTTTCGAGCACTTGTTTAGCCGTTCGCTCGTCGCAAAACGTGGCGAACGTAATCACAGCAGTACTATTATCTTCGTTTTCCGTTTCGCACTTGTCCAAGAAGAGCTTTCTCAGGCAATCCAAACTGGCGCCTCGTAAACTCGTCGACGATTCTAACATCATCACTTTACGCAAGTACTCTAAACTTTCTAACGCGCTTTCCAGCGCCTCTTTAACCGTCGTTATGGTTTTCTTCTCGCCATCTTCTCCTTCTAGACTTGACGTCGCCGTCGTTGGCGTGACCTCGCCTTCACGAAATTCCTCAAAACCAAACACGTCGACGACGTACTGACCAATCGCTCTCACGCTCGCGCACGCGTCCCGCTCGATGACGTCTCTCTCCTTCCCACTATTACTACCGCCACCTCCTTTCATACTTCCTCCTCCAAACTCAGTCATCGCTCTGTGCACCGACTCTTGCACCAATTCGAAAAAATCCACCGCAACGAACCGCAAAGCCTTCGCCCGCCTCGTTTTCGTCGTAAATATCCTCCGAAACCCGGTCTCGGCTTCTTTCGCGACGTTTTTATCGCCATCGCACCTCGCCAAAAGTATCAACGGTATCGCCGACGTCGTCCCGATGCACTTGGCCAACCTCTTCCCGCTTCTCTCGCACATCAAGTTATGCACCTTCACTGACAGTAGCCTCGCCTCATCCGTCGTCGTCCCTCCGCTCTTTTCGTTTCTC
>JACLAB010004009.1_pt1 | contig 12075 bp, 5 predicted proteins | sample 8027921 | NCBI WGS metagenome assembly JACLAB01 (sample SAMN15725117, study PRJNA655200) | protist metagenome | isolation source: fluorescence activated cell sorting (FACS) single amplified genomes of... | place: USA: West Boothbay Harbor, Gulf of Maine | collected 2000-07-19
ACATCATCGCCGTGGCCTCGGGGAAAGGCGGGGTTGGGAAATCGACGACCGCGGTGAATCTCGCGATCGCGTCCGCGAAGTGTGGGTTAAAAGTTGCCCTGCTCGATGCGGATATTTTCGGGCCGTCGATTCCGTTGTTGATGAATTTGCGCAATTTGCAACCGAAAGTGGTGACGGAACGAGACGGATCGAAACGGATGCTCCCGTTGGAAAATTTCAACGTCAAGTGTCAATCGATGGGTTTTTTACTCCCACAAGACCAAGCGGCGGTGTGGAGAGGTCCCATGGTCATGGGGGCATTGAGTAAGCTGATTCAAGAGACAAAGTGGGGGAGCGACTTGGACGTTTTGTTCGTAGACATGCCGCCGGGGACGGGAGACGCGCACATCACGGTGGCGCAGAAAGTACCGATATCCGGGGTTATCGTCGTGTCCACTCCGAACGAGTTGAGCTTAATCGACGCGAGACGAGCGGTGGATATGTACGCGAAAGTAGACGCGAAAATCTTAGGCGTGGTGGAGAATATGAGTTATTTTAGCGCGGACGGCGGGAAAACGAAACATTTTCCGTTCGGCGAACGCGGCGGAAGCGAGTTCGCGAAACAGTTAGGCGTGGACGTTTTAGCCGAGGTGCCGATTTTGGAAGGCGTCAGTCGAGGTGGTGATATCGGGAGGCCAGTGGCGGCGAGTTTAACCATGACGACGACGGAAGATGACGAAGAACAACAACGGAAGAATGTGACATTAGAAGGAGAGATTTATAGAACGATAGCGAAGAAAATTTTCAATTTGATGTGAGAAAAAAGTACGCACTTTATAAAAGAATGTCATCATCATCATCGATCGCGTATCGTCTGGCAAACTACGCCGTCCCTTTCGACGTGAATGAAATCATTCATTTGCTCGATTTGCACGCGAAAGAGATATCGTCGTCGTTTACGTCGTCGCCAAACCCGTCGTTATCCAAAACAAAACTCCAAAAACAGTTGCAATTGCACGCCGCGAACGGGCATATGTTTTCGATACTGGCCATTCAAAATCAATCCGGCGCGTGCGTGGGTATTCAAACTTGCTTCGTGAGTTTCAGTGCAGTCGAATGTCGTCCAGTTTTAGAGGTTTTAGAGACGTACGTGTTGCCGAGTTTGCGAGGGACTGATTTGGAGGTGGAAGAGCATTTGTTAGAGAAAAGCGTAGAGGAAGCGAAGCGGAGAAAATGTTGCAAGATTGTAATGATGGAGAAAGTGCCGAGGGAAATGCCGTGCGTGAAACTTTTAGAGGTTAGCGAAGAAGGAGACGATGGAGTGGTAGAAGATGAGAGGAAGAAGTGTTCGGCTTGTTCTACGCTGACGGAGACGTTGTCGCAATCGACGATGATGGCGAGTTGGCAAATTTGTAACTCCTGCGTCGCAAAAGAGCAGGCGGCTTCGGCGTACGATGTTAGGTATAGTGGACGATAGAGAGAGGAAGGAAGATGCGTTGTGTTACATTTATTAAAGTATCTGTACATTCTAATCACTTATTCATATAAGTTTTCTTCTTCGTCGTCGTCGTCTAATCCCGCGAGCCCTCGCGCACGTTTAATCTTATTCAAATCTCGTCTTCATCAAAATCCGCTAACGGTTCAAAGTATCCATCTGGTCTCGAACCGCCGCCGCCGCCAAACCGTCTAAAGCCACCACCACTACCGCCTGATGATGATCCCATGTTACTCCGCACTCTTCTCAACCAATCCATGACGTTCTCAAAGAATTCATTCACCGCGTCTCGGAACCCGTGCGGTACGTAGCGGCCTAAATCAAAGTATTTATACACCACATAAAAAGCTCCGCCAAAGAGACAAAAGATGATAAATCCAAACAGAGGATGCTTCGTGCTGTGCTTTTTCCCTTTCTTGTGGCCTAAATCGTCGTATTCTGCGCCGAGCGCGTTTAACGGGTTGTTACAAACGTCTCCGTGAACGATGCGTTCGTGAGATTTCGGAATCGATCCTTTATCTATCAAGTACGCGCACTCTTCGATGTTCACATTCGGCATCGGATCGCACCCTGAAATAGCCGAGGGCGACGAGTGAACTCTGTAATACCCGTATTCACACGACGTGTCAAACATGTGCTCGCACTCGCACACGTGAGATTGCGAGACGGTATCTTGGAGTTCCGACACGACGCCGTCTTCAAGGTTCAAACACCTCGCGTACCGTTTCCGGCGTCGTCTTTCAACTTTCTCGCCCATGTTGCACTCCTTTTGGTTTGGAATATTCAAAAACCACGTCTCGTAATCGTTCTTCTCGTCGCACTTATCGACTCGAAATGTCGAGTTGCTTAGCAATAAGTTATCGAAATCGATGACGTACGCGATGCCGGAGGCTTGGTACGATTCCGATTTCGTCGCATCTTCGCCGTGGATAACAAACACCGATCCTTTCTGAACGACATCCGTGCGAATGTTGTGGACGTTGATCGGTTTACTCAACTTGATTGGGCCTTCCCAGCACTTCCCGACGTCTCGCGAGAACCAAACCTCGTCGGTTTGCCCCACGCTCGATTCTTTCGCCGCGACGATTAAAGCGCCAAAGTTACCAAACTCGTAAATGTGCGGTCCTTGTAACGTCTCTTCCCACGTGTACCCACCATCGCGAGAGATGTACGTGTTCACTTCGCTCGCTTCTTTCGATAACACATTCCCGACATTTCCTGTCGATATGATGACACCCGGTGTGGATTGGTGCGAATACACCGCGCCGAACCGCGTTTCCCAATTTTCGCCTCCAGACCACGCGCTTTCGCCGTGCAAGTGTAAGCTACACACTGTTTTCGAGTCGTCCGTAACCGCGCACCCTTGAATATCGTTTCCGTTCGCATCTTTCTTCGGAGCGGGAATGTATCGCCACACGCCTCCTCCGTTGAACGATTGCAAGGTTTGGTAATAACTACTATAGTCCACGTCCTTATAATTATACGTACTTTTAAACGCATCTCTGCTTATTTGGTTTGCAATGAACACGCCATTCATGCCTGCAACGCCGCTGAAATCCGCCACGCCTCGTTCGCGCACGTTTCTACGAAGCGATAGGGAAAACAGTCGCAACGAATCATCCGCGGCGTACAAGTTCCCCATCGGCGCGGCGCCTTCAACCGCCGACGTTTCTTCCTCCGCGTGGTCGATGCTGATGAAATCCGGCCCTTTCTGAACCGCATCGAAATCGAATATCGTGAACGATTTCGCGCGAATACTTTCTGGGAAGCATATCGGATTAAACGTCTCACCGCTATCTGTGGACACTTCCAACTGCACGTGGTCGTACCTCAACTCTTTTTCCTCTTCGTCCGAGATGTCTTTCGAATCTTCCAACATTTTCAAATACTTGTCGCAATCCTTCAAAGCAGCGACGTAGACGTCCTTATTTAACACCTCGAACACGTTCCCGCACGAAGTTTTATGCGCGTACCAATCTTTCCCCACAAAAAACGACGACGAGCGTATAAAAGTTACCGCGAAACTAAACCCAGGATGATGTCTCGATTTCCACAAGTCCTCTTTACTCGTATACACGGTCGCCAAAATGCTCGCTTCGCTGTGCGTAGGATCTGGATCTGGTCCCCAGTCGAAATCCACAAAACTAACGATATCGTTATCGCTCGAATCCGTTAAATTCCTCCACTCTGTTCTCCCGAAATCCGTAGTCAACATCAAATCCTTCGCGCACGTCACCGTGTCGTCGTAATACGTCCTCTCGCACTCCGGTCGGCTCACTAATGCCAAAATGTACCCATCCCTGTGCACGCCGGGATGCATCACCATGCTTCCTACAATCCTATACCCTTGTTCGTACTTCCCACCGGTCGGACTCTTGAAACAATTGTTCGCGTCGTCGTCGTTGGCGCTTTCAAACCCGCACGGTTGTATCCAACTGTCGCCGAGATCTTTCGACGCCCAATGCCGATCTTTATTCCCTTGTAAAATCACTCGTTTCGTGTATAAATCATCGCTCGGAACTAAAATCCGGTCGACTATGAAACCTTTATCCTCTTGGAACCCTCTCAAAACCGCCGTCTCGTCCGCGAACGTCTTCCCGTTGTCCTTCGATTGGTATATTTGACCATTCGATAATTTCGCTATCACCCGTTCCGTTTTCTTCGTGTGATCATCTCTGTTCGCGTAATCGTATCGAGCCAGCCATTCCATTTCCTCGATCGGTGACGGTTGGGTGATGGGTGAGAGCGTTTGGAATTCGTTTGATGTCGGACACTTCACGTCGTCATCTCCGTTGCAAAAGGATGATTTTTCGCTCAAGAAAACGAGCAGCCAAAGCGCAAACGTAACGAGAACGTTTTTTACTATTAACCCTCCCGACGAGAACGAACGCGCGCGTGGGGCAACACGACGACGATTAAAACGACGACGAGTAACAGTATTATCGTTATTGTCGAGTCTTTCTCCCGATGATTGCATGTTGCGTGCGCGTGTTTTGCGTGTTTTGTAACGGAATAAAAATGAAGAGACTCATACGAGCAAAAAGAGGTGCCTGAGAAGAAGAATATTTGGCAGATTGGCGCGGACGACTATGACTACACGAATGACTACATGAACTACTACTACTACTGCTAAACGCAAAAAAGTTACTCCTTCTCGTGCGCGAACGGCGTGACGAGTTGCCAGAGCGCCTCGGACGCCGTTTCGGACCACGTTTCTCGATAGGACACCACGCGGAGACACGTCTCGTTCTCGTCCTCCTCTCCACCCTTTCTCTCTCGCTCTCCTACTTCTTCTTCCACATCGTCCACTCTCTCTCTCCGAAACTGAAATCGAGTTTCGCCTTGGATGTCGATTTTCGGTCGCCACGGCAGTTGCAGGTTGCCGACCATTCGCCATTTTGCGACGACGACGTCGTCCGAGTCTTCGTCTTTCCCGCATTCGCGCAACTCCACCCTTCTCTTTCCTTCGGGCGCGATGCGTCTCAAACTCGGCTGTAAACTCTCCAAGTTATCTCTGAACGTCTCCAACCCGGTAAACGAGAGCGTCGGATCTGTAAAGACACATTTCAGCGAGAACAAATCGACGTCGATATCCCCCGTCCATATGTATTCCTTCACGCGAAACTCGTCCGCTATTCGACGCTCGAGCATTTCGACCGTCCTCGCTGGATTCCCATTCCGGAGTTTTTTCAACGAAGAAGGAGAAGAAGACAAAGACGATGATACGTCTTCCTCTCTCTTCTTCATCCGCTGCCTCAAGGTGTTGGCAACGGCCGTCATTCCGGAGACGATCGTTTTCACCGCGGAGGACGTTTCTGAATAGTCGGAATACTTCCCCGACGACGAGTTTGCGCACACGAATCTCATTTTCATCATCAAAAGTTCTTTTCGTCGTCGTTTTACTCGCGAAACCACACAAATTCTTCGAGCACCAAACGTAGCAGGGTGCGTAGGAGTAGGAGCGCTTCGAAACGTGTTTTGCCTGCTCAGATTGCACGGTTTGCACAAAGGTATCATCGTATACATGCGTACAAAGTTTAGGGGAATTGAAGGGAAAAAGTCAACGCAATCTCTCCACTTTTGCGCTATAAAAGATACAAAAAGCAGCGCACGAATACTCATTCTCTCCACGAATAATGAGCGCAGCAGCAGCATCGGCATCGGCGTCGGTAAAACCACCATCTGCGGAACGGAAACAGTTCACCGAACTGCAACAAAAATACATCGACACCACGCAAAAGTTGAAGCAATTGCACTCGCAGTTTCAACAAAAATCCGTCGAGAAACAGCGAGCGTTACTGACCGCGAAAGAGTTATCCGTTTCGACGAATGACGACGACAAAACAGAAACGACGAATTTGTACAAACCCATCGGACGAGGGTTCGTGCTGAGATCGAGAGAACAGATCGAGAGAGAGCTCGCGCAAACGGTGAAAAAAGCGGAGAAGATGATGGACGAATGTCAAAACCAGAGGACGTTTTTAGAGGGGAAAATCGAGGAACTGGAGAGGAATTTGCGAGAACTTTTGCACGGGAACGAGGGGTTGCAAAGAGAGTTGCACGAAGTTGGATTATTAGGGGGAGGAGGAATGATGTGAGCTTTGTTTTGGAGCGAAAGTAGTAGTAGTGGTAGTGGTAGTAATGTGTGTGTGTTATTGGTTGTGCGATTAAAACACAAAGTATCTACGTGTAGAAATTTTTACGCTACGCTTCGCACTTCGTCTCTGTTGGATTCGAAGTATCTCGATCGGAGCGTTTCGACGTCGTTCGTGGCGTTCCATTCCGGGAGTTCGACGTGGCGTAAACCTCTTCGGTGTAAGTGTCGGTTGCGGAGTTTTAAGATTTGGAACCCGAATAAGCCGAGGAGGACGAGGCCGATTAAAGAGACGAAGAAGAGGAAGCCGAAAGATTTTTCAATCTTCGCGTCTTCTTTTTTGCTCTCGTTGTTCTCGTCGGCGGAGGCTGATTTTTCCACGTTTTCGCCATTTCCTTGACTTTCTTTGCTGCTACGCGTCGCCGTCGGGCTCTCTTTTTCGAGCGTACGGATCGTCCACCCGCCATCGGCTATTCTTTGAATCTCGGTGTTTCCCGCCGGGTTCGGTACGTTCGAGACGAGAATCGGGAAAGAGATTTGAGCGCTCTCTCCGCGCGGGTCAATCGCTTCGACTGTCACGTCGATCATTTTCTTCTGTTGTTGCGCATCTGTGTTAGTAACTTTTGTCGCGTCAAATAGAAACTCTCCCGTATTAGTATCGATAGAAGCCGCTCGAACAGACCGAGCATTCACAACTCGAAACTTGATATCGTTGTCCGCCTTCTCCTCTGTCGTCGTCGTCGTCGCGTTTGATAACGACGCTCCAAAAGTAAACGACGCGATTTCGTTGGATGCCAAATCTAAAGCGATATCGACTGCCGGCGCGCGAGTAAACACGGGTGGATTTGCAAATTTTTCGCAACTCTCGCCTTTGTAGCCTTCCTCACACTCGCACTGAAATGTGTCTTTGGTACAAATACCTCTGCCGTTGCACGCGATGGAGAACGTGGGGTCTAGTCCGGGACATTTATTCAGAGTACAGTTATCAGACGGGTTGCCTAATCCAAACGCGCACGTCTCGCAATACGGAAGTTTGCAGATGTACGAAAACATTTCAAGAATCGTTCGCGACTTTGCCGCGTCATCTCGCAAAGCCGACTCTCTCGTGTATCTTTCTAACAAAGCATCGCCGGCGACTTGCCCGATTGAAAACGTTGGAATAGTGAGTGTAGATTGCGGGAAGCTGCGCCAATTATCAGCCGCGGGCGCAGGAATCCGACTTTCGTACGTGTCGACGTTGACTATCAACACGCCCACGCCTCCGGCGTCTTGACAATTCATTGTTTTTACGTCGAAAGCGCACCCACCTCTCACGACTACGCAGATTTTACCTTCTACGTCGTCGGAGATGTAGGCGTTGCAGCCTTCGCGATCCCATGCGTCAGGGACAATATCGTTCGATGCGATCGCTCTGCGCGGATCTGGAGATTGATATTCAAAGTTTGTTTCATTCGGAGTTGTTCCAGTGTACTTCCGCACGTCGTTACGCAAGTAATAAAAGGGTAACGTGAACGAGGAAGGCCGAGATTTTGGGAACACTAGATTAGCAGATATAGATTCGACGCCTGCGGTACTGGTGCTTACACTCGCCATGTAGCATTCGCAATCTGCTCCATAATCGAGCTCATAAACGTCTAATATGACTGAATCGATGTTTCCTTTCTCTCCGTCTTTGACGTTAACACCGAGCGTTCCGCTCGGATATAAGCAACTATTACTATGATTCGTTGCGCTCTCGTTCGGAACATCGCTTCCAAAAACAGTCAGCTTTGCACCAATGCCATCTAATAAAGCGCTGTGTCCGAAGTCTGCCGCGACTATTGCAAAGTATTGTCCAACTGGCGCGGAGCTTTCTCCTCGAAGGTAATACCCCAACGTACCACCAACTTCAATGTTTGGAATAGTTTCAAACATATCCGCTTTCCATAAGCCGCGCTTGGAATCGTACGACGGCACGACACCGCGCGATACGCCAAAGTAAAGTTCAGGTCCAGCGTTTGCAAACACGGAATAGTCGTTTAATTTCTCGATATCGAGAGCAAATTTTTGATTCTGGCACCTGATTTCAAAAATAAACGCTACGGCTTCGCCCGAATCTAATCTGTTTTCATACGTTTTTATCTCACCGTTTTCAATCGAGATGAGTGGGATTTCGCATGCTTCGCCGATGAAGTCTTTTGAACACTCGCAAATACCTTTTACTTTGTCACATACGCCGTTATTTCTACACTCCTTCTGACACCAACCGTACGAAGGAAGCGTTTGTATGGATACGCGATATATCAAGCTTTCTGAAGCTCCGATAGCGTCGTTGAACACGGTAAGAAACCACCAATCGACATTTTCCTCTTCCGCTTCATCGGCGCCGATACTCCATCCGCTCATGTTGTATCTTCTCGGAACATCTGAAACCTTTACGCTGGCTTCGTGCTGCACGAGATACTTTTCTTCCTCGCCAAACGGATGATGGTTATCATCGTCGCCGCCGGCCTGAGTTCCTTTTGGTATTACTTTCGCTTCTGGTATTTTTCCCGAAGATTCGTCCCTGGTTTCGAGCGCATCAAATGCGTCGTACGCGTCTCTGCAAAAGTTATTATCGCCGGCGTACAAATCCTCGTTGACCTCACCGGCATCGTCGTTCAAAAATCCACCGCGCAAGCCCGGGGGACAATAAATCGGAACCGCATTTCTTCGTAAGAACAAGCGTGGCGAAGATCCATGATGCAAAGCGTGGTCAAGCGTCGCTCGAACTATCGCTGTATCGCTCGTTACACGAAATTTATAAACATCGAACGCGCCTTCAGGTAACACTCGAACGTCAGTAATATTCTCAGAAATTACAAGAGACGTTCCGTTTTTTTCAATAACCGTATCTTCCAGCGTCAAGAATTCAATCGGGATCGAGCACGCCACGCCGGTGAGATTCAGAGGACAATCGCACACGCCGTTGACACATCGACCGATACCGCTACAGTTGGCGACGCACAGCTTGGAAGAACCAATACCACCGCTTTCGTCGAGGAGCACGGATACCTTTACGTGCAAATCTTTCTCGCTTCCTTCAAATCGAGTGCCGCCGTTCGGCTCAATCGCCGTTTCTGATTGACGTACTCGTGCGCTTCTCACGCCAAAGCTCCACGTTTCGTTGGGAGAAACTGTGAAATTCGCGAATAGGTATTCTGGTACGATGCAATCTATCCGCGCACACTGTGTTTGCGCTATGGATTCAATGTCGTATCCGGTTCTCGCGAACGCTCTCCATGTGACGACAATCTCGCCTGATACCCAATTCGCGTCTTCGAATGAGGTTTTGTCGTCTTCTAAAGCACCGTCAAAAACTCCCAAATCGTCGTCGTCGACGCTTTCAAACAACTCCATGCCAGCGTTTTCACCGTCTTGAATCAATCCGGGCGTTTTTAAACTTCCATCTATGACGAGTTCTCTGCCACTCGCCGGCGTGAGCGAGGGACATTTCGAGTATGCGAAATAATTTCGCTCCTCGGAGGAATACGTCGCCAAGCACGCCTCAGAAAGATACGAAGGCGGTTTTGCGTGAATTCGCAAAGCTTTCCACGAGATGTCGATTATCGACGCGTTTCGAGGGATGTTAAAATCGTCCTGAAAACTCAAAAATGAGTTTGCTTCATCTCCGATAGGTCCGGACGATACGAGCGTCGAATTGATCGTAAAAGTTGACGTATTAGTGAAATCGCTGTGGATGAACTTCACCGGAACGGGTGTTTCGAACGTAACTTTCGTGCTTTCATTATCGATAGGGGAGCCGTCCGCGAAAGTAAGCCCGGTGACTTTTTTACCAAAGAGCTCAGGGATACCGTTGACGTCTTTGTAGTTTATAATTTGCACGGAGAGAATCGCGGGTGCGCTCAAGGTGGTATTTTCGCTCTCCACGTAAAAGTACTCCCAATCGCCCGGACGGATTTTGCGTTCAAAGACGCTCTCTTCGTCGTTTGGTATTAATTTTGTGGCGTTATTTTGGCAGTAAAAACCAGCTTATCCCTTGAAACACACGCACATTCCTCTAAAGAAACCAGCGTTCACACATATGCCATGATTGCTGCAATTGAACGGGCACGTCGGAATTCTTGCATTCACAGCGGTGTACTCTTCGCGCTCGAAAGATACGCGAGCGTCGAATGACATTCTCTCGCCGGATATCGCGTGATGGTTGATCACAGTCACGTAGTATCCCGCCGAAACGTTTTGCGTCGACGTGTTACTACTCGTCTCGAAAATGCTTTCAATTGGAATCTCCAAACGCGCGTAGTCGCTCGCCACGCTCGATAACGTGTTCACGAACTGAGAATCTTGCTGACTCGTCGCGCCTTCCGTATTCGCGGCGTAATCAGCGAAGTACCCAAACGAGCGACAACGCGTTTCACCGTGATATAATTCTTCGTTTGGCCACGCCGCGCAGATTATCATCCTATCCGATACGTTATCGGTGAACTCACTCGAAACGTTCATATCTCGGCGAACCAATACTGTACCTAACGCGGAAGGGTTGTTTTCGTGCGAGATTTCAATTTTTATTGCGTTAACACCTTCGGACTCGCTCGGACGTTCCGGAATTGAAATGTACATTTTAGCCGCGCCACCTCGATCGAGCGTTTCTGAGAAGGTATGCACGATACCATCGGGCTCAATTACTTTCATTCTGCTCTCGCAATACATCCCAGCGTACGGGCGTTCACAGAGGCACATTCCTGATGCAGAACATCTGCTGCGATTGTTATTGCAATCTGTTACGCACGAATCTTTAGTTTCGTTCGAAAGAACAACTTTGACGAGCGAGACGACGTCTTTCTTCGGTTCTTTGGATGCCGTGCTGGACCAAAATTGAATGCCTCCGCGTCCATCATCTATGCTCACTTCTTCAGGAATGAAATTTCGTAACTCGTGCGTTTTAAACGCCAAGGGAAGTGGCGGCGTTCGAACGTTGCATACGGCGATTATGAACCGGCTTCCACTCGAAACGTCGTCGACGCGCAGCGAATGAATCGGGCTTAAAATGCTGTACGATTTTACGTCGAACTGACTGTAATAGTGGAACGTAGGAATCTGTGGAGCATTGATTGTGAACCGAGTCTCGTTCGTATCATTTTCTATCTCCCCTGGCGACGAAAGAAGCAAAGAGTAGTCTCTAAAAGCAATATTTTTATCACCAGCCGAAGCCAAAGAAACGGTCTCGTTCTTCTTCTTTGTCGTTTCATTCTCGTCGATCCATTCGCACCCATGCGGTTCTGTTTCGCAATACCCACTCGAAGGAACATAAAAGTTTGTTTTGTTTATATCCAAAGCGTCCGAAATGAACAGAGAAGGTCTCGCGTCGCCGTCAAGACCGTCCGGAAAGGTCGCCTCTACGCGCATAAAAGACCGCTCGTCGTCACCACTCGCACTCTCTTTTGGCACATCGACGTTCAAATACGCGCACTCCCCGGGTTCACTTCTCAACAACGAATATCCTTGGTACCTGCTCGTCTCGTTTTCCTTCATTCCCAGCACGAGTTGATGCACGACGATGGAACAGTCCGACCCGGCTCTTCCTTTCGGACACTCGCAAACGTTCCGTTCCGTGCACACCCCGACCCGATCGCAATCGTTCAAACACTTCACCTCGTCCATCCTATCCGTGTAATAGTGCACCTTGAACCCTTTATCGCTGTTCAGTTTCAAACTCGTCCATTTTAACGTCAACGACGACTGGTTTTCAAACACGATCGAGTGCGGAAAGATATCTCCCGAATACGTGGCCAGAATTTCTTCTTCTCCTTCATCGTACACTCGCAAAAAGTCTTCGCCTAACACGGAGTTGAAATACTCCAACGCGAGCGTAATTCTCGTCGTCGTCTTGAGTCTTTCTTCTTCACCTTTACCAATCGTCCACGCGCACTCGTGCTCTTGCGGGAGATACGTTTTCCCCTCTGGACTTCCATCCGTGATCAACCCACTCGCGGAGGCTAAAAAAACAGCCCCAGTCTCGTTCTTC
>JACLAB010009789.1_pt1 | contig 12067 bp, 4 predicted proteins | sample 8027921 | NCBI WGS metagenome assembly JACLAB01 (sample SAMN15725117, study PRJNA655200) | protist metagenome | isolation source: fluorescence activated cell sorting (FACS) single amplified genomes of... | place: USA: West Boothbay Harbor, Gulf of Maine | collected 2000-07-19
CACGGCGACTCGGCTCGACTCCAACCTTCTAAGTTCAGCTTTCAAGGCGACGTCTTCGAGTGGCTCCGGATCAACTGCGTAATACTCCTCCAACAAAGCTTCGAGTTCTTCGCGCTCGCCCGGCAAGAGCTCTACCGCGTTCTTCACCTTGTTGAACTGTACCGCCAACTCCGTGGACAGGCGCTCAAATTTTTGTCGCATCGCCTTCGTGCCTGCCCACTCATCCAACAACTCTAGCTGCGCGTTCTCGTCGCTCAGCGTCGACGCAGCGCCTTGACCATTGAAATCCATGAGAATCTCACCCAAAGCCTTGAGTGCTTTCAGTGGGACCACTCTGCCATTGATGCGACACACGCTTCGAATGCGCTTCGTCTTCCCGCTCGAGTCGACGTACTGCAACTCCCTCGTAATATTCAACGCATTTGCGTCTTCTTTCGGCGGTGCGAACGGCTTGACATTTTTCCCATCCTTCGTGGACAAAGACGTAATCTGATCGTTCACGATGTCGTAAATCGATCCGAGAGACGCCGTCGCCACGCGAAACGTCGCCTCCAGTTTCGCCCCACCCGCGTTCGCCCGAATGCTCTCCTCCTTCGCCGGTGATCCACAAATCTGCGCGATGGCGTCCAACAGCACCGATTTACCCGATCCCGACTTCCCGGTGATGACATTCAACCCCTTCTCAAACTCAATCGTCTGCTCGCTCACCAACGCAAAGTTTGCAATTTTCAAAGTTTGCAAATACGTCCGCTCGCTGTCGTCCTCGCGCGACGCCGCTCGAGTCACCACCCTTCGCGCCGGCGTTGCGAACGATCGCGCGCATCGCCGCGCACCGTCAAACGTGCGCGCGACCGTCGATGCGCTGACTTTCGTTCGCATCGCGCTCGACGCGGTCGGTTCCACGCTCGGAGTACGCGCGATTAAACCGTGCGTCCGCGCTGAGTATCGACGCAGCGCCCCTCGAGACGCGACGGAGAGTTCAAACGTCGCGCGTAAGACGTTCAGGACGCCCCGTCGAGCGCCGCGCATGAGTCTGACGCGCCCGCGCGCGCGATTTCTATCGTGAACTCGATTGCGCAGCCACACGGACTGTCACCGACCGGAGGGTGTTACGGCTCGTCTGCGGCCGCACACGTCGTCGCGCGCGACCGCCACGCTCGCGCGAGCGATGACTCGATCGACGCGAGTGCGCTTGGTCGTCTCCGACGCCCTCGCGCGCCCGAAAGCGCGCTCGATGGACGTCGGCGACGCCGCGTTGCTCGACGACGCGAGCGAGGATCTTCGGGACAACATCGCGTACCGCGGCGGAGCGTTGGAACGGGTGATGTTCACGCTGCCATTCGCGATGAGCATGACGCTGATTACGTTTGTTTTGCTGTGGGGGGCGCGCCTGAGCCCAGCGCTGACGGTGGCGTTCATCTGCGCGTACATTTGTTATGGGTGGGTGAAAGGCATTCACAGCGGCTTCGCGGCGTTGCTGGTTGGGATTCCGTTGTTACACACGTATAAGGATGCGGATTGGCATCGACTCGGAAACGATGGAACGTTGAAATCACCGTGTTACGATAGGTTCTTTGGCGGCGCCGGACAGGTGTACAAGGCGAACGAAAAACCGACGTTGGTTGGGGACGACGAGCACACGTGGACGAGCGGCGTGGACGGGAAGTTGAAGCGCGGACTCACGGATAAGTTTAACGATATCATCCATGTGTGCGTGATTCCCACGTACAAAGAGCCTCTCGGGACACTGCGTAAGACTGTAGGGACGTTGGCGACGCAGACGTGTGCGAAAGAGCGATTAATCGTCGTACTCGCGACGGAGAGTCGAGACACCGAGGCGCCGGCCAAGGTGGGAGAACTAATCGACGAGTTCGGGTCGTCGCTCCTGGGACTGTATTACACCAAGCACGTGCTCGGCGCAGGCGAGGCGGTCGGGAAAAGTTCGAACTGTGCGTGGTCGGTTCGATGCGTCAAGAGAGAGTTTGTGGAGAAGCGCGGATTGGCGCCGGAGCAAATTATGCTCACGGTGTGCGACGCGGATACGTACTTTGACTCGCAGTTCATGGACTGCTTGGCGTATAATCACGTGCAAAATCCAAAGCCGTACAACACCACGTACCAGGCTGCGGAGACTTTTTTCCCGAACATTTGGAACGTACCGATTCTCATTCGTATCAAGGCTGTGATTGATAGCGTCGGTTTCCTCGGTCAACTCGCGACGCGTGTGACGGCGTGCGATGCGTGAACGACGCGATGGGGATGAGAAAGGATGTGAAATGATATCGATCGCCGCGAAACGCGTCGACGCGGGCGAACGCGATGACTGACGAGTGTGGATGACGATTGATTGCTCCAGGCGCGCCGACGGTGGTGCCGCAAGATTTGCCGAGCCGACCGCGACGCAACCGCCGCTCGCCGACGGTGCGAAAGGCGTTCCGCGAGACGATTCTCACGCCGGATAACTTCATTTACCCGATTTTCGTGCACGAGGGCGATGAGAACATTCCCATCGGTTCTATGCCGGGACAAGACCGCCTGAGCTTCAAGAATGGCATGATCAAGCAAGTACGCGAGGCGCGCGCGGCCGGCGTGAACCAAGTGGTCGTCTTCCCGAAGACCCCGGATAACTTGAAGACGGCTTGCGGGAAGGAGGCGTTCAATCCGAACGGCTTAGCCCAACGCTCGATCTCGTTGTTGAAGGATACGTTCCCCGATTTGGAAGTGTACACCGACGTCGCGCTCGATCCGTACAACACTATGGGCCACGACGGCATGGTGCGCTCCGACGGCGTCGTCATGAACGACGAAACGGTGTACTATTTGTGCCAACAAGCCGTGTCCCAAGCGCGCGCGGGTGCTGATGTTATTTCTCCGTCCGATATGATGGATGGTCGCGTCGGTGCCATTCGCCAAGCGCTCGACGACGAAGGTTTCACCAACGTCGCCATCATGAGTTACACCGCCAAGTACAACAGCGCGTACTACGGTCCGTTCCGTGATGCCTTGGCGTCGGCGCCGCGTCCGGGTAGTGAAGACTGGAAGATTCCGAAGGACAAGGCTGAGTACCAAATGGACCCGGCCAACTACCGTGAGTGCTTGCGCGAAGCTGCTCTCGATGAACAAGAGGGCGCGGACATCATGATGGTCAAGCCGGCGGGCGCCTACTTAGACATCATCCGCGCGCTTAGAGACAGCACCACGCTCCCAATTTCCGCGTACCAAGTGTCTGGCGAATACTCCATGTTGAAGGCTGCCGCCGCGGCGGGTTACCTTAACGAACGCGATGCGGTCTTGGAATCCTTGATCGCCATCAAGCGCGCAGGAGCCGACTTGACGTTGACGTACTATGCCATCGATGCCGCCAAGTGGATCCAAGAAGGCAACTAAGTTGAACGCGAGTAGGACATAATTTTTAATATCGATGATTACGCAATGATTTACGAACGAGCGCCGACGAAGGAGGCAAAACAGGGCGAACGCGCACGAGGTCGGCGAAGCTTCTGACTTTTCACTACACCGCTGATGAAATCTAACTCAAACCTCGAGACGCTCCAGCGCTAGACACCGCTCTCGACGATCTAGGGTCGATCATATTCGATCGAATTCTCCACTCCACGCGACCACTTAGTAGAAGTAGCCGAGCACCTTGCCACCAACCTTCTTGCGACGGGCCTCCTCGTGGTCCATGATGCCCGACGACGTGGTGAGCACGATGACACCAAACAAACGAGAGGGCAAAAGTCGACCAACCCAGTCCTCAAGGTCGTGGTGGGACAAATCATAACGCGGGCTACGAGTTTAAAACCATTCATCGTCAGTCTCCGAGTCTTAATCGACGTTTAAAGAAGACGCGCTTCTCGACGAGCGTTCGCGCAGACCCTAAAACACACGCACCTGATGACGCCGCACTTGTTGATACGTCCGTTAAGCTCAACGACGATCTTTCCCGCTCTGTGATCATCAATGAACTCGAATTCGTTGATGTAGCCTATTCGTTGTAAACCATTCCGTCGTCAGTCTCCACATTCATCCTGTGATGCGCGCGCCGCTTTCAGGATCGTTCGCGCGCGTCCCGCTCGCGTTCCCCTCTCTTCACACGTACCGTGCTTTTGCATCACTTGCAAGAACTTGATCACCACCTTGGAAACCGGGCGCACGAGCACCTGACGCTTCCCACGCTTTTCCGCGTTGTACATCGACTCTGCAGAGCGCGCGAACACGATCGATCGCGAGGTTAGTCACAGACCCTAAAACACCACAGCGCGAGGACGCGATTCGGCGCCGTCGCGACACGCGCGACGTCGCGACGCGTCATAACGCGCGTGCGAACGATGATAGACGTACTGAGAGTGTCATTCAAGACGCTGATTCGGACCATGGCGCTTGTCTCTTGACCGCACGCGTCGTCTAAAGGCGGATGCGACTGGCCGCGCGAGGGCTTTCGACTTCGTGGTCCGTGTGGCAAGACCGACGTTAGGGCTTTCAGCGCTTTCGAGGCCGTCGGGCGTCTGAAGGAGTCTGCTCGTGATACGGACGACGACGATGGTCATCTGAAGGAGTCTACTCGTGATACGGACGACGACGATGGTCATCTGAAGGAGTCTACTTGTAATACATACATACGATGAAGATCGTCATCTAAAGGATTCTAGGACGCCGGCGCGGACGATTTTTGCCTCGCCCGTGGGCTCGCCGTCGGAAGAGGCCAACTTGTTGATCGCCCAAGCGTGCTCCATGCCGTCGACGACTTCGCCAAAGATGACGTACGAGCCATCTAAATGCGGCGCTGGGGCCATGACGATACTAAAGTGCCCTGTGTTGGTGTTTGGTCCGGCGTTGGCGACGCTTAGTAAACCAGGCCGGTCGTGTTTGAGTCGCAAGCCGCCGGGATCGTCGTCGAACGCTTTTCCCGGATTCACAGCACTTCCCGAGGCGGTGTGCGACCCTGTCTGGTCAATGAATCGGTCGAGAATTCTATAAAACTTCGAACCGACCCATGTATACTCTTCCGAAGGTTCGCCCACGCACATTCGTCGGAAATTTTCCGCCGCGAGCGGGCTCGTGTCGGCGTACAATACAAATTCGATGCGCTCCGCGTCAGCGCCGTCGATGGAGACGTCGAGGTACACGCGATGATTCCCTTTGGCGTGGCGTCTTTTAGTCTTCGCTCTTTCTTCTGCGTTGACTTCTTCCTCCGCTTTTTCCGCTTCTTCCGATGAAAACAACGCCCCGCTCGTCCATCGAGAGTCACCGCCTCGTCGTTCCGCGGCAAACAGTGCCCGCGCCGCGTTCTTCGCGTCGTACTTCAACCAACACTCCCCGCGCTTTCTATCACCTCCGCACCCCCCTTCGTCGCCGCACCAGACCCATACGTTACATTTTCTCGCGCTCTCTTCGCACGCTCGGCAGCACGCCTCGGCGCTCGACGTCTTGAAATCGCTGCCCCAGCGCACGACGCCGCCGTCGAGCTCAACGCGAGCCCCGACGTCCGCACCGCACGTTCCGGCCATCGATGATCGTCGTGAATCGATCGCGCGCACGACATCGACGTCATCGACGCCATTTACGTCGCTCACGAACGCGCGCGAGTGCGACGTGATTGGATTGTTCACGATGACGTAAAACGCGAGCGCAACGGCGGCGGCCACGGAGTAACGCACCGTACGCAGAAGCGCTCGAGCGTCGACATTTCGTCTGTACTGCCCGCCACGCGCGAGAGCCATCGCCGCGCGGAGGTCTGACGAGGAAGGACGACGCGAGCCAGTCGAAAATATCTATTTCTACGTTACAACTAAGATGAGCTAGTACGCGTTGGAAAACGCGGTATTCGCGCGCCCGTCGAGATGGCGAGGACTTTCACCGCTCGTCAACGCGGTGTACATGGACGGCTCCGCGGCGGGCTGTTTTGGATTCGGCGCGGCGGCGCCCGACGCCGTCGGAGGAAGACCAGACTTCTTCGCAAGCTTGGCAGATACTTCGTACTTCATCGTCGGCTTTATGGCCATATGGAACTGCGCTTCAAGACCGGCAAAGGAGCCAAAAATCATGTCAGCCAAGGGCATGAGCATCCATTGCACTTGGCTCAGGAGTTGCCACCACATTGGCGCGACGTTGCACTCGAAGTGTTCTCTGTCGTGAATGACGAAGAGACGAATGTAAAATTCACTGATGATGATGGCCCAGCACGCAAACGTCATCGGAAAGAACGCTACTACGGTGAGAGAGCGTAACCCAATTCCAAATGGATACGTCTCGAGCACTGGGTTCGCCCAAGTCGAGCATAAACCGCCCAACATGCACGTAAACCAAAAGAGAGTCCACGAAATGTGGTGCTCCGCCGCGTGCACGTACAGCTTCATCATCCGCGTGAATGAAACCTTGTCTCGTCTCTCTAAGTAATTCATCACGATGTACGACAGATCGATCGCCCCCCAGGCGTGTCTTTTGGCTTGAATGTATCGAGCCTTAATGGCCTCATTCCATGACCGCTCTTCGATGGCATCGTTGCCCATCACCATGAAGATGGGCACAACGCGGTAATCACCATCCTTTTTAAACCAGCACTTTAAATAGTGGTGCCAATCTTCGGGGATGATATCCACATCCCAACCACCGCACTCGATGGACGTTCTGAGACTTTGCGAATAAATCGCAAATGGGAACGGATGACTAAACGGCGACGCGAGTTGACCGAGGAAACCGACGCTATCAATCACAGCCTTGATACGAATGAGAATCGGTACGTTCCAAATGTTCGGGAAAAAAGTCTCCGCAGCCTGGTACGTGGTGTTGTACGGCTTTGGATTTTGCACGTGATTATACGCCAAGCAGTCCATGAACTGCGAGTCAAAGTACGTATCCGCGTCGCACACCGTGAGCATAATTTGCTCCGGCGCCAATCCGCGCTTCTCCACAAACTCTCTCTTGACGCATCGAACCGACCACGCACAGTTCGAACTTTTCCCGACCGCCTCGCCTGCGCCGAGCACGTGCTTGGTGTAATACAGTCCCAGGAGCGACGACCCGAACTCGTCGATTAGTTCTCCCACCTTGGCCGGCGCCTCGGTGTCTCGACTCTCCGTCGCGAGTACGACGATTAATCGCTCTTTCGCACACGTCTGCGTCGCCAACGTCCCTACAGTCTTACGCAGTGTCCCGAGAGGCTCTTTGTACGTGGGAATCACGCACACATGGATGATATCGTTAAACTTATCCGTGAGTCCGCGCTTCAACTTCCCGTCCACGCCGCTCGTCCACGTGTGCTCGTCGTCCCCAACCAACGTCGGTTTTTCGTTCGCCTTGTACACCTGTCCGGCGCCGCCAAAGAACCTATCGTAACACGGTGATTTCAACGTTCCATCGTTTCCGAGTCGATGCCAATCCGCATCCTTATACGTGTGTAACAACGGAATCCCAACCAGCAACGCCGCGAAGCCGCTGTGAATGCCTTTCACCCACCCATAACAAATGTACGCGCAGATGAACGCCACCGTCAGCGCTGGGCTCAGGCGCGCCCCCCACAGCAAAACAAACGTAATCAGCGTCATGCTCATCGCGAATGGCAGCGTGAACATCACCCGTTCCAACGCTCCGCCGCGGTACGCGATGTTGTCCCGAAGATCCTCGCTCGCGTCGTCGAGCAACGCGGCGTCGCCGACGTCCATCGAGCGCGCTTTCGGGCGCGCGAGGGCGTCGGAGACGACCAAGCGCACTCGCGTCGATCGAGTCATCGCTCGCGCGAGCGTGGCGGTCGCGCGCGACGACGTGTGCGGCCGCAGACGAGCCGTAACACCCTCCGGTCGGTGACAGTCCGTGTGGCTGCGCAATCGAGTTCACGATAGAAATCGCGCGCGCGGGCGCGTCAGACTCATGCGCGGCGCTCGACGGGGCGTCCTGAACGTCTTACGCGCGACGTTTGAACTCTCCGTCGCGTCTCGAGGGGCGCTGCGTCGATACTCAGCGCGGACGCACGGTTTAATCGCGCGTACTCCGAGCGTGGAACCGACCGCGTCGAGCGCGATGCGAACGAAAGTCAGCGCATCGACGGTCGCGCGCACGTTTGACGGTGCGCGGCGATGCGCGCGATCGTTCGCAACGCCGGCGCGAAGGGTGGTGACTCGAGCGGCGTCGCGCGAGGACGACAGCGAGCGGACGTATTTGCAAACTTTGAAAATTGCAAACTTTGCGTTGGTGAGCGAGCAGACGATTGAGTTTGAGAAGGGGTTGAATGTCATCACCGGGAAGTCGGGATCGGGTAAATCGGTGCTGTTGGACGCCATCGCGCAGATTTGTGGATCACCGGCGAAGGAGGAGAGCATTCGGGCGAACGCGGGTGGGGCGAAACTGGAGGCGACGTTTCGCGTGGCGACGGCGTCTCTCGGATCGATTTACGACATCGTGAACGATCAGATTACGTCTTTGTCCACGAAGGATGGGAAAAATGTCAAGCCGTTCGCACCGCCGAAAGAAGACGCAAATGCGTTGAATATTACGAGGGAGTTGCAGTACGTCGACTCGAGCGGGAAGACGAAGCGCATTCGAAGCGTGTGTCGCATCAATGGCAGAGTGGTCCCACTGAAAGCACTCAAGGCTTTGGGTGAGATTCTCATGGATTTCAATGGTCAAGGCGCTGCGTCGACGCTGAGCGACGAGAACGCGCAGCTAGAGTTGTTGGATGAGTGGGCAGGCACGAAGGCGATGCGACAAAAATTTGAGCGCCTGTCCACGGAGTTGGCGGTACAGTTCAACAAGGTGAAGAACGCGGTAGAGCTCTTGCCGGGCGAGCGCGAAGAACTCGAAGCTTTGTTGGAGGAGTATTACGCAGTTGATCCGGAGCCACTCGAAGACGTCGCCTTGAAAGCTGAACTTAGAAGGTTGGAGTCGAGCCGAGTCGCCGTGGAAATGTGCGGTTCTGTGATTTCAACCATCGCGGGCGAGCGTGGAGCGAGAAAATGTAACGTATGGGTCTGGTGCGGCGACGAAGGGGGGTGCGGAGGTGATAGAAAGCGCGGGGAGTGTTGGTTGAAGTACGACGCGAAGAACGCGGCGCGGGCACTGTTTGCCGCGGAACGACGAGGCGGTGACTCTCGATGGACGAGCGGGGCGTTGTTTTCATCGGAAGAAGCGGAAAAAGCGGAGGAAGAAGTCAACGCAGAAGAAAGAGCGAAGACTAAAAGACGCCACGCCAAAGGGAATCATCGCGTGTACCTCGACGTCTCCATCGACGGCGCTGACGCGGAGCGCATCGAATTTGTATTGTACGCCGACACGAGCCCGCTCGCGGCGGAAAATTTCCGACGAATGTGCGTGGGCGAACCTTCGGAAGAGTATACATGGGTCGGTTCGAAGTTTTATAGAATTCTCGACCGATTCATTGACCAGACAGGGTCGCACACCGCCTCGGGAAGTGCTGTGAATCCGGGAAAAGCGTTCGACGACGATCCCGGCGGCTTGCGACTCAAACACGACCGGCCTGGTTTACTAAGCGTCGCCAACGCCGGACCAAACACCAACACAGGGCACTTTAGTATCGTCATGGCCCCAGCGCCGCATTTAGATGGCTCGTACGTCATCTTTGGCGAAGTCGTCGACGGCATGGAGCACGCTTGGGCGATCAACAAGTTGGCCTCTTCCGACGGCGAGCCCACGGGCGAGGCAAAAATCGTCCGCGCCGGCGTCCTAGAATCCTTTAGATGACGATCTTCATCGTATGTATGTATTACAAGTAGACTCCTTCAGATGACCATCGTCGTCGTCCGTATCACGAGTAGACTCCTTCAGATGACCATCGTCGTCGTCCGTATCACGAGCAGACTCCTTCAGACGCCCGACGGCCTCGAAAGCGCTGAAAGCCCTAACGTCGGTCTTGCCACACGGACCACGAAGTCGAAAGCCCTCGCGCGGCCAGTCGCATCCGCCTTTAGACGACGCGTGCGGTCAAGAGACAAGCGCCATGGTCCGAATCAGCGTCTTGAATGACACTCTCAGTACGTCTATCATCGTTCGCACGCGCGTTATGACGCGTCGCGACGTCGCGCGTGTCGCGACGGCGCCGAATCGCGTCCTCGCGCTGTGGTGTTTTAGGGTCTGTGACTAACCTCGCGATCGATCGTGTTCGCGCGCTCTGCAGAGTCGATGTACAACGCGGAAAAGCGTGGGAAGCGTCAGGTGCTCGTGCGCCCGGTTTCCAAGGTGGTGATCAAGTTCTTGCAAGTGATGCAAAAGCACGGTACGTGTGAAGAGAGGGGAACGCGAGCGGGACGCGCGCGAACGATCCTGAAAGCGGCGCGCGCATCACAGGATGAATGTGGAGACTGACGACGGAATGGTTTACAACGAATAGGCTACATCAACGAATTCGAGTTCATTGATGATCACAGAGCGGGAAAGATCGTCGTTGAGCTTAACGGACGTATCAACAAGTGCGGCGTCATCAGGTGCGTGTGTTTTAGGGTCTGCGCGAACGCTCGTCGAGAAGCGCGTCTTCTTTAAACGTCGATTAAGACTCGGAGACTGACGATGAATGGTTTTAAACTCGTAGCCCGCGTTATGATTTGTCCCACCACGACCTTGAGGACTGGGTTGGTCGACTTTTGCCCTCTCGTTTGTTTGGTGTCATCGTGCTCACCACGTCGTCGGGCATCATGGACCACGAGGAGGCCCGTCGCAAGAAGGTTGGTGGCAAGGTGCTCGGCTACTTCTACTAAGTGGTCGCGTGGAGTGGAGAATTCGATCGAATATGATCGACCCTAGATCGTCGAGAGCGGTGTCTAGCGCTGGAGCGTCTCGAGGTTTGAGTTAGATTTCATCAGCGGTGTAGTGAAAAGTCAGAAGCTTCGCCGACCTCGTGCGCGTTCGCCCTGTTTTGCCTCCTTCGTCGGCGCTCGTTCGTAAATCATTGCGTAATCATCGATATTAAAAATTATGTCCTACTCGCGTTCAACTTAGTTGCCTTCTTGGATCCACTTGGCGGCATCGATGGCATAGTACGTCAACGTCAAGTCGGCTCCTGCGCGCTTGATGGCGATCAAGGATTCCAAGACCGCATCGCGTTCGTTAAGGTAACCCGCCGCGGCGGCAGCCTTCAACATGGAGTATTCGCCAGACACTTGGTACGCGGAAATTGGGAGCGTGGTGCTGTCTCTAAGCGCGCGGATGATGTCTAAGTAGGCGCCCGCCGGCTTGACCATCATGATGTCCGCGCCCTCTTGTTCATCGAGAGCAGCTTCGCGCAAGCACTCACGGTAGTTGGCCGGGTCCATTTGGTACTCAGCCTTGTCCTTCGGAATCTTCCAGTCTTCACTACCCGGACGCGGCGCCGACGCCAAGGCATCACGGAACGGACCGTAGTACGCGCTGTTGTACTTGGCGGTGTAACTCATGATGGCGACGTTGGTGAAACCTTCGTCGTCGAGCGCTTGGCGAATGGCACCGACGCGACCATCCATCATATCGGACGGAGAAATAACATCAGCACCCGCGCGCGCTTGGGACACGGCTTGTTGGCACAAATAGTACACCGTTTCGTCGTTCATGACGACGCCGTCGGAGCGCACCATGCCGTCGTGGCCCATAGTGTTGTACGGATCGAGCGCGACGTCGGTGTACACTTCCAAATCGGGGAACGTATCCTTCAACAACGAGATCGAGCGTTGGGCTAAGCCGTTCGGATTGAACGCCTCCTTCCCGCAAGCCGTCTTCAAGTTATCCGGGGTCTTCGGGAAGACGACCACTTGGTTCACGCCGGCCGCGCGCGCCTCGCGTACTTGCTTGATCATGCCATTCTTGAAGCTCAGGCGGTCTTGTCCCGGCATAGAACCGATGGGAATGTTCTCATCGCCCTCGTGCACGAAAATCGGGTAAATGAAGTTATCCGGCGTGAGAATCGTCTCGCGGAACGCCTTTCGCACCGTCGGCGAGCGGCGGTTGCGTCGCGGTCGGCTCGGCAAATCTTGCGGCACCACCGTCGGCGCGCCTGGAGCAATCAATCGTCATCCACACTCGTCAGTCATCGCGTTCGCCCGCGTCGACGCGTTTCGCGGCGATCGATATCATTTCACATCCTTTC
>JACLAB010005135.1_pt1 | contig 12065 bp, 16 predicted proteins | sample 8027921 | NCBI WGS metagenome assembly JACLAB01 (sample SAMN15725117, study PRJNA655200) | protist metagenome | isolation source: fluorescence activated cell sorting (FACS) single amplified genomes of... | place: USA: West Boothbay Harbor, Gulf of Maine | collected 2000-07-19
CAAATTAAAACAGTTAGAAAAAGGGTTATGATAAGAAAATTTTTTAATTCACTTCTTGGTGACGTTGATGGTCAAAAGTCATCAAAAAGGTTTGTTACTATAATCGCATTTTTCATGATGTGTATTGCCTTTGTTGCGAATATATTCATGGACATTCCATTACAAAAATATGTATGGGATGGTATGATGTACATTGTTGGTGCAGGATTAGGTTTTACCACACTTGAGAAATTCTCAAGAACTAAAGGAGTAGAGGAATAATGTCTGATAGAAAATATCTTAAGTGGTCTAATACGACCGTAAACGACGCAGACCAATATGGTAATGTATGGACTGCAAATAATATCGGTAACGTTCCTTATGGTAATTTTGAGGGCTGGTATATCGGTATTAATCCTCCTGTAGGTGGATATACATGGTATAGATATGATGCATCAGGAAATGGTCCACATATAAACTGTCCCTCTAATGATACTGAATTAGTAAGATTATATAACCACAAAATGGGGACATCATTTTCAAATGTACCTCAAGTCGCGGACGCAATTGAAGAGAATAGCAACCAATTATTAGATGGTGATGTTGTGAGGGACGGGTTAATATTGTATATGGACCCAAACAAGACTTCATCCTATTCTGGTACAGGGACTGCGGTGACAAATATCGCACCTTCAGGAAGTACAAATAATATCGATGGTACTTTAACAAACTCTTCTATGTGGGTTAATCCTGGTGGAGGTTTACCTGCTTACTTTAGGGTTGAAACAGACGACTCATCAAATATAAAAGTTCTAACCTTTGATAGTCAAATATCGAGAGCGGGAAATGGGGACTCAACAATTCTATTTTATTGGTGGAGTGACTATAACGGAGGGAGTCAGTATTCTAACTCTCAAGCATTTTTCGGAGGGGCATATGTCGACTATATGGCGTTAAGGTCTTTAAGTGGTAGTACTACAAAGTACTGGCCCGAGGCGGAAACGAACGGTCTAGGTGAACCTGAGGGTAACCATGATTACTTTGCGAAGGACGGGGATGGTGCGGTATTTGATGTAGGTGAATGGAACAACTGGGTTTCTATATTTGACAGTGGAACCGCAAGTAACTGGTATAACGGAGTTGAAAATTTGAACACCTACAGCCTAGGTTCAGCAACATCTCATAATATTAGTAGATTAGGGTCCACATCTACAGGAAATTGTTCCACACCTTTAGTTTGTAGAGGTGGTGATATAAGAATGGGAGCTCTACTAATTTACAACAGAGTTTTAAGTGATGCTGAAATAAGAAAAAACTTGGACATCTTCGACCAGTGGTATTCTAACAGTTAAAGGTCGTTTCTTTTCTTGTTCACGTAAATAGCTTTTTTCTTCTCCTCTCTCTTCTTCTCGGAATCTTTAGTGTACTCCTTATTCTCATTAAGGTTTTGAATCTGCTTAGTCTTATAAACCTTGTATTTATAATTCTTCAAAGCTGATTCAATATTTTTATTTTTTACCTTAATTATTAGCATTTACAATGTTCTTTGTCTATAAATATATGTTTTTGACATATAACCACAAATATAGTATATTTAATACAAAATCAATAAACTTTACAAGTATGAATTTACATGAAAAAAGGAAAAACGTCACAATTAAAAATATTTAACGACGCAAAATGCCATTACGGTACGGTAGACGCTAAAAATTTAAAAACAGTTTATATTGTTTTACAATCATGGGTAGAACCCATAAAAGAGTTTGAGAACTGGGACAGAGCAACCGGTATTATGGAACGTAACATTAAACATGTCCTATTAGAGATATTAGATACAGAAGTTTTCGAAAAGCATAACATCGTAGATTTAGATTTAAGAAGTAGTGGTATACAGAAAGGGAAGAGGAGTTTTATGAATTTAGAAATTACTTTATATCTTAAAAATCACTTAGAATTTAAATCACCGACTCTTAAAAATAACATTAAAAAAGTAATACAATCGGTCTATACAGATTGTTTACGAGGTATGAGATATTTCGAAATACACAAGAGTAAAACGACAAAAGAAGTGGTTTGATATATTTATATAGAAAAAACATGAATATTTTAGGACCAAACGATTCAGGTAAGGGAATTTTAGTAGAGTGGGATGCGGGGCTTGTAAATCCTAACGATAGTCGTAACGCTGAAGTTATTAAGGAGTCTTACGGTCAATTAGACCATTCAAAACCTTTCGAATTTTACGCAACATTACAAAAGTTTGATACTCCAAATAGAAACGGTAGGGTTTATCCCGAAAAGATTTTACGTAGGGAAGCTGATGTTTACAAAACCGCAATTGAAAAAGGGTTATCTATTTCAGAACTTAATCACCCCGAATCGTCTTTAATTGATTTAGACCGTGTGTCTCATCTTATAACTGACGTTTGGTGGGAAGGTAACACTCTTATGGGTAAGATTAAATTATTGACCTCACCAGGTTTCCATGAAAAAGGTGTTGTGTCATGTCCTGGTGACCAAGCGGCTAATCTAATGAGACAAGGGGTTACTATGGGGGTATCTTCTCGTGGTGTTGGTTCCTTGGTTAAGAAAGGTGAACGAAATGAAGTACAAGAAGATTTTGAATTAATTTGTTTTGATTTAGTTTCATCTCCATCTACTCCGGGGGCATACCTGTTCTTAGATAAGAATGATAAGGGTAAGTATGAGGAGAGCTTAGAGGAAGAGACTCAATTAAGGGCACAAGAACCAAAGATTGATGGCGGTTTGGGTAAAAGTGTTGACTTAATGAAGAGACTTTCCGATTATTTAGGTTATTAAACCTTTTAAATAAAAAACCATGGAGGAAAAGTATTTCGTAGCAAAAGTTCAATATGACCTACCTGATGAAAATTCAGGAAAGATAAAAAAAATCAGAGAAGAGAAACTCGTCAAAGGTTATAATGTAACGGATGTTGAAGCAAAAGTTACCACAAACTTTAAAGATTTTGTTTATGATTGGAGAATCACAGCATGTGTTGAAAGCAAAATCGATGAGGTTTACGAGTAATTTAATTTAAAAAAACTTTTTTTGAATCGGGGTAATACCCGATTTTTTTTTGCATAAAGTTATTAAAAAAACACTTTTTTCATATTTAACATATTTATATGATAACTATAATAAACTTTTTTGCAAAAATATAATATGGCAGACAAAAAAAACCTAGTTGAAGAAGCTTTATTGCAGATGGAAAATCTACAAGAAGCCATAACTAATAATGCAAAAGGAATACTTGCTTCTACTATGAAGGAAGAAATCAGTGAATTGGTAAAAGAATCTCTCGAAGAATCAGAGGTTGAAGAAGTGTCTGAAATGGAGACTGAAGAGAACGTTGAAATGTCCGAACAGGAAGAGATTGACGTTGAAGATGTTGAAGTTGATGATGCAGAAGACGACATAGAAGATGCCCTTGAAGACTTAGGTCTTGATATGGGTGGTGATATGGAGTCTGATAACGACGAAGAGTTAGACTTGGGTGATGAGGAAATGTTAATGACTGATTTACCTGGTGATGACTTAGAAGTCGATGATGAAGAAGAAGTTCTATTACCTCTCGATTTAACATCAGCTTCCGACGACGAAGTACTTAAAGTATTTAAGGCTATGGGAGAAGAAGACGGAATTATCGTAAAACAAGACGGAGATGACGTTCATTTATCAGATGAAGATACCGATGCTGAATACGTTATTCAGTTAGGTGAATCTGAAGAAGAAGAAGTCACTGAAACAATGGGAGACCATTTAGGTGAAGATGAAACGGAAGAAGAAGTTGTATACGAAATCGAGATTGGTGAGGAAGAAGCTCACGAAGAAGAAATGGGTGAAGGTAAGTACGGTGGTAACAAAGGCGACGAGTCTAAGTCACACAGAGATTACATGGAAGAAGAAGAAACTTCTGAAGGTAAGTACGGTGGTAACAAAGGCGACGAGTCTAAGTCACACAGAGATTATGAATCTAATGAAGGTGAAACCTCCGAAACGGCTAGAACTAACGCGTCACTTAGAAAATATCCAAACGCTAAGTCAGCACCTGAAGAGGTGAGAACTTATGCTAAGGGTAGATTAAGACCGGCAGTTAGAGAAAATAAAGAATTAAAAACTGAAGTTCAACAACTAAGAGAAAAGAACGAAGAGTACCGTAAGGCGCTTAACGTTTTCAAAACTAAGTTGAATGAAGTGGCTGTTTTCAATTCTAATTTAGCTTATGCTACTCGTTTGTTTACTGAACATTCTACTACGAAGCAAGAAAAAATAAATATTTTAAGACGTTTCGATGGTGTCGAGACTCTTAAAGAATCAAAATCTCTTTATAAGACAGTCAAAGAAGATTTAGGTGGAAAGGAAACTGACGTTGTTACTGAATCAGTACAATCAAAAGTTTCTAAGACTCCATCTAGAGGTTCTGCGAACAATCTTATCGAGAGTAAAACTTATGAAAATCCACAGTTCTTAAGAATGAGAGATTTAATGAGTAAATTAAAATAAAAATTCCTTAAAAAAAATATTAAAATGGGAGCATTATTAGAATCAGGTCTAGTTGGTAACATCGGTCTTAAGCACCTCAAAGTTATCAAGGAGGACACAATCAACAAGTGGGACAAATTAGGGTTCCTCGACGGTCTTAAAGGCCACACTAAAGAAAATATGGCTCAGTTATATGAGAACCAAGCATCATATTTGATAAACGAAGCAGCTGCTTCTGACAGTTCAGGTTCATTTGAAACTGTTGTTTTCCCAATCGTAAGAAGAGTTTTCTCTAAGCTATTGGCTAACGATATCGTTTCAGTTCAGGCTATGAACTTACCAATCGGTAAGTTGTTCTACTTTGTTCCAAAGATTCAGAGTAGAAACGCTGATGGTACACACATTCCTCCGTTCGGAGCACCAAACGGTCCTGCAACAACAGATTCAGGTTACACAAACACAACTAACTTGTATGACCAGTTCTACGAAGGAAGTACACCAAATTCAGACCCAGCAGGGTTGTTCGATTACTCGAAGGGTGCATTCACAGGATTAACTGATAACTGTACTAATGTTGTATGGTCTAATGGTTCATTAGTCGCTGGTGGTGATTACACAGGTAACACAAGGTCTATCTTAGTTGCTTTATCAGGATTCTCAAACGCGGGAGCTGGTAAGTTAATTGGTCCTGACGGACAAGAGATGGATACAGAGGACTTCTTAGCATCTTTAGAGACTAACATCGCAGGAACTTACTTCAACTTTAGAGTTGTTACTCAAAAGTACGGTAAAGGTATTGTACAGTACGGTACTGAGGCGTCTGCACCGTTCCCAGGTTCAGGACCTGGTGGTAAATACGATGATATCTGTGACCAAAACGGTATTATCTATTTAGATATCGATACATCAACACCTGCAGCAATTGGTTCAACGTCTTTAGATGGGTATACAGGTACTACATTCGCGGCAACACCAACTATAGTTGCTACATGGAGAAGATATGAAACATTAGAATTTGAAGACGCTATCGGTGAAGTTTCATTTGACTTAGAAGCTGTTACTGTTTCTGTTACAGAAAGAAAGTTAAGAGCTCAGTGGTCACCAGAACTCGCACAAGACGTCTCTGCATTCCACAACATCGACGCGGAAGCTGAATTGACAGCATTGTTGTCAGAACAGGTTGCTGCTGAGATTGACCGTGAGATTTTAAGAGACTTAAGAAAAGGTGCGGCTTGGTCATTAAGATGGGACTACAACGGTTGGAAGAGAGTGTCTAACGGTTCTGTCAACTACAACCAAAAGGATTGGAACCAAACATTGATTACTGCAATCAATCAGATTTCTGCTCAAATCCATAAATCAACTTTAAGAGGTGGTGCTAACTGGATTGTTGTATCTTCAGAGATTTCAGCAATCTTCGATGACCTTGAGTACTTCCACGTTTCAAACGCGGCTCCTGACCAGGACAACTACAACATGGGTATCGAAAGAGTTGGTACATTATCAGGTAGATATCAAGTTTACCGTGACCCATACTTCCCACCAAACACAGTGTTGTTGGGACACAAGGGTACGTCATTACTTGACACAGGATATGTATACGCTCCATACGTACCTCTACAGTTGACTCCAACAATGTACAACCCATTCAACTTTACACCAATCAAGGGTATCATGACAAGATACGCTAAGAAGATGGTGAACAACCGTTTCTACGGTAAGATTACAGTTGATGGTGTTAGAACATTCGACCTAAGAGAGTTAAGATAATATTTTATCTTAAACATAAAAAGAAAAGGGAGACTTCGGTCTCCCTTTTTTATTTCTTACAATTTCTACAATTATCCCTTTCAGTTTTACATATTTTAGAATCTTCACCATATAACATACAACGAAGTATCATTAATTCTATTCGATGTGATTTGAATTCATCTTCATCATGGGCTTTATGACCCTTTAAAATTGAGTCTGTTATTTCTGACTGCAGAAAAATAATTCTACTAGATAATTCATTTTTCGTCATTCGTTTCTTCCTTTGGTAAAGGTTGTGGTGTAGTTAGTACCCTAATAGATTTGGACACTACTTCTGATTCTTCAATACCGTATAAACCTTTGTTGTGTGCATGTCGAGTAGCATGAACTAAACAAAATAACGCCTGGTCAACATTCATTTCATCGATAAACTTATTTAGTTCGTGAGGTTCTTGATAGTTAATTGTATTAAATAAAGTATTTACGTTTTCGTTCTGTTCTTCCATGATAAATGTGTTTTACCTAATATTTATAAAAAAGTAACATAAAGTCAAATGGATAAGTATATTTTATCAGAAGATTTAGCCGTATGGTTTGGAAAAAAGAAGAAAAAGAAAGGTTCTAAACAACCTAAAGGTCCGTGGGTTAATATCTGTAAAAAGAAAAAAGGAGGTGGTCATCCTACTTGTGGTAGAAGTGATTCAGACAAGGGAGGTTATCCGGTATGTAGAGCATCAGGTGTAGCGGGTAAAATGTCACAATCCGCTAAAGATTCCGCGTGTAGAAGGAAAAGAGAAAAAGAAAAAGGAAGGTCAAAGGACACCAAAGGTAAAAAACCGACTAGAATAAAAGTAAAAAATTACAAAAAGAACGAATCGACGTATATTAAAAATATAATTAAAGAGAGTATTAATAAATCAATACTTAACGAAATACAAATTTCTGAAGAACTACAGTATAATTTTGATAATAATTTATCTATTACTGATAATGCATTTAGACATGGTAGTGAGAAATATTTTGATATAATCAATGAAGCAAGAGAACTTTACAAGGAGGGTTATAGATTTAATCACTTTGACGAAGAAATGTTAAACTCTGAAGTGGGTACTTTTGTAAAATTAAAAAATGGTAAGACAGTAGCTTTAGATTTCCCTTTTGAGTATGAGACACTTAACGAAGCAGAATATAAAGGTAAAAAAGTTTCACTAAACAAACCTAAGTCAGGGGGACCTAAAAAATGGTATGTTTATGTCAGAAATCCAAAAACAAAAAAAATTAAAAAAGTTAGTTACGGTTCACCTACTATGACCGCAAAATGGAACGACCCTAAAGCGAGAAAGTCATTTGCCGCTAGACATCAGTGTGTAAAGAAAAAAGATAAGACAAAGGCTGGTTATTGGGCGTGTAGAGCTCATAAAGATTTCGGTAAGAATGTTTCAGGTAGATTTTGGTGATGATATACACACAAGAAACCATAACACCTAATAAATTCAAACGAGTTTTTTCTCAAGACATTCCTGAGAAAGAACTCGTTTGGCATAGAGATAAGGAGAATCGTTTAGTCGAAGTTCTCGAAGATACCGATTGGTACTTTCAGATGGATAATAGATTACCCATTCCCTTAAAAAAGGGGATTAAATTTAATATCACGAAAGAAACCTTTCATAGAGTTATAAAAGGCACTACGGATTTAGTCATACTAATAGAAGAGTATTAGAGTTCGTGAGCTCTTTTAACTCTTTTAAAAGTATATCGTTCGTCTCCGTAAGCGTTTGGATGAACATCGAAGAAGTAATCAATTGCATTATCAAATGTAGCCGCCTCAGTTTCTACAACTATTTCACCTTCTTTTAAGAGCTGGTACTTATTGTTATTAACTTGAATCATTTTCAGGAAGTTTGTTACAAATATAGGGTTTATTTCTTACCCGAACAATATTTTCCTGAACATCTTTTTTTACCATCTAAACCAGGTTTAGTACCTTTACATACTTGAACTGCATATCCATTAGCGTAGGCAGATGGGTAAACATCATACTTAGCCTTTGCCGCGGATTTTCCCCTAGCGCAAAGAGTGTTCTTCTTCTTTTTCTTTTCGGAAATAATTTGTTGTATCATTTCAACAAGTTGCTCCTCAGTTAATCTTAACTTACTCATTTTTTGTTTACTATTTGGAATTTCAATTCTCGTTTATAGGTATTAACCTCCCTGTCTGTGATGACTTTGATATCAATGAAATACTCATTCGGGATTTTGTCTTTTGTTTCAAAAATAAAATAGTATCCGTTAGGGGTTCTGTTTATTGAAGTCCAATCTTCAACTTGAACCTCTGTTTGACCTTCTCTAACATATACTCTATAATATGCATCTACTTGAGTTAAAACCTCATTTGTAGTGTATGCTTTCTTTAATATTACATTAACCTTTCTGGTGTCAGTATTTAATATTTTTTCGTCCTGTTTTATTCCATAGAAATCAAAACCATATAATTTTGGTTCATTATCTTCCATACCTATCTGATATAAGTCTGAAATTGGATTTACAATAAACTGATTCTCAACGGTATTTAACGAAACCCCATCTATTTCTATACCCTTCCAATTATCATAAAAGACACAAGGTATTGTAGATGCGGTTAATCCGCTAACATTTACCTCATATACTCCATTTTGTATTTGACAACTTGTTAATCCAGTGAATCCATCTACTGAATTTCCGTTAGAATCTAATATGTCTACCGTTGGGTTTGAAACGAAGTTTTGAGGAACACCATACCTAAAAGAATAAAGGTATAGTTTATTATTTCTTTTTTCGTAGAAAGTGTTTCTATCATCTTGAATTAAATCGTTAAATGAAGTTTCTAAGAAGGGCTCGTAAAATGTTTGTGTATGTCTCGAAAAGAATCCCACCGAATAATTTTCAGTTAATCCTGTAATATTCTCAACATCAGGGACAAATGCAACACCCCACCCTGTGGAACCTGTAGTACCACCTGTAAGGATATCATTTATTTCATTTGTCATATCAAATTCGATATCTTCGTTACCAAATTCAAAGTGTTGAGTATCAACAATAGTAATTGCACTGTAATTAAGACCCGTTAAGGACGTTAAAGAGTTTGAGTTGTCATAGATACCATCTTCAGTCCAATCTTTTACTGTGGACCTTTGAAACCAGTTTACGGGTCTGTCTGAGTATGAGTTGTCAGTCTCAACAACATTTTTAACTGCGACAGTATTTGAATTACCTATCGGACTCCCTTTATAATAGTCTTGACCTACACCTTCATCCCATGTTTGGGGGTTACCTGTAGTTCCTGAGGTTTTAGGTATTCTAAATAGGACTAAGTCAAATGAAGATGCTCTTCGTCTACCATTCGACCACTTAGTATTGATTAACTCCTTATCAAAGGACGATGTGTTGGTCATTCTTAAAGTATGTTTAAGATTATAACTACATCCTGTGGAGATTTCACCGTTAGATATTTTAGTCTCTAACTCATTAAGGTCTAAATCAAAAATAAATCTAGTAAATCCCTTGTTCGATATTAAGTTGTCGACATTACCATAAAATAACTCAGCCACCGGATTTCTTGCGGTATTGGTATACGAATTATAAATTAGAGTATCGTTCTTGCTGAAATAAGACCTGTAAAGAGACATAATGACTTTTTATAATAAATATTCAGTTAATTCGAATATTCTTATTCAGTATCTTTTCTTGTGCGTTTAACATTTCTTTTAACAAATCATCCACTTTTACCCCGTCAGCGCTTTGAGGTACAGGGGATAATCCTGGATATGCGTGTACATGACTTATTAAGAACCTCATCATTAGATTAATTAATTCCATTAGTTCTTCACCCCTAACAAGAGAAGAAGTTTTAGGTTCTATTTCATCGGCAAACCTATTTTCGTCTATACCATATAAAGTATTACTTAAATCTATACGACCACCTCCGTCAACTTTTTGTGATAGATGTGAAAGTAGGTATAACTCATCACCACCCATAACACCGACTGATTTATCAAATGGTTTCGTAATTTTTGGTATTAAATTTTGTTTTGTAGGTTTAAATGGTACGGTATCTGTTTTATTTTTGTCATATACTAAACCATAACCTGGGCTTAAATCTAAAGTAACAACACTAACACCTGCAAACAATACCCCTAAGTTATATTGTTCTTGCATATTGGTGGTTGGGGAAACTCCACCATATTTGTTAAATAGACTACTTTGGGGTCTGAAATAAAATGGGAATGTATTACCCTGGTCGAATCTTTGCGGCCCACTTATACTCACATTAGACACCTCTTGGCTTACTATACTTCCTATATTACCTTTAATTAACCCTTCTAATGTGTCATTAATTAATTTAATGACCTCTGATAAGCTTTTACTACTAAATGATACTGTGGTTTGTAAAGACTTTGAGGTTTCAGGCACTTGAGTATCAACATTAACCACTTCTGTACTTAAAGATAATCCATCTTTTTGTGCTATGTTGTATATGTATATATTACCTGTAAAAACATTCTGAGAATTTTCAGGATTAATGATATTATACTCGACTATTTTTTTTATGTTTTGGTGTTGAAAATTAAAGATAAGTTTTTTCTGAGCATCACCATATACCGTTCTTTGATTAAACTTAGAAAGTTGAATAAAGGCTCTTTTTTCGTTCTTTCTAGGTATCTGACCTCTTTTATACGATTTATTTTTACCCGCCCTTAATAGTACGGTATCGTCTTTTATTACAATGTCACAAGTACCTCTACCATATAAAGTAACATCTTGAGGTTCAGAATATACCCCTTTAACGTCTTCATAGAAATATTCACCCTCATCATTAAGTAAATTAGTGAATGGTTTATTTCTTGAACCCTCATCAAAATTAGTTACCGCTGAGTCGTATCTTTCATATTCAGACGTTGTCGGAGAACTATACACACCTCCGATATAAAATTTATCTTTATCCCCTTTTCTTGATATATTGTTGTAAAACAAGTGAACATACTCATCTTTTTTAGGGGGAGTATTTATAAAAAATGGTAACAGAGGTTTAAACACAAAAGGGTCCCTCTCATCCCAATCACGATAAGTTTTTTTACCGTAATTTTCATTCGCAATTTCTCTATCTGATTGATTTTCGGTTTTTAATATCGCACGTATACGACCTAACCTCATAGGGTCATCACTACTTATACACTGTCCCTTGTATATAATTTGTGACCTCCTAAGTTCCCTACTATTGTCTTCGTTACCAATCATTTAGAATTACGTGATTTGTACTCCTTTAAAATACTATTATAACTATTTTCTAAAGAATCTAAATGATGTGTCAATCTAACAACCAACTTTTTAGTTTCTTCAAAGTCCTCACTTATTTGAGACAATCCAAACTCTAAATCTTTATTCGGTAAAGATTTATAATCATTAATTATATTTTTAATTTTATCATCCATGTTACATACTTTTTCCCGTACATCTTATGGGTCCTGTAACTACAAGACCTACAGCAACCGGTGCGCACCAAGCATGTACTACACCATTTTCGAGTTTTTCATCCTCAACACCCTTTATTTGTTGAAAGATGGATGGTAATATCAGATTAGGTGAGCCGTCAGGCATATCTCCTGTGGGTAACCCTAATTTTTGAATATTTTCCGTAATATTTGCCATCGCCCTAGTTGGTGATGAGCCCGGTAGTAGACCCGCACTCGCTAACGCAAATGTGGGTGGTCTACTACCTCCGGGTATTGCCAAATTTAATAGGTTTAAAATCTCATCAACAACACTTTTACATTGCCTCCAATCAACAACCGCCG
>JACLAB010013346.1_pt1 | contig 12063 bp, 5 predicted proteins | sample 8027921 | NCBI WGS metagenome assembly JACLAB01 (sample SAMN15725117, study PRJNA655200) | protist metagenome | isolation source: fluorescence activated cell sorting (FACS) single amplified genomes of... | place: USA: West Boothbay Harbor, Gulf of Maine | collected 2000-07-19
ACGCTCCGACGAGACTGGTGAGACTGGTGTGCGTTCAACGACGGCCTCCGCTCGAGTCGATTTCGATCTGCCCCGCCGAAAAAACCGTCCGGACGAGGGCTCTCCGGGTCCCCATAGTCCCCGGACCTGCCACCGTACGGCGGCGGACCTTCACCCAACATACGTATCGCCTGCGACGCGTGCTGTCCCGCGTGTCTGTCAAATTATCTCCCACCAACCGAGATTCTTCGAGTCGGGAATTTCGTTCCCTACACTACACTGCTGCGCTCGACGAATGGCGACGGATGACGTGTGTGCGTGTGTGCGTGTGTGTGAGCATACGTGGTCGCGGGGGGGCAGAAAGAGGAGGAAATGTCGGGATCGATCGACTGCTCTCAACGACTGATTCGTCTGATTTTCCGCGCGGTCTTCCGGCGTCGGAATGGTCGTACAGGCCGCGAGAACGAGGGAACGGGGTCCTCTGCAATACGTACAGCGTGTTAACGAAGTTAACGAAGTGAAAACCACAATTTCGAACACTCGCTCTCACTCGCTTCTCGCGAACCCACCGGCATTGCCCTTGAGCACCGTCTCGAGTCTCCGACAGACGATCGTGACGGCGGCCGCGTAGCTCTCGCTGCGTTCCACACGCTTGATCCACTTGAGCACGGCGGCCGGGTCCGTCTCGTCGAAGGGTTGGTTGGCCCAGCACGTGTAGGCGTGGGCCGCGCCGGCCTCCGCAAACGCCTTTGGAGGGACCCCGGTTCCCGCCTCGAGTCGCGACGTGGCGTTGTGTACGCCGACGTGACGATACATGATGGAGTTGTCGCCCGTTTCCGGGGTCTGCTGCGATGGATCCACCATTGTTTGTTTGTTCGTACAATCGGTGTGCCTGTTGGTGACTTGACCGGCGACGAGACCCCAACACAACATTTTCTCCCCTTTGCGACTTCGTGTAGTAATCTCGTGTACTAATCTTTTTGTTCGTTAGTTACCTCATCATCTCAAATCGCGCGAAAGTCACGCGCCGTAGATGCTCGAGCTCATCTGCCAGATCTGGAGGATGTTGTCTTCGGCGACGCTTGCGACCACCCAGTCGTCCTGCTCGTTGAACGAAAAGTCCGAGATCTTCGCCGTGTGTCCTCCGTGGACAAACATGAGCTCGGGCGCGCCATCCTCCGCTTCCTCCGGTGTCTGCTCGTCTCCGATGCGGCTCAGGTCCCAGATCATGAGCCTCCTGTCGGCCCCCGACGACGCCAGGATCGTCTCGTGCTTGGGGCTCCAGCTGACCTGGAAAATCTCCTCCTTGTGGTTCTCAAACGTGTGCAGCGCGCGCCCCATGTTCCTCACGTCCCAAAGCGCCACCGTCTTATCCGCGGACCCGGTCGCCAGAATGTGCTGGTTGAACGGGTTGAAGGACAGGCAGTTGACCTCTGCATCGTGGGCCTCGATCTTGGTGGTGAACGAGTTCGCGCCGCCCTTTCGGAGATCCCAGAGGCACATCTGCTTGTCGTCGCCGACCGAGCCGAACACGCTGGGGTCCTTCGGGTGCCAGGCCACGTCCTCGACCACGCCGACGTGTCCCGTGAACTTGTTCAACGCGGCCAGCTCAGAGCTGGCGTCCGGCAGCCCCTTGATATCCCACACGCAGATCTGCGAGTCGTCGCTCCCGGAGAGCAACATGCCCTCCGTGATCGCGCTCCACGACAGCCCGTAGCCCTCGTTGCTGTGTCCGGTCAGCTTGATGTCCGGCTTGCAGATGCCGTCCGAGTTGGGCTTGGACGGGTGCTTGGAGTAATCAAAGACGTAGACGTCCGCAGACACGGTCTTCGTAGCCACCAGAAAGTGGTTCTGCGGGCACGAGCGCGCGCGATTCACCTCCCCGCGGTGGTTAATCTGCTGCACGATCTGGATCCGCCCGTTGGTGCCCCCGAACCCCCCGACCTCCCCAGACTCGTCGTTGTACCCGCGGTTATCCGTCTCGCTGTCCTCCAGCGGCAGCGCCACCTCAGCACGCATCAAGTAGTTCTGCTCTCCCTCGCTCGTATGCGTCCCCAGGATCAACTGCTGCTTCGAATACCCTGCCTCCTCATTGCGCTCCTTCACGGGCAGCCACTCCACCGTCAGCGACGGCCACTCCAGCGCGTGCGCGACGACAAGATCATACAGAAACGGCGTGTTCTTCTTCCAGATCTTGTACTCCTCGTTGAGCAGCCTGTGTAGGCGGGGCGAGGGTGGGCGAGCGTGCGCGAGCGAGCGAGTGAGCGAGCGTAGCAAAGTCAGCGTCGGTGATCGATTCGAATCGATCGTTTCACGCGCGGGGCTGTCTGGGTGGACAGCCCGATAATTACGGCGGGTACGCGTCTGCCGAGCGTTCCGAACGCGCACAGGACCGGCGCGTGGGACGGGGACGAGGCAGCTGCACGGAATGTGATACCGGGAAGTCCACCGAATTTCAAACGCTCGGGCCCAGGCGCCAAAAATACACCCGTACGTACCTCGCCTCGGCCTCTTCTGGATACTCCGTGTCGACTCCGGGTGCCATGGTGGTGACTGACTCTCGGACGATTGGCTTCAGAATTTGTTCTCCTAGGAGAAGGCCTTCAGCGGGCAGTTCGAAACTGGTGTTCGAGAATTGGTCATCGCTGATCTCGCCACTGCCGTCGACGCGACGACGTGTGGACACACAATGGGGAATGCATGGAGCACGCCAAACGTCCCGCCGAGTCGGCGGCCGCAGGAAGAGCAAGGGGAGGGGGAGGATGCACGGCGACCCAGGTCGTCGTCGGTGGACGACTGTCCGGTGCTCACCAGGAACAACAAGAACACCAGCACCAGCACCAGCACCAGCACCAGCACCGGCGTGGGCGTGCAGTACAACGTGTACAACCAGCGGATAGACGCGGGCGCCATGGCGACGACCGGGGCGACGACCGGGGCGACCACCGGCCAGCAGTATGTGCTGGACCCGCGGAACAACATGCCGGTGGCGGCGAACCAGGCACCGTTTCCGGGGCAGAAGGCGCTGCTGTCGACGGACCGAGTTGGCAGCAATATTCCCAAGGGCGGTACGGACGGGACCTGGGTGTATCCGAGTCCGCAGATGTTTTACAACGCGCTCAAGCGGAAGGGCAAGGGGGACGACGTGGAGGAGCGGGATATGGAATCTGTCGTGCACGCGCATAATACGATGAACGAGCTGACTTGGAGGGAGGTTGCCGCGTGGGAGATGTTGCACCGGCGGGAGTGCGGGCAGCCGACGCTGATGCGGTTTCTGGGGAGGCCGGACGATTACAGTCCGCTGGCGAGAATACGGCAGTATTTCGGGGACGGGGCGCTGCCGTTCGATCGGCATGATTGGTATGTTGATCGGTGCGGGAAGGAGGTGCGGTATGTGATCGACTTTTACTTTGACGACGACAGGGCGGGGAGTCCGGATGCGTTCTCGTTGGTGGTGCGGCCGGCGTTGGACGGGCCCGGTGCGGCCTTGGATCGGGCCAAGATGGGTATCTACGAGCTCTGTGCTAGGTGGGGGTTGCCGTGCCCGGTGACGGGCGTGGCGAGGGGCGAGGGAGAGGGAGGCCCCTGAGGCCGAGTGGGAAAAACGCGTCATACTGAAACACAAGCTTGTTTAAGCTTAAGCTGCCACTACACACATACAAACATACTTGTATATCATACTGCGCGTCAAACGATGCAGCCCCGACGGCGCGGCGCGGCGCGCGGGGCGGTTTTGGTGGTGCACATGATCCTCCTCGCGATCAGTGCCACCCTTCTTCTCGCTCGCCCGGAGAAGGAGAGCAAGAAGTACATCGAGGACTCGAAGCGCTTTCCAGGGTGGCGCGGTACGCTTCCGGTGTCGACGAGGCCCACCTTTACCGTGAGCAACTCGATCGATGGCGGTCGGAGGAACGGGTTTGTGCCGTCCACCCTCGACGCGGGGTTCAAGTCGGCTGCCGACGACGACACCGTGCTGTGGTCTGGGAGGATCGAGCAGATCTCGTGGGAACCCCGGGCATTTGTTCTGCACGACTTTCTCTCCGACGAGGAGTGTGCGCATCTGATCAAGCTCGGGTCGCCGTCGCTGAGGAAGAGCACGGTGGTCGACTCCAAGACGGGAGGGTCGATCGACAGCGACGTGCGGACGTCGTCGGGCACGTTTCTGGCGTACGCGCAGGACGATGTGGTGGCGGGGATCGAGGAGCGGATCGCGCATGTGACGATGCTGCCGTATGAGAACGGGGAGTCGCTGCAGATCCTCAAGTACGTCAACGGACAGGAGTACAAGCCGCACACGGACTATTTCCACGATTCCGTCAATGCGGACCCGGCACATGGCGGGCAGCGGATTGCCACGGTGCTGATGTATCTGTCGACGCCGGAGGAGGGCGGCGAGACGGTGTTCCCGCACGCAAAGGGCGACCCGGTCAGCGGGGACGAGTGGTCGGAATGCGCCAAGCAGGGGCTGGCAGTGAAGGCGATCAAGAGGAACGCGCTGTTCTTCTACGGTCTGAAGCCTGACGGGAAGGGAGACGTTAAGAGCACGCACGGTAGCTGCCCGACGCTGAAGGGAGAAAAGTACTCGGCGACAAAGTGGATTCACGTCGGGGCGTTTCACCACGGGGGCGGCGTTGCGTTGAACCGCGCCGAAGGCTCCGGCGACTGCAAAGACGAGCACGATCTGTGCGCCGAGTGGGCAGGTGTCGGCGAGTGCGATAAGAACCCGGCGTACATGAGAGAAGAATGCATGCTGAGTTGCGGGCTTTGCAGCCAAGAGTCTTGACGTTTTCATCGTGTAATACTGGGAAATCCGAGCCCTTGGAGCACCCGGCTCGGCCCAAGCCGCTTGAGATCGTCAATCTCCGCCTGCGTCCCGAGGAAAAAGCTCCCCGCGAACCCCATCGCGTTTGCGCCGACAGACTCGACGAACTCCGCCCGCCGCGGGATCACCATGAGATACTCTTTCGTCAGCAGCAGATTGTAGGAATCATCTCGGGTCCACATGCCCTGCAGCCGGGCCTCCAACCCGTCCAAGATCGCCTCGCACGCCGCGTGGACGTCCGACGGCGTCGCATCGACCACGCTCCGGACCCCGTGCATGAACGGCAGCGCATCGACGGAAACGGTCGCCGACGCGTCGGCGTCGCTCGAGGCCGACAACGCGGCACGAATCAACCCCTCGAACGGCGACCCCATCCCGTTCATCAGGGGCAACGGGACGCACTGGATGTGCTTATGCGGCTGGCTCGCCCCCGACAGCGGCCCCCGATTGAAGAACGCCATCCCGCCCTCGACGCCCTCGACGCCCTCGACGCCCTCTCTCTCCCCCTGCATCCCCCGCACGACCATCCAAGTCGCCTCAAAGTCCGCCACGCTCAACGGCACCTCCTGCTCCTCAAACGCGTCCGTTATAACAATCACGTGGTGCGGTGTGATGTTGAACTTGTTCAGCACCAGGCTATGCGTCGGCGTCAGCTGCATCACGTACAGCTCCGGATCCGGTGGCAGGAACGGGTTGTTCTTCATCTTCTCTTCCCGCGTGGCGGCAGGCTTATTGCTCGCATTCTTCGGCTTTTCCCGCAACCGCCGCGCGACTTTCACGATGTACGACAGCGGCGGCAAGGTTGACGGCGACAGTCCCGTCGAGGTGTCTTCGTACAGCTCCGTGTCGGTCTCGGTGAACGACGACGCCTGGGACGCCTGTGCGGCGTTGTATCGACTCGTTATCTGCTCCCAGATGCTCTGTGCTGCCGTCTCCCGTGTCGCGGCCGTCATCCTCGGCCCCGTCGTCGGCCTCGTCCCCGTCTCTCGGCCAGCGATCGGGCGCGGGGCGAACGGTCGCTCCCGCCCAACGGGGGCCCGTAGCGGTGACGATGACGATGACGATGACGGGAACGCACCGTGCCCTATCCCTATCCCTATCCCTATCCGAGAGCCCGACACACGCAAGAGCTTCAGAGAACCCGCGACCGTCACGGCCGCGCGCATCTCAACGCGAACTAGAAAAACTCCGAAGAAATGTCTCTGGGGCCACCGTCAGAGCCCCCGGGGACGGTCTCGGTGTCCTCGACGCTCGCTCGGGAGCTCAAGGACATCCTGGAGGCGCTGAGGGAGCGCAAAAAGAAATCTCGGAAGGAAGCACTCGCCAAGTTGGACGTGGTCTTTTCGAACGAGGGTTCGGTTGCGCAGCTCGACGCCCTCACGTTTGGGGTTCCGCCGAGGGACCAGAGGACGCTCGGGTATGCGACCGAGTACGTGTCGTGGACGGCGATCCTCACGGCGTTGATGGACGGCGTGCAGGAGGACGTGTCTCGGTCGCTGAACAAGGGGGTACCACCGGATTCGATCTACTCGCGGGTCGTGCGGATGGTGGTGAACAAGGCGACGGGGCAGCGGGAACGGACGCTCTATTCGATGCTGGAGCCGGTGTCGCTGAACTTAATGTCTCATCTGTCGTTCATATTGGAGCGAACGTTTGCGTTCCGGCAGTCGTCGCAGGTGTACAACGACTACTCGACCACGCTCAAGTTCCTTCTGGAGAACGACAGGTACGATACGTACAGGAGGTACGACGCGGCCGATCGGGGATCGGTCTGTGCGTTCTCGACGTATTGTATGGATGCGGACGACTTTGCGTCGACGCTCAAGCCCCTGTGCAAGATGATCCTGCAGAACGTGGACGGGTCGCGGGAGGACAACGCCACGGCGAGCTTCATGGTGAAGGATTTGACGGTGCTGCGGTCGGTGCTGGCGCATATGAAGTACGATATGGAGCCTGAGACGAGGGCGATGCTGATGGAGATTCTGCAGCGGTTCGGGCAGAGCCGGAATCTGCGCGAGTGGACGTCGCGGATATGCAACGAGGTCGTGGGGCTGTGCGTGCAGACGATGTTATATTGTCGAGGGGACGCGATGCATGTGCTGGCGGGAATAACGGAGCAGTTTCATCACTCGGCGATGCTATTGCTGCGGGAGGGGAACCCGGAGGGGCGGGAGGCGGCGCTGGTGTACTTCCGGGCGGCGACGAGGCTCGAGTTGCTCGAGTTGTGGCACGTCAAGGAGGTCGTGGACTGGTACCAGGGGATCGACCTGGACGGTAGCTGGCTTCGGAGTCCGGAATGTGCAGAGTACGCGTTCAATCACGAGCAGAGTCTGCTGGCGTTGTTGCTGGCAGACCTGGAGGTGAGCATGTACCGGCGGCTGTCGAGGGACGCGTTGGCCGGCTTGGATTTGGATTCGGAGCTCGACGTCATGATGGGGATCAATGGCCGCGGGTCCAACGCGACAGCGACTGCAAATGCGACAGCGACAGCGATGGGGCGGAAGCGCAAGCGGCAGAACCGGAGCCTCGGGTTCGACCTGGTGTCGGACGCGGTACGGCAGCCAGCGGCGCTGGGGCCGGTCGCGTGTGTGTTCCTGCTGAAGCACGGCAGCTGCCTCGCGAGGAAGGATTTCGAGGGCGCCTGTGGGATGATCGCGGACGAAGTGAAAGGCGCGCTGCAGCACTCGTTCGTGTCCGAGCACGTCAAGCCGGACGTCGTGTGGATTCTGCGCATGCTGTACGCCGCGGTGGTCACCGAGTCGTCGCGGGCGGCGACGGACGAGGACGCCAGCCGTGCGACGACGAACGCGCACAGCTCTTTGGGCAGCGCCATATCGTTCCTCATCCAACAGTACAAGGTGTTGTCCAGCTATCCGGTCACGCGGGACGTGGTCAAGATGATCGTCATCGCGGCCCTGCCGCGGCTCCACGACTCCATCAGGCTGGGCAACAGCAGCAACGCGGCCGATTCGTTCAGGCAAGAGCTGCTGTCGGAGACACCTTCGGCGATGTCTATCGTTCTGGTCACGCTGCTGTTGCGGTACAAAAAGCTTTCGACGCTGTCCAAGCCGGTGGTCTGCCTGTACATTGACTGGATCACGAAAGCGGTGACCTTGCAGGGGTCGCCGGCCGGCCCGGTATCGAGCGACGTGGTGTGCACGGCACTTTGCACGCTCATGTTCGGCGGAGATACCACAGGCGTTCTCGAGGTGGAGGGTCACGTTGCCGCCCTCGAGGAGCAATATCGGTGGTGGCGAGAGACGGACGTCGACCTGGGCGTCGACGACCTGCCGCCCGTCAGCAGCTGGAGCATGTACGGCGCATTGAGATCGCCGAGATCGCCGAGATCGACTGGAATGGCAACTGCCTTCGCATCGAATGCGGTGGCTTCACCCGCGTCGCAGCACGCCGTGGTCGCCGTGGACGGGGCCGTCACGTACCTCCGGGACGTCCTGGAGACCATCCTCGAGTCGTGCGTGCTCGAGGACGACACGCTGAATGTTTCCGCGCTCTGCTTGGACCTCATGTCTCGCGTCAACAAGGGCGAGCCTCGATCGGGAGACGTGGACATGGCCGACGGCGGAGACGACGCCGGCGGCGGCCACGCCATGCGCTTTGGCTCGCTCCAGTCGTTCGTGTCCAAGTGCATCGCGTGGATTACGACGCGTGTGATGACGTGTTCGACGCTTCACAAGTCGAACTATGGGCCTATATCGAGGTTCGCGGACGCCCTGTCGAGGCTTTGCGAGAGCGACAAGGAAGAGGTCCGGGGCATCGTCGCCAGCCTCCCGTCGCTCGAAGATGCCCTCAACAACAGCATGGCCGCGAAGGGAGACGAAGACGACGGCGTTGGCCGTGTCAGTCAGCCTCACGGCAGGAGCGGGCCGATAACTGGCGGGGCCAGGGACCGCAGCGATACCAACCGGCGGATTCCCATGCTGCAGTGGTACCTCGATGTCCTGGAGCGGACCAGCTGCTACGACCCCGCCCGGGCGCTCGAAGACCTGTCCGTGTGCTACAAGTACTTTACGAGGAACAAGTACTTCTTGCCCCTCGAGGTCCGGGTGCGCATGGCCGCCTTGGAGTCGTCGTGCATCCTGAGCAAGCTGGCGCTCGGGGACGTGCCGCCGCCGGGACTCGCCGAGGAGGTGCACTTCCTCGAGCGGGAGAAAGGCCTCTTCTCGTACGACCACGAGTTCATCTTCCGCAACGGAATATTCGAGGGTATCCTGCTGCGCGGATTCGCGATGGTCAAGCAGGCGAGCGCCCTGGGGGACACCGAGGCCGCAAAGGTGTGCATGTCGTCCGTCTCCAGCCAGCTGTTCCAGCTGATCGAGGAGTCCATCGACGTGAAGACGTCGGCCTTCGATCGCATCATGGTAGCCGATATGATTGTTGGCCTGATGGAGGTCGACTCGTCGCTGGTGCCGGACGCGCTGTTCGAGCCCTTGGTCGAGTGGCTGGCGACCCTCATCGTCGACCGGTACTCGGTGCGGGTGGCGGCCGCCTCGATTCTCCCGCGGCTTTTGGATTTCTTCTCTGACCCGAGGATGCTGTTCCAAAAGATACTGGAGATGCTTCCTCTGGAGTCGAACCAGGACGAGGACAAGATGATCCCGATCGACTGCGACCTGGACGAGCTGCTGCGGACGGTCGTCCTCACCCTGGGCACCGTGGCGTCAAAGATCCCGGCTTTGGAGCTGATTTGCGTCTCTTGTTTGATCCAAGAGCTTCAGTCCGAGGGCGTCGGGACCGATAACGGGGACATGGACGGGCTCGAGGGCGTTGCGATGAACGAAGCCACGATGGACGCGCTCCGGTACATCGCCGAGTCCCTGGGATACGACTCCGTGAAGAGCTACCTGACCGTCATGTCGCGGTCTATTGTCGTGCACATGATGCAGGAACCAAAGCGGGCCGTCTTCTGCATGGAAAAGTACCTGCTGGCTTGTCGCCTGGCGGGTGCCGAGGGCGTTCCGGGCGAGGAGGTGCTGCTGGCGTTCCTCGTCTACCACCGTTCCGCGACGGGCGTCAAGTCCCTCATGGAATACGTCAAAGTGAAGCACTTCCCGCTGATCCTCCGGAAGAGTATGGGCGATGTGTGTGCAGCGCACTTCTTCGCCTCTGGTGCGCACCACGCGGACATCGACGCCTTGCTGTCGGGCGTGTCCAACAACCTCACCTCGATGGCCTCGCTGCTCCGCGCGGACCTGGACCTGGAATCTCTCATGGCCGATATCTCTGACGAGATCATCATCAATACCATCGGTCACGGGAGCAGCGAGTTCGACACCCAGCAGGGCGCCGAGGAGTCCAAGGTGTTCACGAAGGAAGTGCGCGCCGTCAAAGATCTCGCCGAGCGCCTTGCGTTGGACGGCCATTCTGGGGGGTCAATGCCGCGACCCGTGGACATTATGATGCTACTGATGGGCGTCCAGCGAAAGATAAGCGACTTCAAGCATCCCAGGCACAAGGTCCAGGCGGTCAGGGCCGCCACGTGCGCCATCCTGTACGTGAAGCCCTCGCTGGACAATCCCGGCATTCTGCGGCAGGCGCTCGCGATCGTGTCGATTCTGATGCGATACACGACGACGAGCGAACCCGCGTGTGAGATCCTCGTGGACGTGATCGACCACGTGGTGTGCCTCCAGAAGGCCGCCGACTACGAGAAGCTGATCCAGACCATCGGCATCACCCTGCCGACGATCATGTCATACATGTGCGATTCGTACTACGCATCGACTCAAACGTCTCCGGAGTCCCCCGAGAGCCCCGAGCATCACGTGGTGCGGTGCATCCGGTACCTGATGCTCAACCCCGCCGTGCCGTACGTCTTCCTGCGCAAGCACACCACCGTCCTCGATCCTCGCATCGACAAGATGCTCGGCGAGGACGGCTCGCTAGGCGCCGGAACGTCTGTCAAGGACTACTTGGACGCCTTCGGGGAGCTCGTCAGCCTTCTGTCTCCGTCGACCCGGCTCGAGTACATCACGCTGATCCGGCAGAAGATGACGGACCGTCTCCGGGCCGACCCGCTCAACCCGCCCACGCCAGACTTTATCGCGGAAAAGTCTCTGTGGAAGATCGTCCACGCCGCGTCGCTCAACCAGGACGACCGGCGTCTCGTGGATTTCGCCGGCCAGCTGGTGTCGTACTTCGGGCCGCTCAAGCCCAACGTGCTCAGCTTCAACCCGTCTCAGTACGGCGCGCTGACTGAGCGCAATGAGACTCCCGGAAGGCTCAGTCGAGCTTCCGCAGTCGACATCCTGGAATGTGACACGTATCGTGGCGCGCTGCTGTTGCTCTATGACTATCTGGTCGAGGACGACTCCCACGCGGCGGCCGAGGCGTTCCTGATCCTGCAGGAAATCTTGTCGACGAACTCGGGGGTCTCGGCATTCAACATGCTCGATGAAATGGTCCGAGAGCATCTCAATCTGTTCTTGCACTCCAAGATGGGGGACTCGGACGACGAGGACGGGTCGGCGTTCTCGATGGAGCTCGACGACCGCCTGTGGAAGCTGGACGGCGGCCCGGGTGGCTCGACGGGCGAGACTCGAGCTTCCGTCTCTGGAGCACAGGCTATCCATTCGGCGCGGTACGACGAATGGATAACGGGCATCGGGCACGACGTCCTGTCCAAGTCGAACAACACCGTTCTGACGTCGTGCGCCAAGCTGGCCAAGATGAGGGCGAACTTCGCCGAGGTGCTCCTGCCCTTGGTCTTCGTTCACATATCTTTGGACAAGGACGCGTCGGCCAAGGTGGCGACGGTGCTCGGCAACCTGATCACGGAGCACGTCCTGCCGCACTTCGGGACGTATCCAAAGGCGGCCAACGTGTTGCTGCGGGTCCTGCACTCGCTGCGGCGCTTGTACAACGTGGACAAGGAGGCCGCAGAGAGCGGCCAGGCGAGTGCTTCCTCGTGTCTGTCGTGGAAGACCATGTACTGGGTCACCGTTGACTACTTGGCGCTGGGCGAGGCGTGCGTTGCCAGCAGGTCGCTCTACAGCGGGATCATCTTCGGGGAGATGTGGAGGGAGGCCAGATTCAGCAAAGCCAAGTCGGCCGAATTCCAGCGGTACGAGAGACTCATGCAAGAGCTGTACGCGCTGCTGCCAGAACCGGATGGGCTCTACGCCCTGACCTGCGCGAATGACGCAATGTCGCAGCTGCGCCGGTTCGAGCGCGAGGGCGACTGGGCCAGGGCGATGGTCATCTGCGACCTGGCCCTCCAGATGGAGGAAGAAAATCCGGCCGTA
>JACLAB010004816.1_pt1 | contig 12062 bp, 11 predicted proteins | sample 8027921 | NCBI WGS metagenome assembly JACLAB01 (sample SAMN15725117, study PRJNA655200) | protist metagenome | isolation source: fluorescence activated cell sorting (FACS) single amplified genomes of... | place: USA: West Boothbay Harbor, Gulf of Maine | collected 2000-07-19
GTAGTCATAGTAAGAAACGACAGCGGCGGCGGCGGATGATGATGAGTAAAAAAGGAGAAGAGGAGAATGCGGCCACGCGAGGAAACGAGGACGATAAAACGAAACCTTTTCTCAGTCGCAAACAGAGGAAACTCGCCTTGCAAAGAGGCGAAGTCGTTCTCGAGAGTAACCACAGTAGCGATGATAAGAAGAACCACCGCAAAGCGTCTTTTGCGAGTGAGTTGCAAAAGCAAGCTTTGCTCGCCGCCGCCGAGGCTGGCTTTTAGTTAGTCGATGTAAAAATAGTACTTGATTTTTGGTTGATTTTGTTGGTTCCTTTTCTTTGTGTTCTTTTCTTTGTTTTTCTTTTTTTTAGTTTGGTTCCTTCTGTCTGTCACTGTCTGTTGTGGTCCACAAATGGCAAAATTCTTCTCAAAAAATCCAGCGTGGCAACGTCATCTTCATCATTATTCAAAGCGCGTAGTATTATTATTATTATTATTATTATTATTAATAATCATGACCAACACTGCTGCCTTCACGTCCTCGGGGTCGCGCGTCTTCGTTTCGACGTCCAAAACCGTCGCGTCGTCTAAAAGAACGATCGTTCGAAGTTCTTTACAACAACAACATAAACAACAACAACAACAAAAATCATCATCATCGGTCGCGTTATCGTCGTCGACGTTTCAGCACTCATCATCATCATCATCATCATCATCGTCCAAAAGAGCATTGTCGTCAAAAACGGGAACAAACGTCGTCGTTCGCGCGGAAGGCGGCGATGGACAAGAGGCGGCGCCAGCCACGGCGGCTCCAGCAGCTTCCCCGAAAACGCAAGTCCCGGAGTCGTACATCAAACTTCTCTCGTTCTCCGACTTACCGAGAGGCGACCGAAAGAAAATCGACGCTTTGGGGAAGTCTATTTTACTCTTTTGGTACAGAGATACGATTTGCGCGATTGAGTCGAGGTCACCATCAGAAGGCGCGTATTCCGAGGGGTTTGAGAGAGCTCGATTGACGCAAGACGCGTGCATCGAGTGCCCGACGACAAAAACGACGTTTGACTTGAAAACCGGGGAGATTAAAGCGTGGTATCCGGATAATCCAGTGTTGGCGAAATTAACGCCGCAGGAGACGTGTAGAAATATGGAAGTGTTTCCAGTCGTGGTCGCGGAAGAAGAGGATGCGATTTACGTTGGCGTGAAAGATGGGAGTTTAGGTCCAGGGTTTGTCTCGCAATCCTTTAAAGGTGGGTCGGACACGAGTTTGGAGAACAACAACGTTTTCGGCATCGAGCCGAGAATGTACACGGAGGATGGACAGGTATTGGAGGATGCGAGCTCGAGTGGATCAGCAAAGTTAGATCCGGGGACAGTAGCCGTGAGCATCGCAGGTGTGGCGGCGTTGGCGGTTGGCGGAACCGCGACGTGCTTGTATTTTGAAAACTACGTGCTTTTGGGTATCTTTTGGATCGCCGGGTTCGCAGCCGCGGCGAAGGTGGCGTTGGACGTGACCGGCGTTGATATTTCCGAATTGACTAAAGGTGATTAAAGCCACACTGAGAAAAATACTTATACTTATATAATAATATTCTGCTGACTTAAAAACATTCGCAATTGCTATCGTATATGCTCTCTTCTTAAGAAATCTCACCCACCGTGTGTAAACAACTCGTCGTACATTATTACCGCTACTTTCCTTCCCTCTCAAATTAAGTTTAAGCTTGGCCAGTCGCGGCGGCAATCTCAGCCGCGAAGTTAGATTCCTTCTTCTCGATACCTTCACCCAAGTTAAATCTTTCGAAGCGACGGATGGAGATCTTCTCGCCCAATTCCGCGGTGGCTTCTTTGATCAATTCTTCAACCGTCTTGGACGTGTCCTTGATGTAATCCTTCGGCAAGAGCGCCTTTTCGTTGACCATTTTGTCGATGCGGCCTTGGACAATCTTCTCTCTGATGTTCTCCGGCTTGGATTGGAGATCTTCCTTCTTCATTTCGATTTCCTTCTCTCGGGCAATCATCGCCGGATCGCAGTCGTCGGCGGAGATGTATTCAACTTCCGGGCACGCGGCGACTTGCATCGCGACATCCTTCGCGAGTTCTTTAAATTTATCGCCTCTGGCGACAAAGTCGGTTTCGCAGTTGACTTCAACCAAAACACCAATTCTAGAGCCGGCGTGGATGTAGTCAATAACACCGCCTTCGGCGGCGATGCGGCCTTGCTTCTTGTCCGCAGAGGCCATGCCCTTGACGCGCAACCACTCTTGCGCCTTCTGAACATCACCACCGTTCAGGCCGAGAGCTTTCTTGCAATCCATCATACCGGCACCGGACATTTGTCTGAGCTCCTTGACGGCAGCCGCGGAGACGGCAACCATCTCAACCGGAGCGTCGTCCTTCGGCTCTTCTTTCTTCGGCTCAGCTGGCTTCGGCGCTTCAGCCTTGACGGCAGTCGCCTCGGCAATCTCAGCCGCAAAGTTAGATTCCTTCTTCTCGATACCTTCACCCAAGTTAAATCTTTCGAAGCGACGGATGGAGATCTTCTCGCCCAATTCCGCGGTGGCTTCTTTGATCAATTCTTCAACCGTCTTGGACGTGTCCTTGATGTAATCCTTCGGCAAGAGCGCCTTTTCGTTGACCATTTTGTCGATGCGGCCTTGGACAATCTTCTCTCTGATGTTCTCCGGCTTGGATTGGAGATCTTCCTTCTTCATTTCGATTTCCTTCTCTCGGGCAATTATCGCCGGATCGCAGTCGTCGGCGGAGATGTATTCAACTTCCGGGCACGCGGCGATTTGCATCGCGACATCCTTCGCGAGTTCTTTAAATTTATCGCCTCTGGCGACAAAGTCGGTTTCGCAGTTGACTTCTACCAAGACACCAATTCTAGAGCCGGCGTGGATGTAGTCAATAACAACACCTTCGGCGGCGATGCGGCCTTGCTTCTTGTCCGCAGAGGCCATGCCCTTGACGCGCAACCACTCTTGCGCTTTTTGGACGTCACCGTTGTTTTCAATCAAAGCTTTCTTGCAATCCATCATACCTGCACCGGACATTTGTCGGAGCTCTTTAACCGTAGCCGCGGAGATGGCGGCACCATCAGCAGCCGGAGCAGCAGCTGGTGCGGCCGGTTCGGCAACTGGAGCGGCAGCAGCTGGTGCGGCCGGTTCGGCGACTGGAGCGGCAGCAGCGGCGGCTGGTGCGGGTTCCTCTTTAGCAGCTGGGGCGGCGGCCTGAAAAAATGAAAAAAACGTGAGTATTTTTTACATAAAACAATAAAAAAGTGTTGTCGTCATCTATTACAAATGCGCGGATTTACGTCGACGCGCGGGCTATTCTGGAGAAAAAACAAACGAGGTTTCAAAGTTTTCCCTATTAGCTACTTACCGCAGGTTCCTCAGTCGGTGCGGCAGACGTAGACATGCTCGCCGATGCCGATCCAGACTTCTTTGCTTGCGGGAAGTTGTCCGCCGATAATCCGATAGATTTGAACGCAAACTGAATCGCCGACGCCGACGATTCAACTTCAACGTTCATATCCGAAGCCATTTCGTCCAACTGTGGTGATGAGAAGAAGAGAGTGAGAGAGAGAAATGAATGTGATCAGTAAAAATTTTTCTCTTTTCCTTATCTGTTCTCACGGCTTCTCCGTCCTTATCGAGATAAAAAGAGGAACGATGCTCCCGCGGTTTGCCGACGAAAAAAATCCTCGCGAGAAGGAGGATAAAAAGCAATCATACAATAAAATCAAGTGAGGCACTTACGTCGAGCTTCTCCTTCATGGATAATTTCACTTTGCTGCCGTCGACGCCTAAGACGCGAACGGTGACCTTATCGCCGACGTTGGCGATATCCTTCGCCTCGACCCCAAAGTCATCGGATAACTCCGAGATGTGAACCAAACCTTCCACACCTTCCGCAATTTCAACAAAAATACCGTAGTTTTGGATCGATTTCACTTCGCAGCCTTCCAAAACCGCACCCTTCTTCAAGTTACCCGCGATTTCAGACTGTTTCTCCTTTTGCAACTTGAACGCTTGTCTCGCCTCAAACTTTGCCTGTTGGTCCGCAGCTTGCTGCGCAACTTCCGCTTCCGTCGGCGGCTGCTTCATCGTCAAAGAGATGCGTCCTTTTTCAATGGATTTAATCCAAATCTTGACCTCTTGGTCAACGGCAACGACATCGCCGACGTTCTCGACAAAGCCAGACTGCAACTCAGAGATGTGCACCAAACCGTCGTTCTTGGCGCCAAAGTCCACAAACGCACCATACGCCGTCGTTGATTTAACTTTGCCGGTAAATTCCTTACCGACTTCGAGGTCTGATTCTTGCACCGTGACGGTCTTCTTCGGAAAGCGGCGCTTCGGCTTCGCTTCATCCGTGGTCGTGGCGGCTTCGCTCGAAGCTTCAGCTTCCGCAGCCGATACCGTGGTGGCGAGCGTTCTCGTCGTCGTCGTCGTCGTCGGTCTCGCCAAACTGTTGTTTTTGTAGTCAAGAAAATATGCAGAAAGAGTCGTTAGAAAGGCAAGTTCTCTCGAAAGTGATTTTCAATCTCGAAAGGGTACGCGAAACGAGCAGCGACGCGCGCAATGGAAAAATGCATCAAATCTCTTTCATTTCACTTTATCCACAAGCAAATGACTACGTGTCCCCGACGAAGAAAAAAAAACTCGGAAACCGCCCGAATGACCACACGTGCGATATAAAGCGTACCTAAACTTGTTGGAATTTCTGATAGTGTTGGAGCGAACGACGCATGCCTGTGATTAGATGAGAGATTCGGTGAGTATTGAGTACACATTGAGCGCTGATTTGCCTCTCGGATTTTTGCACGGGGGGGGCGGCGGTGCGCACAAAAAAGCGACGTAAGAAATGCACCGCACAAAAAGAAAAAAATTGTGTTCGTAATGCGCTCGTAAACGCATCCACGCGTACCTTCATGGACATATTCGCGGCCATCCTGACGGCACTAGACATTGCAGACATTAGAATATTCGTTGTAAAATATTACTGAAAGCAAAAAGCGCTTCAAATAAGTGACGACGTTCGCACGTTTCGAAAGTTCCGGATTAACGCTGAGGCCTTTTTTTGGGTGTGGGCTTTTTTGCGTCTCAGGTTTTATTGAGATTGAAAAATCTCTCGTCTGTCTTTCCGCCTCGTCTCTTCTGGAGGAGTGCAGCTCTACTCGTAAAACCTGTTTTCGAGCGAAAAATGAGAAGCGCTCTTTCCTTCTTGCGTGCTCGAGACGGAGAGAGGAGAGTTTAATCTTTTCAACACCGCACTTCTTCACTCTTCGAGTACGATACACTACATTTTCCCCACACATCCAACATGATTAATAACAACAACAAAACGATGATTACGACGAAAGAGGAACACGGCAGAGGAATGCTAACGTCGATGACCTCGCCGATGGCGCAGTTAGGGAGAGCGATTGCCGTCGCATCATCCTCGTCGTCGTCGTCGTCATCGACGTCGTTTCTCTTTAATCCTCTGAACGAATTGCGACAAGCCGCTCGGTCTGGTTTCAACTCCGCCAGAAAGAACATTTCCGAGAACAAAGACGCGAAGAAGGCAAACGCGGTGTTTTGCGCGAGCATGAGCGCGGCGCAATATAATAGCAAACATAATAATAGAAGAAGTAATAATAATAAGAACACGATGAACGAAATCATGGTTCCCATCCGAGGAACAAACAAGTTTTTAGGCGCGATGATCCCGGGCGATTCCGCCGTTGAAGTCGTCTTAACCTCCGGGTTGTTCTCCACGTTGAACATATACAACACTCTGTTGATTGGAAGATTGATCGTCACGTGGTTTCCAGCTGCACCGCAGCAAATCGTGTACCCGTTGGCGACTATCTGCGACCCGTACTTGAACTTGTTCCGAGGCATCATTCCGCCGTTGGGCGGAATCGACCTGTCTCCGATTCTCGCGTTTACGGCGTTGAACTTCTTCACGAGCACGGCGGCGGCGTTGCCGGCACAAATTGATGGCGACGGTAACATTGTTGGCGTCCCGGAAAAGAAGAATGTGTTTAAAGGGTTGTTCGCGGAGAAGAAAGAGAAGCGATAATATTTTTTCTCTCTTGGCGTTGCGTTGCTATTGTTATAATATCATTATTATCATTTTATCATTATCATTGCTTGCTCAAATACCGTTTACTTCTTACAAATACAAAACTGTTATTACATGCGTTGTTCTACTCTCTCTCGTATAAAAATGACTTCTTCACAATTCGCGCGCGCGTGCTCTGCTTTTTGTCAAAACAAAAATCGTCAACGTTTTTTTATTCGTTGCCCCCATCGAGTGAAGAATTCAAAGCTCTCTCCACGTTCTTCACGTGACTTTTCGGATCGTAATCTTCAAAGTATCGATGTCTCAACGCATCTTTCGCTGACACTCTCATGTGTGGCGGATACACCAACATCCTCTTCAATAAATCTAAACCAAACTCGTCGACTTTCGGGCACAACTCCTTCATCTCCTTCGCCTTCCATTTGGGAAACTCCTCCTTGTAATCCGGCAGTTGCGACACTTCTGGCCAAACGGTGTCGACTGGAGTCCCTAACCCGCGAAATATCTTAAATAACTGATCGATTTCAGAGTCTCCAGGAAATAACGGCGACTGATTAATCATCTCCGCGAAAATACACCCAATCGACCACACGTCCACCGGCGTGGAATATTGCTTCGCGCCTAACAAAATTTCCGGCGCTCGATACCATAACGTCACTACCTCGTGCGTGTACGCCCTCAACGGAATCGCAAACGCTCTCGCCAACCCAAAATCCGCTAACTTCAACGAGTTCGTTTCCGTATCGATTAATAAATTCTGTGGCTTTAAATCTCTGTGCAACACTCTGTGCGAGTGACAAAACGCGATGCCGGCGCACATTTGATACACGTATCCTTTAATCACCATTCGATCGTTCGATATGTGCGGACTCGCGTCCATGTGCTTTTTCAAATCTAAATCTAAATATTCAAACACTAAGTAGAGCTTTTTCTCCAAGTGCACCACGTCCACCAGTTTCACGATGTTTTCGTGCCTGAGTTCTTTCAACAAAGAGATCTCTCGAATGGCAGTTGACGGGACGCCTTCTTCTTCTTGCTCTAAACGAATACGTTTCAAGGCTAAAATCTCTCCGGTCGAGCGCACCCGCGCTTTATACACGACCCCGTACGTGCCTTCACCAATCGTATCCACCTGTTATATTTTGTTTTATTTTAATAATATAATACGACGAGAGAAGTTATCATTAGTATTAAATCGTTGTTAGTAATCTCATCGGACGGAAAAGAGAGAAGTAAAAATTTTTGTGTCGAAGAAGAGAGAGACATTTTTTTTAGAGGAAGAAGAAGAAAACTGGGTGGCGCACCTTCTCGTACTCCTCCATGTATCTTATCTGTCTCGTATATTTACTACTACTCTACTACCGCTGCTGCTACTTTCTTCTTCTTCTTCTTCTTCTTGTCGTTCTGTTCTCACACAAAACGAAAGACTTTTGACGCTTTTTAGTCCGAACTTTTCGACGAAGATGATTTGAGAGAGATGAGATGATGTTTTTTTTTGAGAAGATTTTATTGCATGCCATTTTTTCAATTTTGTGTGGGAAGTGTTTTATATTACTTTTACAATCGAAGCGCTCTCTTCTCTCTTCTCTCTCCTCTCTCCTCTTCTCTCTTCTCTTATTATAAAGCTAAGTCTAATCTATTCAAGGAGGATCTCAACAGTGCCTCACCAGCGTTCTCGACGAACTTCTCCGCGGTACTTTGTACGTGTTCGAACGTTTCCATTCTCTTATCAAACTCCTTGGCGCGTAAAATTTTCTCGCCTCGAGAGTCGATTCGAGCGCGGATTTTGTCCGCCGTGATCAAGTCTGCGATTTCTTTTTCGAGGTTTTCCACCGAGTCACAATTGAACGCAGACGCCATGGTAGTTAAGCTCAACGCAGAAAACGGCTTGGTGTATTGAATCAACGCTTTTTGACGGATGAGTGAAAAGAGTTTGTGGACGTGTTTCCCGACGTGGATGTCCAAGAGTAACTCTTTTTTAATCACGTCGAGTTTGGATAAGCATTGCGGATATCGCGAATTCCAAAAATCTTCCACAATATCGCGCATTTCCGGAGCCGTACTCAGCATGTCTCGAAACGTGAAGTTTTCGTGGACGACGCGTTTCTTCAATTGCACTCGGTCAAACGTAGCCAAAGCGCACAAGCCGCCGTAGACGGCGACGTCTTGTTGAGAGATAACCTCCGCGTACGAGTTTCCAATCTCCGTTTTCAAGCTCGTAAAGTGCTTCGCGGCTTCCGCGTACTTGCCAAAGTGCAAATGCGCCAACGCCGCCGCGCACGTAAACTTTGCTCTCGTCAAATTTTGTTCTTCTTTGTTTTCTCCCGCGCCGCCTATCCCTTCGATGCCGCCTCCCGCTTGTTGTATAATCGACGGTCGTTGCGCCATTTTCTTCTCGGTTTCGCCCGCTGCCGACTGCTGGTCCACGTTCTTCAAAATCGCCAATCCTTTGTTCGCGTACAGCAAAACCTGCGCCATAGAGTTCAACTCCAAAGCAACTCTAATGCTATTCACGCACAGCGCCAACGTGTGTTTCACGGACGTTCCGTACTCTCTGGATTTCGCGTAACATTGGAACGCTTCTTTCAAGTCACCAATGTTGTAGTAATAATCTCCCAAATCGTTGTGCGCTAATCGAATGGACTCTTTCAAAGAGCTCGCTTTCGAGGAAGTTAACCCTTCGTCCAATCGTTTTCTTTCGTTTTGGTTTTCCAAATCCATCTGACGTGACCAATTTTCCACGAAATCTTCTCCTTCTTCTTCTTCTTCTTCTTCTCCTCCTCCTCCGTTGTCGTCCATGTTCACATCTCCTCCTCCTCTTAACTCCTTCAACTTTATCTTCCTCTCCCGAATGGACTTGAAAATCTCCGCGTTCCTCGTCCCGCCTCTTTTGCAAATCTCTCCCGCTCTTCTCAGCGCTTCTCTCGCGATCTCAACGTCGTAACGACTTTTTTCTTCTTCTTCTTTAAATTCTTCTTCTTCTTCTTGGTCGTCGTCTTTTTCCAAACGTTTCAGAAGAGCGTCCGCGATGAACTGGAACCGTATCAGCTTGGCGCTGTCCACGTAGTTTTGAGAGATGGCTTCTATCGCTTGCATGATGATGATGATGATGATCTATCTCTTCTTTGGGTGTTTCTTTTATTCTACTATCAATCGCTCAAGCTACCACCAAGTTTTAATGTGAAGAACGTGTGAGAGAGAGAGAAGAAAGAGAGGAGACGAATTTTCATTTTTTGCCAAAATTTTTGGTCTCTCGAACAGACAAACAAAAAACCAAAAATTTCAAAAGTTTCCTGCGTTCTCCTCCTTTTTCGAAACGCGAAGGACGACGAAATCAAGAAAATCAAACGAGATTGAGACACGTCTGCCGATGTCTAGTCACAAAACACAAAAATTTGCCCACAAACTCCCTTTATCTCTCTCTAATTCTCGTTAGGAGACGCTTTTCTCATCAGAGTTGTCTTCATAAATAAACACACACACACACACACACACACACACACAACATCTAACACACCTAATACATACATCTCAAAAATGGCATTCAGCGTGGTGGCATCTTCCTCTTTGCTCTCCTCGAGAGTCTCGACTCCTCTCAAGAAGCAAAACAAAAGAAATTCAAGAAATTCTCACGCGTTTTCGTGTAAAGCGATGAGCGATGCGGAAATCGACGCGAAATATCCCGTCGGAGGGAGCGTTTACAAGGTAAAAAGTTTTTGAACCTTTCCTTCTGTTTTCCCTCTCTCTTGTTCCGTTGTTACGATTCATCATCGACAAAACCAATGTCTTCTGTTGATCTTGGCGATGAAAGAGAAGAAGAAGAAGCTGTTTGCATTCTCCAATTGATCATTTTTTTTGCCCTACGCCGACGACGAAGCAGAGATACGAGAAAATCTCTGCTCTCCTCTCTGCTTCCTTTTCATTCAAAAATAAAACTAAAAACTTTAAAACGAAACATTTTTTTTCCTTCGTCGTACTCATCAATCAAACTATTACAGGTTGTTTTGGACTGCTCTCAGTCGAACATCGCGCTCGGTTTACTGTTGAAACCAGGGGAGGACGGCAGACCGGTGGTGAAAACCGTTCGCCCTGGGGGCAAAGCGCTCGGCAAAGTGTCGGTGGGCGATACCATCTTAGCGACGACGTACGTCGGTTTGACGAACATCTCGGAAAACTCCTGGGGTAAAGCGGACCGAGGGTGGGTCGATACCGCGGCGGTGTCGTACGATGACGCGAATGCGGCGATGACTACGAACGCGAACACGATTGGCTTGATTTTGGATCACGAATACAAGCCGTCTGGCGGCGGCGCGAGAGCGGTGACTTCGTCCAACGGCGAAGACGCCAAGGCGTGGGCGAAGGCAAAAGCGGCCGAGTTGAAGGCGAAGAGAAGCAGATAAACGTTTTTTGTAAAAAGATGTTTACAACTATGAACTCTCTCTCTCCCCCTCCCTCCCTCTCTCTCTTTCTCTCTCTCTGAGTTTGTCGGTGATGATGTACTAATTAGCGTGCGGTAAAATGAAGAAGATTTTGAGAGAACGAGAAGAAGAGAATTCAACACTTTTACTTTACTTTTTAATATAAGTTTTACAAACAAGTTTTTCAAATCACAAACTACAACAACTGCCTAAAGTAGTAGTTTAATCTTGTTCGGCACTTTCTATTGTATCTATTACTATTGTTCCGGACACGGGACGTTACAGGAGACTGGACACGCGGGGCCTTTACTATCCCTCGCGCCACCGTTTGAAACCATAAAGTCCTTATTTTTTTCACACCAACCGTCTTTCGCCCATTTCGCGCACTCGTCCCATTCGTCCACGCACTTGCCGTGTTGTTCCGCGCGTCTCGATAACGCCGGCATCGGTAACGGTGAAGTAAACATCCCATCGAACTTAGCTACTCGTATCCATTTCACTGCGGTCCATTTTTGGCCTTTGACAACTGGGCACGCGCCGTGTAAACTTCCCATGTCCAGTTTATAATCATCCGTCAACGACCAAAATAACAGGGCATCGCCTTTGACAGATTTCACCGGTAAGCCGTGTTTGGTACATTCGGACCACTCGTGAGGATTACCTTCTTCCGTTAAATCAAACGTCTCAGCTCTCGTACCTCTCGGAAATATAGTCTCTCCGCCTTCCTCGGTGTTTTCCAAGTAAATCAGCATGGTGGCCATGCGTTGGCCTCCTCGTTTCGGCGAAGGATTGACCGCGTCGTGGAAGTAATCAAAGTGCGGATCGTATTTCTGACCAACATCGTAGCGCAAGATTTGCATGCCTTCACCGTTCGGTTCGGGCGTCCCCGAAGCCGCGGCTATTCTATATTCTATATTTTCCAAAGTTTTATCCGCGGCTTTGCGAAGAAACATTCCCGCTGAAGTTCGGATGGTGGAAGGCACCGAGGTACCACCGGCGCCAACCACGGTACTCGGCGCCAACTCTGCTTTAGCCAACTTCATCAAATGATCGCACTCTTCCGCCGAGAGAAAGTTTCTAAACAAATACGCTTTCGGTTTAACCGCGCTCAACACCAACGGCGGCATTTCCGGAAAACCCGGTAAATCTTTGAGTAAGTGCGCTTGCCCGTATACGCTTTGCGGAAATGTTGTTGAGGGCTCGCTTTCCGTCGCACTATCACTACCATCCGTCTCAATCAATCGTCTCCTTTTCTCGTCTTCGTCCTCTTCCTCGTCGTGCGATTTCTCTCTCTCAAGCGCTCCGCCCAACGCCTCTTGTATCTTCTCCTCCACGTCCAACGTATCTCCCGGCGTCTTCTCTTCGTCCTCGTCTGCGTCTTCCAAGTGCGCATCCAACGCCCGCCTCGTTCTCTCTTTCTCCAGGTGTTCCAGTTCCAGTTTCTTCTTCGCCTGGCCTTTCTCGAATATGAGACGTTCCACGCGACCAAACGGACCTTTAAACTCTCTTTTTTCATTATTTTTATCACTCTTCTCCGCTGCTAACGCTGCTGCTTGGCGATTTCTACTTCTGTACGCCCCGGCTA